>Ga0310345_10003870_pt1 | contig 13937 bp, 6 predicted proteins | sample HC15DNA20500_MG_FD_204667 | JGI IMG/M metagenome (GOLD analysis project Ga0310345, IMG submission 204667) | Marine microbial communities from station ALOHA, North Pacific Subtropical Gyre - HC15-DNA-20-500_MG | ecosystem: Environmental > Aquatic > Marine > Oceanic | place: Pacific Ocean: North... | reverse complement strand
ATGGCTACGGTGCCAACCTTGGTGTCAGAACACTCCTGACCGAGAACTTCGAAATTGAAGGCGGCATCAACTATGTTGATGGTGATGATATTGATGGCGAAGTCGGTTATGACGTGACGGCGCGTCTTTATCTGACTGACCAGGTATCACTGAATGCGGGTTACGCCGAGATCAAAGAACAGTCTGGTGTGCGAGCCGGTATCCGGTTGAACTTTTAATCCAAGGCTAGACACAGAACACTACCCCCGCTGGCACAACAAATTGTGCTTGCGGGAGTAGCACCAGATCCTATCTCACGTCTGTATTATCACCTATCATCCGCTGCATACTCTGTATCCAGGCAGCCTTAAATGCTGGATCTGCTGCAAACAACTTATACAATTCCAATTCATCTTTTCGGCGCTGCAGCATCACCTCTTTTAACATCTTCTCAAAAGCCAGGTCTCGGTTATGAGGATCAGGGTTGTCCTGGTACTTCGTTTTGAAATCAGGGTGCTGACGAATACTTTCAGCGATATTGATAAATTTCACCCTCTGCTCTTCCGGCGTGGCGCTCCAACCCTGAAACCAGCGTTCATTGAAGGAGCGTATGATATCGTCCAGCGGATCCAACTGTTCCCCTCCACCGTAGCCCCCCCTCGGGTTAGGGTTCTGGGGATCCACCTCTGATACCCCTTGATCCAGTGTAATTGCCTGATTCAACTTTACACGTTGCAGTCCATAGGAGCTCAGGTCAACAGACTCAAGTAGCTCATCAAAGGAATCGGAGTCCTGATCTTTCACCTTAAGCTTGGGAATCAAGAACTTGAGAAACCAAAACAGCTTTTCCCACGCAGCGATCTCGTATGGCATGATAGACGCCATCTGGCCATATATCTTTACATACTGTTTGGCCTTGATTTTAAAATCAATCTTTTCTTCATCCTCCAATTCGAGCTCATGCTCGAACCTGGATGCGGCCAAATCAATAATTGGACTAAGTGTCTGGGCGTCTTCATTGTTGAAATAGCGCTTCACGAAATCCTCAACTTCACTCCACTCATATACACCCACATCATCCATCATGTCCTTGAGTTCGTGAAGCACATTCACATCCGTGGCACTAGAGAGCGACGTTGCTGTATAGAAAGGATCAAAGGCTGCCTTGATATCATCGGCCGTATTAAAGAAATCGAGAATAAACAGATCTTCTGTCTTTTTCCCCAACTTGGGTGCTGAACGATTGAGACGCGACAAAGCCTGCACACACAACACCGATGCCAGCTTCTTATCCACATACATGGCACACAGCTTTGGCTGGTCAAAACCGGTCAGGTACTTGTTGGCTACAATCAGCAATCGGTACTCATCCGTATCAAATTTGTCTTTGGTTTCATTATCAGAGAAACCATTAATCTCAGCTTCGGCATACTCAATACCATCCACTTCCTTCGTTCCCGAAAATGCCACCAACGCTCTGAAAGGGTTGCCCCTTTCCTCAAGCAGCCGGGTGATTGCCTTATGGTAGCGAATAGCGGTTTCAATATTCTGAGTCACTATCATCCCTTTTGCTTTACCGCGAAGCTTCTTGGTATTCACTACCTGAGGGATGAAATGCTCAAGCATGATCTCCGCTTTGGTATCGATGGTCTGCTGACTGCGTTCCACATAGGCACGAAGCTTCTTTTGTGCCTTCTTAGTATCGAATAGCGGGTTTTCAACAATGGATTTTTCAATCTCATAGTAACCCTTGTAGGTTGTATAATTGGCCAGTACATCAAGGATGAAATCTTCCTCGATAGCCTGTTTCATGGAATACAGATGGAACGGTTTAAACGTACCATCATCCTGCTTCTCACCAAATTTCTCCAATGTGGTATTCTTGGGCGTTGCGGTAAATGCCAGGTAGGACGCATTCCCGCGCATCTTTCGCGAGCGCATTACTTGCAGTATTTTGTCTTGATCGTCTTCTTCGTCCTGCCCTTCTTGCTCGCCCATCGCTCGGTTCATATTGTCGTGTGCTGTACCGGACTGCGAACTGTGTGCTTCATCAATTATCACCGCGAAGCGCCTGTCACTTAGGTCATCGATCCCTTCGACAATAAAAGGGAATTTCTGAATTGTAGTAATGATAATTTTCTTTCCACTTTCCAAGGCGCTCTTCAACTCTGAAGATTTAAAAGCAGGAGCAACGATATTCTTGACTTCAGAAAATTCCTTGATGTTCTCCCGAATTTGCTTGTCCAACAACCGGCGGTCCGTCACGACGATCACAGAATCAAAAAGAGGCTGATCCAATGGTTTGTCACCAGCCACTTCTGAGGAGATCGGATAGGTCTCAATCAACTGATAAGCAGCCCAGGTAATCGAGTTAGACTTGCCCGATCCCGCAGAGTGTTGAATCAAATAGGTATGCCCTACACCATGCTGCTCTGCATGGGCCATCAACCGTCTCACTACTTCCATCTGATGATAACGCGAAAAGAACAGCGTCCGTTTCTTCAGTGCATCCTTGCTACTACCATCCAGGCGTACGAAATGTTGGATGATGTTGGCCAGGCTCTCTTTCGTAAAAACCTCCTGCCAAAGATAAGCACTCTTGTGCCCATGAGGGTTTGGCGGATTACCTTTCCCGTGGTTATGGCCTTTATTGAAGGGCAAAAAATAGGTAGCTTTGCCATCCAGTTTAGTGATCATATAGACCTCATCGGTGTCCACTGCCATGTGCACCAGACAGCGTGCAAAATGTAGCAGTGGCTGATTTACGTCCCGATCCTCTCGATACTGTTTCTGACCATGATATCGGGCGGTTTGCCCCGTCCAGGCATTTTTCAGCTCCATGGTTACCAGTGGGATGCCATTTAAGAACAACACCATATCAATTTCATGAAGTGGGTTAGCCTGGGAATAGCGTACTTGCCGGGTGCAACTGAAGATATTGGCGGCAAAATTCTGTTTGACCTTTTCGCTGCTACTGGCCAAAGGTGCGGGGTACATCAGATGAAAATGCGCATCGTCCACCGCCAATCCCTTTTTGAGCAAATGGAGAATACCGTGCTTTTTCATCAGCCGATCATAACGTTCTAACAGTTTTCGCTTCCAGTCTGATGGATTGTGTTTTTGCAGCTTGGTCAGTTCGGTGCTTTGGGTTTGCTCAAGAAAACGCCAAAACAGCTTTTCATCAAGAGCATACTGGGCATTGAAATCGGTCGGCAGCCCTAGCTTAAAGCGTTGATTTCTAGACAGGTAGTCTGCTGGTGTTTCAGCCGTTGTATCATCGACACCACCCGCCGCTTTTACAGCTTCACTGGTTTTACCGGTTAAGGCCAGCTCAATTGCTGCCTCCAGAGCTTGCTCTTTGGTATTACTAACCATAAAACATCCTATCTGTTTGTTTTATCAGACTTTATAGTAAATCCGAACCGAACACGTCCATCTAAAAAATGTCTAAAAATGTCTAAGATTTACGGCTTAGACATTTGCCACACTTTACCTTTAGGGCTTATAACTCCTTGATTTTTAAGAGACTGAAGAAGATTTTTTACCTTATGCGCCTTCTGCTTCTGGTCTAAAACATCTGGCAGTTTGTCTACCAGAAGCTGGTCAATATCAGCCCTTCTTGCGGAGCCAAACTTCTCAATGTACTCAACAATCATCTGCTTGTAATGTTGGTCATCAAACCCTCTGTTGCGTATGTACTGAGCTTTTTCATCACTCTTTTGCGCCACCCGTACTGAAATATGGAAGTTTGGTTTACGTCCTTCAATCAATCCCTCTTGTTTTAAATACTTAGCTTGCGCGTCTGTCAGGGGTTTCTTCTTCTGCACACGATCTAACAATACTATGTCATCTAACGACAAATCCGGGAATTCTGCTAGCTTCCTGGCGTAACTCATGTCAAGCACACGCCCAGTAATAGTTACTTGTACCCTATCTTTATCCAGCTGGTATTCGGGCAAGGGGAAAAAACGCTTCTTTTGAATGACAAACATCTTCCGGATTCCACTGCCGATGGTATCAATCATATTCAAGTTGACCATCGCATCTGTCAGAAACCGGTTCCGATATCGAGTTTCCGGGGCGTCAGCATGAATAACCTGCTCCACGGTACCTGGAATAAATTTGCCCGGATTACTGAAACATAGCCGGCCATCCTCAAACTCCACAACCGAAATCTTTCCACCTAGCTCATAATCCTGGTGGGCTATGGCGTTGTTCAGTGCTTCTCGAATGATGAAGGGGTCATACTGATCTACTTCCTCAGGAAAAAGTGAGCCGTCTGGCATGTATCGATATTTGAGGTTACGTATCTTGCGAAATACCTGATCCGCACTGGTCAGCAATGGACTGGAAAAGTGCTCGTAGTCCTTCTCTAACCCATCCTTGTCCTTCAATATCCATGAAATTGTCGAAGATGCTGGGTTCAGGAAGTGAGCCGAGTCAGGTTTGCCCAATAGAAGAATTGCTGTGCGGGTTATCTGCCCAGCAACCGTTAACTTGGCTTTATTGAGAAAAGTCATCGTATCCCAACTTTTCATTTCCTTAGCCAGTTTCGGGTTTTTCTTCGCAAAGACCTCTCTTGCTGCCTCAATAGCCCAAGAATCGAGATCATCGACAGATGCCCCTGAGCAAATTCCGGCACTCCAGTCATACACCTTGTTTTGATCTCTAATACGCTCGATTTCTTCGATAGATAAGGAAGACAGTGATTCTCCCTCTCTGCCGTAGTAGTGTCCCTCCCACGGAACCGGAATGCCTTGTGGGGCAGCTGGAACTTCCAATAAAAGCACCCTTTTCCCTTCATGCTCAACAGCATGAATATCAATAAAGGAAAGCCTGTGTGTAGTTTTATCAGCGACTTCCTTTTTGAGTGATTGTAAATCTTTGAGACCCTTGCGGAATTGAGTGCCAACAACGGTTTGGTTGTCTCTGACACCAAAGACCAACCAAGCCCTTTTGCAACCTTTCAAGTTAGCTTCATTACTCAAAGCCGAAAAATACTTGCCGAGTTTTCTAAAATCGTAACCCGCTTTCGCCTCTTTAAATTCAACTACCTCACTCTCACCAGCACTGTTAAGTAGGTTTCGAAGCTGCTTAGTAATTTGGCTAACCATCTTACCCTCCTTGCCTGTAATGGTTCTCCAGCAACGCAATCATCTGCCTCTGGTGCTCGTAAATCTGCTCGTCATCCCACGCCCCTTCAGATTTATCATAACACTCAAATAGAGCCCTAAGCTTTAACGAGTCATAACGAGGCTTGCCCTTGAAGTCTTCCCTCTTCTTACCAACCGTTTGATTACTGTAGGAAGAATTTTCGCCTGGGCTCAGCAAAACCAAGTTTCCAAAAGCATTCAACACTTTATGGGATATAACTTTTTGATACTCTTCTTTTTGGGGGTGTACATGTTCCACGGAGTTTTTTGAGGTTATTCGATACCGCTTCAACTTTTCATCACTTTTGTTACCTTGCTTCCATAGCAGGTATTCCAGTTTCTGGAACCAGTAGTGTTCAAAGCTGGTACCTTTGGCGCCATTAAGATAGGTATCGATGGAACTCCAGCTATCAGCAGCAAGGGATTCCCCCCTGGCAATCTTGAAACTGGCTTCCTTTTGGGTTTCGATGGTCAGCGAAAGTTGGTTGTCCAGGTTCTCCATCACGACCAGCACCTGATCAAAATCCATTTCAGGGTTCTCTACCAGCTGAGCGAGAAGGGCCGTTAGCCAGTAATGGGCGGAACGGTCGCCGGTGAAGTTTCGCACTGCCTGTAACTGAGCCAGCTCGCCCAGCTCCCGGGCACTGCGGTTGATGTAATACTTACCGCTGGATTGGGAGCGGCTGATGTTGGTCAGTCGCAGCTGCGGGTCTTCGCTGTCATCGTGCTCTACCCATTTCACCACCCAGGTGTCGAATTGATAGCGCACCTGCCACAGCGTCTGGATAAACGCCTTGATGTCCGCCTCATCTTTATCGAGGAGACACTCAAAACACGCCATCAGGTTGGCGGCCTTGATACGGGCTTCAATATCCGGCCAGCCTTGCCTGGCGCAGAATACGCGCAAGGCATGAATCAACAGTAGCTCGAAGCCCACGATTGAGCGACAGTAGACGGTTTCGTCTTCGATGCCTTCCTGAGTATCACTTTCGGCTTCCGGTTCGGAATTCTCAGGCGTATCCCCCTCCTCGACCGCACCAAGCAGTTGCAACAGCGTCATGCCAGATGCCTTGCCCTCGTCTTCTCCGCTTTCACCCACATTGGACTCAAAGAACCTGTGCTCATAGACACTCAAGTCTTTGTACTCAATCGCATTCCAGTCTGCATTAGGAAACAACTGGCGGAGGTTGCGCTCGAAGTAGTTCTCCATGTGCTCGCAGGCCTGCCAGATGGTGCTGTACAGGGGCGTCTCGGTAGTGATCTTGCGGAACAGCTTGGCTTTCAACAGGTCCACCGGCTCCAGCTGAATACCCGCCGTGTTCATGCTGGCGAACAGGCGGTTCAGGTCCATGCTCTCGGGCACAATATTGTTGACCCAGCTCACCTTCCTGAAGATGTAATCTGCAAACCCTTCAAGGCTGAAACTATTGTCCTCAGGCAATTTCTCCACCTGCTGCTTGAGCACGCGCAGATTGGCGTCCAGATGGGTGAGGTAAGGGTCATTCTTAATGGCATCCGGGCCGGGGCGGGTCATGCGCTCCAGGCCGGCATAGCTGCCCAGCAGATTCCCCACCGCGTCGCGGATCTCGAAGGTCAGCCTAGGGGTTTCCCCCAGGGTCGACACCTCTGCCAGCGGTGTTTTCACACCAGCCGCTCGAAAAGCCAGGGACAGCAGCATCAGGGTGGTGGTGCGCTGCTGGCCGTCAATCAGTTCATAGAGACGGGACTCACCCTTTTCATGAATGGCGGACAGCACACTGCCGATAAAGTATTGCTCTTCGTTCGCCAGATAGGCTTCGCGGATATCATCAAACAGCTTGATCACATCCTCATCGCGCCACACATAGGGGCGCTGATAGCTGGGGATCACGAACCCCATGTTGCGGGCGCCCACCCTCTCCAGCGTCAGCACCTCTGTCCTTACCTGGTGTTCTCCGTGATTCTCGCCATTACATTCTGCCGCTGCCGTCATCCCTGACCTCCCGCTATCTTCCGGTTCAATGCCGGGGCAAATCCCTTTTCATAGTCACTGACCTCCAGCCCAAGCGCGAATTGCTGGCAGACCGCTTTCACAAACCGCTGCTTCACACTGTTTTTACCAAGATTGCTGGGGTCCACCTTCAATTCAAAAGTATCAAGAAAGGCAAAGCACTGTGCCGGGGTATAGCTGGCGGCGATCCAGTCCAGCACGGGGTAATCGCGAATAAAGGAAGGAATGGAATTTTCCCGCACTGACTTCTGATTGCTGACCCGGCGGGAATACACCACCCGGAACAGCTTTTGGGCGGCCAGCTCCAGCTGGTTCTCACCAAACTGGCTGATGTAAAGCAGCAGGCAAGCCTCGTAGAGTTTTTCCAGGTAGCCACAGCCATCCAGATCTTTCAGCCATTCCACAAACTGCTGATAGTCAAGCAGATGCGGCAGGTCGGGCTGCTGCCAGTAGCGTTGGTGCAACCCCTGAAAATAGGCCAAGTAGCGGATGCTGTTGATGCCCGCATTGAGGGGCTGACGCACCTCGTAGCCTTGCTGATCCGACTCCTGGCTGATCTCGCCCGCCAGGCCGACCTGACGACGAATGCGGCCATAGGCGATGTCCTCGCCCTCGCCGGTAGCCTGGGCCAGTTCGTCCACAATACAGTCACGGATCATCTTCTTTTGGTTGTGGGAAGGCAGAACGCGAGGCTTAACGCCTTGCCAGAAACGGCCTTTCAGCAAGGCGCTAACGGTGCTGTCCAATTTGCCCATGGCCTCCCAATGCCGGGCAAACTGTGGCTGGAGCGTTCTGTTCTCAATCGCCCTCAGGTGATGCGCTTTGATGATATCCGGCCCGCCCAAGCGTACGCCGCCGGTGTTCTGGGTTTCAAAGAAGCGGCAGGCATCGTCTTCGGACTGGGTAATTACCAGGGTGAATTGCAGCTTGTTAAAGTCGATCCCGTCTCGCACCCGATCCAGCCGATCGCTGAGCCACTGGAGGTTATGCTTGATCTGCTGCTGGCTGATGGGGTGTTCGTAGACCAGGCCGCCGATGCTCGATGGTTCCGGATCCAGCAGGCAGCCCATCAACGCCAGGGTGGTGACGCGCTGCTGACCATCAATGATATTCAGCTTGCCGTCTTCCTGATGCAGGATCAGGCTGCCGAGATAGTAAGGCAGCTCCGCGTTTCGCTGGTTGTGAGACTCGATATCATTCAACAGGCCATCCAGCTGCTTGTCCTGCCAGCAATAGGGACGCTGGTATTCCGGGATGGTAAGTACCCCCGTCATCGTCTCGTTATCGCTTGTGACACTCCCATTGGCGCTAGAGGATGACTCTGGATGCAAACATTCAGAGAAAAGCTGAGCAGCGCTGCAGGTAGCGACCTGTACTGTCATGCTGGATCAGACCTCCACCATGTCGGGGGTGATTCGGATTTTTCCGGTGACGGCGCTGTTGATCAGGGTGGTTTTGTATTCTTTGAGTTTTTCAATCTGTAACTTTTGCTGCGCTATCGCTTGATCATAATTGTCAACCTCCTTTCCCAAATAAGCGACAATCGTCTTCTGTTCGTCAAAAGGTGGAAGACAAACTTGATAATTACCCAATGACTCTTGCGAAATTCCAAGGAAAGTGGCGCCAGTTCCATTAACTTTCACAAAATCTTGAAACTCAGAGCACATCATGTGGAAGAACATAAAATTAGGGTAGAAGTATGGCTCGCCTTTCGCATCATCAATAAAGGAACGAAATAGCAACAAATGGCTATTTAGGCACGCTGGACCTGGCAGATGATCAACAAAAGCCAGTTTCCCCATATTGGCGCCATCCTTCATAAGTAAAACATCACCTATGCTGAGCTGTATATTTTCATCCATTAAATAGCGCTCATACGAAACTCTAGGGCACTTATCCCAATCGATAATATAGTTGTTAAAATGAGCGCTGCTCAGCACATGAGGGCCTTCATCCCTATACTCCTCTGCTTTCAAACCTTGCCAACCTTGGCGCCCCTTTAAAGATGAAATATATTTCATCTTAGTCGGCAACTCCCAATGCGCCGGAATCTCCCCGATCCAGTCCACGCCGGAATCTTTCATGGCCACAGTGGGATCAAGCCCCTGGGTGACGGCTTTTTGGATAATGATTTGCTTGCGCTCTTTCAGCAGGGCGATCTGCTGCTCTTTGATGGCAATGGCTTCGTCGATCTGGGAGGTTTTTTTGTCGAGGAATTTAGCGATTAATAGTTGCTCATAACTCGATGGACACGGCAAATATTGATTGCCGATAAAATCCGAGTTTGCCCTCGGCATTTTGGATCCATAGGTGCTAGCAGTGACTAAATCTATGAAGGGCTTGCTGCTAAGAAAATATCGGTAGAAACCCGCTTCGACACCTCTACAGCGATAGACAAGCAACTCCGTTGAACAAATACCTTCAAAGTCGACCTTAGTGACTTTCGCCAAGTATGGCCGCAACTTCCCAAACAAAATATCATTTATCTCGAATTTGTTTGCCAGCCCTTCCACTTCTGAAGGCTCGCCTCTTATTCGCCCAGACCATGATTCTATATTTTCCATTCCAATGTAAGGAAGTTCCGAACCAAAGCTTGAAACTTTTTCAGAAACCAATCTTAACAGGTACTTCATGGGGACAGTTGGCCACCCAGTAGGCAAGTATCCCAGCCAGTCAACTCCAGAATCCATGTAAGACTCATACTTAGGCAATTCGGCAATACTTAACATCACCATTCACTCCTGTACCTGCTTAACATCCACACCCAAAATCTGTGCAATCAGCCCCTCGGCATTTTGCTCCAGACTGATAATATCCTGGGCCACCTCATCCAGTGAGCGCAGCGGTTTGTGGCGGTAGAAGTATTTGTTGAAGCTGATTTCGTAGCCGATCTTGGTGGAATCCAGGTTGATCCAGGCTTCCTCCACGTGAGGTTTTACTTCTACCAGGAAGTAATCGTGGATGCCCTGCTCGTCGCCGTCCTTGAGCAGGGGGATTGATTCGCTGTCGCGCAGGTCTGAGCACGACTCGTAGGTGACATATTCGTTGGCCTTGCCGGTGGAATAGAGGCCGTAATCCGGCAGCTGCTCCACGGTACAATCGTAGCGGTGTAGCAGCTCATCCAGCTTGTCGCCATTGAGCTTGACTACTTTCTTGACCACCTTTTCGGCGGTTTCGTCGTACCAGCTCACCGCATTGAGAATGGCGTTCTTCTCGGTGGCGGAGAGTTTGAGTTTTCTGGTCTTGAGCTCGGTATCCACCTGCTGCTTGAACTGGTTGAAGTCGCTGAACTCCTCCTGACCGATGGCGGCCATGAGTTCACGGGCGGTGTCCACCAGGGCCTTGAGGCTGTCCCAGCGTTTCACGTCCAGCAGTTTGGTTTTGGCCTTGGTGTTGAGGCTGATGTCGTTATCTTCACACCAGGCCATCACCGGCTTTTCGATGCTTTTCAGGAAGCTCTGCTGGTTGTCCTTGCCGTGGCCGGAGTGGTCGTAGACCTTGTCGCCGTGTTCGGCATAGAGGTGTTCCATGACGTCGCTGATCTGTTTGTCGAAACGTAGAACGGCGATGCGCTCTTCGGAGAACCGGGCCTTGCGGCGGTCCGGGCGTTCGATGGTGACCTTGTGGTAGCCGAAGTCTTCGTTGCGGAAGACCTGGCTGGCGATACCGACGGGATCGTTATTGCTATCCAGTTCGCGCTCAATGGCGGTGCAGTCCAGGTAGGTGCGTGTAATGGCTTCGATATGCTCCGGGGCGAATTCGCAGTTCTTGTTGCCCAGGTTCTTGCGCAGCTTGCGGTACAGCAGGCTGGCATCAATCAACTGCACCTTGCCGCGCCGGTTTGCCGGCTTGTTGTTGTTCAGCACCCAGATATAGGTGGTGATGCCGGTGTTGTAGAACAGGTTGTTGGGCAGCTGGACGATGGCTTCCAGCCAGTCGTTTTCGATCAGGTAGCGGCGGATATTGCTTTCGCCGCCGCCTGCATCGCCGGTGAACAGGCTGGAGCCGTTGTGGACCGAGGCAATGCGGCTACCCCTTGTGTACAAACCCGCTGCGGAGCCGGAGCCACTGGCCGGGTCTTTCATCTTGCTGACCATTTCCATAAGGAACAGCAGCTGGCCATCGCTGGAGCGCGGGGTGGCGTCGCAGTCCTCTTCATTGCCCCAGTAGTCCCGCAGCTTGATCTTGAAGCGCGGGTCGATCACGTCGCCGCCGTCCTTGATGTGCTTCTGCTCCGAGGCCCAGCTTTTGCCGTATGGCGGGTTGGAGAGCATGAAGTCGAAGCGGCTGGAGGCGAATTCATCGGTGGACAGAGTAGAACCGACCTTGATGTTTTCCGGGTTGTTGCCCTTGATCATCATATCGGATTTACAGATGGCGTAGGTTTCGTCGTTGATCTCTTTGCCGTAGAGATAGATATCCCGTTGACTTTTTGATGAGGGATCGAGAGGGTATTTTTCTTCAATAAAGTTCTGGGACTCGGTGAGCATGCCACCGCTACCGCAGGCCGGGTCGTACACGGTGAGGGTGAGCGGCAGGTCATCCTTGATGGGATCGAACACCAGGTGGGTCATCAGTTCGATCACTTCCCGCGGGGTGAAGTGCTCCCCGGCCTCTTCGTTGTTTTCTTCGTTGAACTTGCGGATCAGCTCCTCAAACACATAGCCCATGCCCAGGTTGGACAGGGCCGGTAGTTTGTAGCCATCCGGGTCCACGGCTTCATTGGGGGTGAGGTTGATCTTCGGGGAGACGAACTTTTCCACCACGTCCAGCAGCACGTCCTTGTGGGCCATGTGCTGGATTTTGCTCTTCAGCTCGAAGCGCTCGATGATTTCATGGACGTTGGGGCTAAAGCCGTTGAGGTATTCCTCGAAGTTGGCCAGCAGGATCTGCCGGTTATTGGTGGCGGTGTTGTACAGGCTGGTGAGCGTCCATTTTGAGACGTTGTAGAACACATAGCCGGAGGCCGCCTTGAGCGGCGCCGGGTCCAGCTCGGTAGCGTCCATTTCCTCTTTCTGGAAGCGCACTTCCTCCAGCACCGCCTCCTTGCTGGGCATGAGCAGGGTATCCAGGCGACGCAGCACCACCATGGGCAGAATGACATCGCGGTATTTACCGCGCACATAGACATCGCGCAGGCAGTCGTCGGCGATGTTCCAGATAAAAGAGACAAGTTTATTGTGTACACTATGATCCATACAGCTTCCTGTTGTGCAGAACTAAGCAGCAAAGGAGTAGCTTAGTTTCATCTTATAGTTTTTTTATACCAATGCCGTTCGAAAGAAAAAAGCCCCAGCAATTCAGGGCTGCCAGGGCTTCTGTTCAAACTACTGTACTCATTTCTTCAAACTGCTATCAAAAAAATGTATTTCATTCCGTTTAATTAGCTTAGTTCAACATTTCCGCCAGATTGCCATACTCTTCCAGCCAGTTCTTACGATCCGAAGATCGTTTCTTGGCCAGCAGCATATCCAGCGCCTCATCTGTTTCGCTATAACCCGCGCTGGTATCTTCTTCCGGCAACACCAATTGCACCAGGCGGCGCGTATCCGGGCTCATGGTCGTTTCACGCAACTGCAACGGGTTCATCTCACCGAGTCCTTTAAAGCGCTGCACGTTTACCTTGGCGTTCTTTTTCTCGGCGGCAATGCGATCCAGTATGCCGTTTTTCTCATCATCATCGGTTGCGTAATACACATCTTTCGCGACATCAATGCGGTAAAGTGGTGGCATGGCAACATAGACTCGCCCTGCGCCGACCAGCGGACGAAAATGCCGGACAAATAACGCACAGAGCAATGTGGCAATATGCAGGCCGTCCGAATCGGCATCTGCCAGGATGCACACTTTGCCGTAACGCAGTCCGCCCAAATCCGTGGAGCCTGGATCCACACCCAGGGCAACCGCAATATCATGCACTTCCTGCGAAGCCAGAATCTCGGAGGAGTCGACTTCCCATGTGTTCAAAATTTTGCCGCGCAGAGGCATGATCGCCTGCGTCTCTCGGTCGCGTGCCTGTTTGGCAGAACCGCCAGCGGAATCACCTTCCACCAGGAACAACTCTCCCGCCATGACATCCTGGGTGGCACAGTCAGCCAGTTTGCCGGGCAAGGCAGGACCGGATGTCACTTTTTTGCGGGCAACCTTTTTGTTCGCTTTCATGCGGCGCTGGGCCTGGCTGATGCAAAGCTCAGCCAGCGCTTCCGCGTCGGCCGTGTGCTGGTTCAACCAGAGACTGAATGCGTCTTTGACCACGCCCGAGACAAACGCCGCACATTGACGTGAAGACAAGCGCTCTTTGGTTTGTCCGGAAAACTGGGGATCTTTCATCTTGGCCGAAAGGACAAAACAACAACGTTCCCAGATATCGTCAGGCGTCAGCTTGACGCCTCTGGGCAACAAATTCCTGAATTCGCAGAATTCACGCATTGCATCCAGCAGTCCGGTACGAAGGCCATTCACATGCGTGCCACCTTGTGCTGTGGGGATCAGGTTGACGTAGCTCTCCTGCAGCACCTCTCCGTCCTCTGGCAACCATAATACCGACCAGTCAACACCCTCGTCGTTGCCGGCACTGCTGCCATTGAACGGCTCAACCGGCAGGGTAAGGTAATCACCTGTGCCCTGCAGCAGGTAATCATTCAACCCATCCTGATAGCACCATTCCTCACTCTGGGCTTTGTCTTCCGAGGTAGTATTGTCGACAAAAATGACGCGCAATCCCGAGCAAAGCACGGCTTTGGCTCGCAAGACATGCTTCAACCGGACAATAGAAACTTTAGGCGAATCGAAATACTTGGAATCGGGCAGAAAGC
>Ga0310345_10003869_pt1 | contig 13939 bp, 11 predicted proteins | sample HC15DNA20500_MG_FD_204667 | JGI IMG/M metagenome (GOLD analysis project Ga0310345, IMG submission 204667) | Marine microbial communities from station ALOHA, North Pacific Subtropical Gyre - HC15-DNA-20-500_MG | ecosystem: Environmental > Aquatic > Marine > Oceanic | place: Pacific Ocean: North... | reverse complement strand
GCTGGAACGACTCGTGGCGTACTAGACGATGAAGGGAACACAATTCCTGTGATCAATGACTGTCAAATGGCGGCACTCATCAGGCATCGTCATGCGACCGCAGGTATGGTGGCTAAGTTGATCGCATGCCAGACTGCTGGCGGCGGCGGTGTCGGCCGCGTAAGCATTGTCGACGGACGACGGCGAGGCGCATTGGACCGAGATGCGAAGAGTGCTATGACCCTTGTTACAGCAACCGGAAAGAATCAGAGGCCATCACAAAGATGACGACAGTCGCTGAAGAAGTACGCGGCCTCGAAACCAAATACATACTGCAGGTGTACAAACGCCTGCCAATCGTCTTGGTACGAGGTGCCGGATCGAGGGTTGTTGATGCTGACGGTCGGGAGTATCTCGATTTTTTGTCAGGCATTGGTGTCGCTTCACTGGGCCACGCTCATCCAGGTCTGGCAAGTGCTATTGAGACGCAAGCACGGGAACTGCTACACACGTCAAACCTGTTTTTTCATCCGCTGCAAGGACAAGTCGCTGCACGGCTTGCCACTTGGTCAGGATTGTCCCGCGCCTTCTTTTGCAACAGCGGAACGGAAGCAGTGGAGGCATGTTTAAAATTCGCCAGACGCTATTGGCACACAAACGGTTGTCCTGGACGAAAAGAAATCATCGCCTTCGATCGCTCGTTTCACGGACGAACTTTTGGGTCCTTATCAGTAACGTCCGGTGTGTCCTATCGAGACCCTTTCGAACCGCTTGTTCCAAGTGTGCAATTCGTAAATCCGGACGATCCTGCCGCCCTTCAAAATGCGGTCTCGTCATCTACGGCCGCCATCATCGTTGAACCGATCCAAGGCGAGGGCGGCGTCTGGCCAATCTCAGCGGAGATGGCAGACACGATTGCAGCAGTGTGTAAAGAAACTGGCACACTCCTTATCTCGGACGAAGTCCAGTGCGGACTCGGACGAACAGGACAACCATTCTATTCCGCGGTACTTGGTTTGCAACCCGACCTGATGTCGCTCGGAAAAGCGATGGGAGCAGGTGTGCCGATTGGAGCAGCACTTCTGAGCCAGCGGGTGGCCGAGACTGTTGCACCTGGGGACCACGGAAGTACGTACGGCGGAAATCTTTTGGCCTGTCGTGCTGCGCTTGTGTTTCTCGACGCTATGGAGAATGGGTTGCTAGCAAGAGTTAGTAAAGCCGGCGATCGTCTCGGAAATGGCCTCCGGAACCTTGCAAAATCACACGCCGTGATCGGAGACATCCGCGGAGCTGGACTAATGTGGGGAATCGATATTGAACCTGAAGTTTCTGAGCAAATTGTCACAGCTGCATTAGAACGCGGTCTGATTATCAATCGCACAGCCGGATCTGTAGTCCGATTGCTTCCTCCATTAACTATTACCGATGCTGAAATCGACGAAGGTCTTACAAAATTTGGAGCGACGATTGAGGACTTGACATGATCCAAATTAAGTCTAATGTCATGGCTACTCCACAGCCGGCTTCTTCTCCCAGTGATGTCCTAGTTCGACCCGCGGTGGAAGATGAAGCGGCGGACATATTCCGCTTGATTTCAGACAACTTAGCTGCAGGGCATTTGCTTCCGCGATCGTTTGATGAGGTTGCAATCCATATTCCCCGGTTTCTCGTGGCCGCGGGATCAAACGGTGTCATCGCGTGTGGAGAATTAGCCGAGCTAAGCCCACGAGTCGTAGAGGTTCGTTCATTTGTCGTGTCGGAGCCATATCGAAAGCAAGGTTTTGGAAAACAATTGCTAACTGAAATTCTGGCAATGGCTCGATCTCAGGAGTTTCCGCTACTTTGTGCTTTTACCCATAACCCCCGAACCTTTATAAAACTGGGCTTCTCAATAGTTCCCCATCACTGGATTCCTGAGAAGGTATCGATAAACTGCCATTCGTGTATGTGGTTCCGTCGGTGTCACCAGTACGCGGTTGTGTTCGATCTAAAGTCACGGACATCTCAGGCATGAAAACTAACCTACTCGAAGGCGGGGTCGCAGCAGCGAAAGGATTCCAGGTTGCCGCAACCCACTGTGGCATCAAAACCGAAGGACTCGATCTGGCCCTGATCGTCTCGGATGGACCGGCCAGTGGCGCCGCAGTGTTCACGACCAACCTCGTGGTAGCTGCCCCTGTGGTTGTGTCTAAACAGCATCTAAGTCAGTCAGGTGGATTAGTCCGCGCAATCGCAGTCAACAGCGGGTGTGCAAACGCCTGCACCGGTGATGCAGGTCTCTCGGCGGCTCGTGCTATGGCAACGACGGTGTCCAAGACACTGGATTGTCAGCTCGAACACGCCCTTATCGCATCCACCGGCGTCATCGGTCTACCTTTAGATTCAAGCAAAATCCACCAGGGGATCGTAACGGCTGCTGGTCGTCTTAATCGAACGGCTCACACTGCGGCGGCCGAAGCCATCATGACAACAGACCGTGGACCAAAGGAAGCAGCAATCCAGATCAACACGTCGGAAGGATCATTTGTCATCGGAGGGATGGTTAAAGGCGCCGGGATGATCGAACCGAACATGGCGACGATGCTAGGATTCCTGACGACCGACGCAAGGATCGAGCCGGGCCTGCTCCGAGAAGCCTTAGTTGCAGCAGTTGCGGACACGTTTAACGCGATCACAGTTGATGGTGAGTGCTCAACGAACGACGCAGTGTTCTTACTAGCTAGCGGTTGCAGCGAGGTCTCGGTCGACGAAGTTCTTTATCCCACTTTCGTCAAAGGATTACGCGAGGTGTGCGCGACGCTTGCCCGAGAAATTGTTCGCGGCGGTGAAGGTGCCACGAAGCTCATCCATGTTCGAGTGACTGGTGGTCAGTCACCGGAGGAAGCCAAATGTGCAGCGCGGGCCATCGCGAACTCATTACTTGTGAAGACAGCGGTCAATGGTAGTGATCCCAACTGGGGGCGGTTGATCGCAGTCGCCGGCCGAGCCGGCGTTGTCTTTGATCCAATGCGAGCGCGGGTAAAAATCGGACCAGCTGTCCTTTTTGAGAATGACACCGTCCGCGCGGACCAAGAACCAACAGCAGCTGCGCACCTCAAGGGTAACGAAGTTCAGCTAGAGGTGGATTTAGGTACAAGAGACAGCCATGAAGCCACTGTGTGGACCTGTGATCTCAGCGCCCAATATGTTCGCATCAATGCTGACTACAGAACCTAGGATCCTGGGGACAAATATGAATTGCGCGGAGATTGTGTCAGTTACGAGTCACGATTGAAAAATGCACGGCATGAAAGGTGAAAATACTCCAGCATGAGAAATGCTCTTTCGTTAAGTATTCCCCAAAGGACGGTGACAGGCACCGTCGCTTCGCCGGACGATTGTTTAGGGATTTCGTCTTGTCCGGAACACTAAATAATGCCGAGAAAACGCAAGTCTCACTTTGAGCATCACTGGTCGGACAGGCCTCGGTCTTTTTCTCGAGAGTCTCCAGAAACGACTGGGCCTGGGGTCTTATCTGGCCGGTGCTTCTTATCGGTGCTCGATTTTGAACCCGATGACCTAGAACACCATCTCTCCCTTTCGTCCACGCTCAAGCGAGACCGCCATCTTGGTCGGGAGGCGACCACTTCTGCAGCATTACAAGGTACTTACATCGCTATCTTGTTCGAGAAGCCATCGCTTCGTACGAGATCGACCTTTGAGATCGCTATTCGCGAACTTGGAGGTGATTTTATCGACCCATCGGCAGACGTGGCACTAGGTACGCGAGAATCATTAGCTGACGTCGGACGCAGTCTTGAACGGTGGGTTGAAGGTGCTATCGTACGAACATTCGATCAAGCACGCATCGTGGACCTTGCGATGGCCACGCGGAAGCTTCGCGTCATCAACGCCCTGAGCAACGACGAACATCCGTGCCAAGCGTTAGCAGATTGTCTGACGTTACAGGAACGATGGGGTACTCTTCGTGGAAAGCGGGTCGCATTCGTCGGCGACGGCAACAACGTGGCCAAGTCCTTTGTCCAAGCGGCTACCATGCTCGGCATTACCGTCCACGTTGGTTCACCCAAGGGATTTGAACTACCAATCACGGTTGACGCTGATGTCTCGCGGATCGCGAGACATGGGGCGGAACTTCGGCGATTCACCAACCCAATCGCGGCAGTTCAAGACGTGGATGCTATATACACGGACGCCTGGACGTCGATGGGGCTTGAGTCTGAGGAGGCGGTACGCCGACGTCTGTTCGCTCCCTATCAAGTAAATCCCGCGTTAATGGCACACGCAAAACCAAATGCCTGTTTCCTACATTGTTTACCCGCACACCGAGGAGAGGAGGTCACAGATTCAGTGATCGACGGCCCTTCATCTGTTGTGTTTGAGCAGGCCGAAAATCGACTCCACACAGAGAAAGCTCTTCTCGTGATGCTCTTCGAGGATTAGCGCTTTAATATTAAGTAACAGAACTCGCTTCAGAAGGACCGACTTCAAAAACACAACTCTATCGCGGGTACAGTAAAATCGGCCAACCAATCTGATTCTTGTAGCAACATCACGGTGCGTACTTTCAGCCGCTCTTTTACCCCTTATCCGATTCCAGCCTAGCTGCAGCGTTTTCAACTTTCTCAGCAAGCTGCGCCTTGTACTTTACCAGTGTCTCTGCGACTTGTTTGTCGCTAACAGCCAGTATTTGGGCGGCCAGCACTGCAGCATTCGCAGCCCCCGCCGACCCGACAGAGACCGTCGCAACCGGAACTCCAGGTGGCATTTGCACGGTCGCAAGCAACGAATCCCACCCCTTTAACGGTGATGAATCTATGGGAACACCGATCACAGGGGCAGACGAAAGAGCGGCGACGACACCCGCTAAATGCGCCGCTGCGCCAGCGCCAACAATAAACACCTTAACGCCGTCAGCGTGAGCTTGATCGACCAATCGATGCACTCTCTCAGGGGACCTATGAGCCGATGCGACAGTCATGTCACAAGTAATTCCAAAATCCCGCAGCATATCGACCGACCTCTGCATGATTGGAGCGTCAGAATCAGAACCCATCAAGATTTGGACTTCCCGCTTTGCCATCATCTCTCCTCAGGCCCTGTCGGTGACACTTGCCGACAGGGCTTTTAATCCAATATCAGTCCGAACGTGCTTGCCAGGAAACGAAATACACTCAACTCCCTGATAAGCTCGGTTTCGTGCTTCCCTAAATGTTTGACCTTTCCCAACAACCGTTAAGACCCGTCCACCACCTGTCACTAATCGACCATCTTGATCGGTCGAACCGGCATGAAATACAACAACGTCAGCCATCGCGGACACTGTGTCTAGTCCTTCAATCTCGAATCCCGTCTCGTACACACCTGGGTAGCCGCCAGATGCAATAACAACGCCGACGTGCGGTTCTCTACTTATTTTCCACGGTATGTCTTCCAAATCACCCGTGGAAGCTGCAAACAGAGCTGGAGCAAGATCCGTCTCGATCATGGGTAGTATGACTTGCGCTTCAGGGTCACCAAAGCGGACATTAAATTCGATCACTTTGGGCCCTTTAGTGGTTAACATCAGACCAACATAAAGCAACCCGCGGTACTCATGCCCCTCGGCTCTCAGACCATCCAGCACGGGTTGAACAATATCTCTCATGACTCGGTTCCCAAGATCTTGGGATACCAAAGGGCTTGGAGCAAAAGCTCCCATGCCACCTGTGTTCGGACCCTTATCCTCATTAAAAATTCGCTTGTGATCCTGCGCTGATGGCAAGCTAACGCCACGCCGCCCGTCACACAACACGAAAAAGGATGCTTCATCACCAACTAGACATTCTTCAATAACCAGCCGGGCGCCGGCCGCACCGAATTTTCGATCGCCCATAGCTGCGCGGACGGCCGCTTCCGCAGTCGATCGATCTGTCGCCACTGTAACGCCTTTCCCTGAAGCTAAACCGTCTGCTTTTACAACGACGGGAAACCCAAAGTCGCCTCCGGAGACGGTCTTAAGCGCATCTGCTTCGGTATCACAGATTACAAATCTCGATGTAGGAATTTGGTAACGCTCCATGAATTCCTTGGCGAACGCCTTGCTAGATTCAAGCTGTGCGGCTACTTGGCGCGGACCAAAAAGCGGCAGGCCAACCGAGGAAAAAAGATCGGCAACTCCTTTAGCGAGAGGAAGTTCCGGGCCAATCACGGTAAAGTCAACGCCCTCCTGAACCGCCAACGCGAGAACCGCATCCGGCGCAGAAACATCCAGCGGTAGACAGCGGAATTGTCTGGCAATCCCCGCATTTCCAGGGCCACAAACAACCTCTTCAACGGCTCGCTCCCGAGACAACTTCCAAGCTAGAGCATGTTCGCGAGCACCGCCACCCACCAGCAACACCTTCATCATCTCATCCTATTCATTCTAAACATCTTACGTCATTCCAGTGGGCATCTAGAAAACATCACATCCGTCCTCCAACTAAAGCAGGGTGCGAGTGATCATAACAGCGCCAGCCTGTCGTTGACGTCGGCCGATGTTTCAGCCTAACATGTCAGGTTCGGTACCCAATAAAGAAGAAAATAGGGGATACCGTCTGAGGGGGTGAATACGTAGGTGGCAGAGGTCCGAATCCAGGAGGGCGAATCGATTGAAAGCGCGCTTCGCCGGTTCAAACGAAAGGTCCAGCAAGAAGACATCATCAAGGATATAAAGAAACATGCCTATTATTTGAAACCTGGTGACAAGCGCCGTGCGAAACAAGCCCTCGCGAGAAAACGCAGCCGAAAGAAAATGCGTAAGGATTTCGAATAATTGATGGCTAAGAATCCCCGTATTTCTTGACACATTTCGAAATTACGTGGTACGGTTTTTTTATCTCTAGTGCCACTGGAGCACCATAAGGGAGCAATGGGTTTCAGTTGGGTCTGTACCTTGGCCTGCGGCCTGGAGGGCCGCGAGTGTCAGTTTATTTAATCTGACCAAGCGAATTGAGGACCAACTGGCTATAAATAAGCTACTTACGGTACTCGAGATTTACGACTCTAAATTCGAAGCGCTGGCTCGCTTCGTCAGCTGAAATCCATGTAGCGCGCTTCTGCCAGAAACGCGCTACATGAAGCGTGGCGCTGTACCAGATCTCGTGAACGCCACATCGCGCCCGCCTAGCCCAAACCTTGCGATGAATTTCCTTGTTTCGCTCCGGCCCAGTCAGTGGACCAAGAACCTAGTCGTTCTAGCCGGACTGTTATTCGGTGAACGGTTGTTTGACGAATCAGCTCAATTTTCAGCTATTACAGCGTTTGTAGTGTTTTGCGCGATTTCGAGCTCAATGTATCTGTTAAACGACCTTCTGGATCGGCGAGAGGATCGAAGGCATCCGATTAAGTCAGCACGACCGATTGCAACGGGAGCACTCTCCCCTCGAGCCGCAGGCATCGGGGCGCTGACCCTCGGAATCAGTGGTCTAAGCGCAGCCTTTTGGTTGAGCACCTCGTTCGGCCTCTTCGCTTTGACTTTTCTTGTTCTCCTAAGCGCCTATAGCTATACGCTTAAACACATCGTGATCCTAGACGTTCTCACGATTGCCATTGGCTTCGTACTCAGGGCCATTAGTGGAGCCGTTGCGGTTGCTGTACCGATTAGCAACTGGTTGCTAGTGTGCACCTTGCTGCTAGCACTCTTCCTAGGATTTACGAAACGACGGCGTGAGATAGAATTACTAGAAGACGCGGCCACGACTCATCGAAAAACCCTAGTCGCATACAAGCCACAGTTACTGGATCAGTTCATCGTAGTCACAGCAACCGCAACGATAGTAAGCTACGCAGTCTATACGGGCTCGGCAGACACGGTTGAGAAGTTTGAAACAAACTTACTCACGGCCACACTGCCGTTTCCTGTCTACGGAGTTTTTCGTTACCTCTATCTAATACACCGGAGAGACAACAGTGAAAATCCTTCGGAGATGTTACTAAGAGACTACCCCATCCTGGCTTGTGTTGTGCTTTGGGTGGTGACCGTCATGTTTATCATCTACCGACCACTTGGCTTTTAACTAACTGCATCGTTCAGGAGACGAAGCCTTCATGTCCGAGTTCACTATTCATTCAGATTCCGTAGATGTCGAGCAGATCATGGAGCAAATTCGTGCTCGCATCAAAGAAAAACGCGGCGAGGATTATACCGAGGCGCAGATACGAGAGATGGCTGGAGTTAAACTCGAGCGATTCCTCGACCCTAACAAAGTCCGTTCCGATCTAGTCGAACATTATAGACGAACAAAAAAGGAACAGCCTGGTTTGGTTTTTCCGAAAGCGCTCCAGAAGCGGCCTCCCACACCAGAGGGATTCGAGTTCGACCCTGACATAATCTACCGGTCGTCCCGTGGGATAACAGGAAGTTTGCTTTACGGAATCCGAAAAATACTCAGCCCACTACTAAAGTTCTTTATCAACGTCGGACCGATCGTACACGCACTCGATGTTCAACGCGAAATCAACGAGCGTCAAAATGAGGCGATCAACTGGATGGTACAAACACAAACAGAATTCATCGACAGGCTGACGAAACTGTTAGAAACAAGCAGCGCGCGACTAGCGTCCCGGGAAGAAATCGACGCATTGAATTATGAGGTGATGAACAACTTGGTTGTCGAGATGACGCGTCTCTCTATTGAGATGAAGAATCACCGTATGCGTGTCGAATCAGTTTCGGGACGACTCGACTTCAACGAACGCCGAGCCAAAGCCTTAGAAGGTGTTGTTCAATACCGCGATCAACAACAAGAACTAGGCGCTTCGAAAGCCGATGGCACCAAAACTGAAGGTACAGAACCTAAACGGCGACGACGGCGACGAGGACGACGGCGCCCCACTCGGACAGAAGCGACTGCCCTTAAGTCTGAGAACCAGCCAAATCGCACTGCTGGAAATGACTCCTCAAAACAGCCGATCCTTCCAGGCAGTAGTGACACGCCCGCAACTAAAGAAGCTGAATCCGAGCACCCACCAGAGCCAAATGAAAGTACTGGCACTCGATCTGAGGACCAGCCAAATCGCACTGCTGGAAATGACTCCTCCAAACAGCCGATCCTTCCGGGCAGTAGTGACCCGCCCGCAACTAAAGAAGCTGAATCCGAGCGCCCACCAGAGCCAAATGAAAGTGCTGGTATTCGATCTGAGGACCAGCCGAGTAGCATAACTGGGAACGACTCGACCGGACAGACAACCCACGCGAGCAACAGCGGTCACCCCGAAGCTGAGTCCGAACGCCCGTCAAGCAATACGGACTCTCAAAAGCAGTGAAGCTGGCTATAGTCGTTCAGCGGTACGGTGCGGATCTCAACGGTGGAGCCGAGCTGCATGCGCGTTATATTGCCGAGCACCTAGCAAAACATTGTCATGTCGAGGTGTTGACGACGTGCGCCCGAGACTACATCACATGGCGAAACGAATTTTCCTCTGGACTTGAATCGATTAACGGAATCCCCGTGCGTCGGTTTCCCGTTTCGCGGGAACGCCACCCCGACGATTTCGGGCGTCGCTCCAAGCTCGTGTTCACGCGGAGGCACTCCCTCGCTGACGAACTCAGCTGGCTGTCTAGCGAGGGTCCAACAAGCCCAGAATTACTGACACATCTCCGTAATCACGAACAGGAGTACGACTACTGTATCTTCTTTAGTTATCGCTACTACCACTCGTACCACGGAATCCGAGCAGTATCCCGTCGCGCGGTACTAGTGCCAACCGCTGAGCGAGACCCAGCTCTCGGTCTAACGATCTTTGGCCCAACTTTTCGAGGAGTCCGGGCCATTATGTACAACTCATTCGAGGAACGTGCGCTAATCCAAAAACTTTCTGGCAACACTGACGTGCCAGGGATCGTGGTCGGGGTAGGTTCAGAAGTTCCAAAACGAGGTAGCGTACAGCGGTTTCGTCAGCGCACAGGAATCAGTCGACGCTTTGCGCTGTATGTTGGTCGAATCGATGAAAATAAAGGCTGCGGCGAACTCTTCGACTATTTCCGGCGATACTCTGAAAACGAGTCTCAGCTGGACTTGGTGCTGGTTGGAAACTCGGTTCTCACGATTCCGCTGCACCGGCGAATTCATCATCTTGGATTCGTCACGGATGAGGAAAAATTTGACGCGATGGCAGCGGCCGACATTTTGATCATGCCGTCATATTACGAAAGTCTTTCTATGGTAACGCTGGAAGCCTGGGCCATGGGCTTACCGGTTCTCGCTAATGGTTCGTGTGACGTGCTTCACGGCCAAGTCGTCAGAAGTAACGCAGGGCTTTATTACACAAGCTACGAGGAATTCGCCGAGACGCTTTATCTTCTAGAAAACAGCCGTGGCCTGCGTTCAGCCCTCGGCGTCAACGGACGAACCTTCTTTCGGAAGCATTACACGTGGCCTGTAATCGAACGAAAGTATTTGGATACATTGAAACAGTTGCAACAAGCAGACCAAGCTGGCGTCAACCACCGTCTAGAACCGATACCGGGCTGGCTTCAACGTCATCGTCGGCGGCTACCACCGGCGACTGATGTTCTCAAAACAGCACCGGCGGGACCTGTGACGTATAAGGGAGACTCACCAAAGCAACAAAATTCAGCGAGGAGTTTTGCACTGGACCGTACATAAAGGGAAAAGCAATGTCTCGCGAAATCCATTATCAGCCCCGAATCCACCAAGTCCTCGCAACCTTGGCATACGGAGACGCGATTGGCAATGAAGCGATCGGAATTAGAGCGACCTTGACGAGGGCCGGTTACGAATCTCGCATCTACGTGCAAACTGCGGATCCTCAAGTCGAGGATCTAACCGAAGATTATCGAGAGCTCATCAAGGACAGCAACCCAGATAATATTTTAATCCACCACTTCTCAATCGCCTCTCGCGCGTCGCGTCTCGCGTTCGCGCTCTCCGACCGCATGATCCTCGTGTATCACAATATCACTCCGCCCACTTACTTCGTTGGGGTGAACAAGACCCTAGTTGAACAATGCTACAGCGGTCGGCGGGAACTCCAAGCTTACGTTGGACGGTGTGATCTCGCTTTGGGTGACTCTGAATTCAACCGCCGAGAGCTTGCGAAAATGGGATTTCCAAATACTGATGTACTGCCAGTCATCCCAAGTTTTATTCATCTTGAGGCACCTCCAAATCGAATGCTCGCCGCCGGTTTTGACGACGACTGGACGAACTTTCTATTTGTGGGTCGAATAATTCCGAATAAGCGAATCGAGGACCTGATCCGATTTTTTCACGTATACCGAACCAAATACAATAAGCGCTCACGACTGCTCCTTGTCGGCGCTCACAGTGGATTTAGTGACTATCTGGCCTCACTTCATGATCTCAGGGCCTCCCTAGGGACGCCGGATGTTCACTTTTTGGGCCACGTGTCCAACAGTGAGCTTACGGCCTTGTACGACATCGCAGACTTGTTTCTCTCCGCGAGTGAGCACGAAGGCTTTTGTGTCCCCCTCCTCGAGGCCTTCTATAAACACATTCCGGTTGTGGCATTTGCAGCCGCTGCCGTCCCAGACACGATGGATGGGGGAGGCGTACTTTACGACTACAAAGATCCTCGATACGTGGCAACGATCATGCACTCAATCTTGTCAGATGAGGCTCGACAAGACGAGATCTTGCGAAGCCAAGACCTCGCTTTAGCTCGTCTCAAGCGACGCGACTTCAGGAAACTTCTACTGGGATTTATCGATCAGGTTCGCCGTTCTCCAAGACTTGATTCAACGGAGGTAAGACCAGACTTTTGGGACCAGTACGAACTAGGTGAGCGGCTCGAACATCTCAGAACCCAGCGACCATCCATTTATGAAGGGCTACCCATAAGGAGCCGCGTCAAGAATCAGCAGTCAAACTGAAACCTGAAACTTACTTTGCTCGGTTTAACTTCTCCTAACTCCTTATTTCATGATCATCAACCAATGGGTTCCGGCCGCACATCGTGACGACGCTATCGGCGACAGTGCGCTTCGGGTCAGAAGTTTGCTCCGTGAAAGACACCACATCTCAGACATCTACGCCCTCCAAATTGACGAGGAATTGCGAGGTGATGTCAAACCGTTTGCTGATTCTGAATCTCGCCGGGGCGACGTCACGATACTGCACTTCGCGGTGCCCTCGCCAATGAGTGAGGCTTTTACTGCTCTTCCCCACAAACGCGTATTGCAGTACCACAACGTCACACCACCTCATTTCTTTGCACCGTATCATGCAGAGATTTTTCGGATCGCAACACTTGGGCGCCAAGAATTAACCGGTCTTGTCGGACGAGTCGATATAGCCCTAGGAGACTCTGAGTACAACCGGTACGAACTCGAAACACTTGGCTTCGAAAATACCGGTGTCATGCCCATTATTGTTGATCTTGACCGTTTGAAACACGAACCGCAGCTACCTGCAATGGAACGCGTGCTTAAAGACGGACTTGCAAACATCCTCTTTGTCGGCCGCATTGCACCCAACAAGTGCCTCGAAGATCACATTCGGTTGGCAGAGCATTACAAGCGCTACGTCGATACTGAGTACCGATTCATTTTCGTTGGGCGCACCGACGCTGTGCCTCGCTACTATGCCGCGATCCGTCAGCTAACCGTAGCGTACGGGATGCCTGAGGAGAGGTTTTTGTTCCCGGGACAAGTATCAGCAGCAGAACTTATTACATATTATCGAACCGCTCACGCGTATGTATCTCTAAGCGATCACGAAGGGTTCTGCGTTCCATTAATTGAAGCTATGGCAGCAGACGTGCCAGTACTAGCTTATGGTGCTGCGGCCGTGCCAGAGACCCTAGGAGGAGCAGGCCTGTGCTTCACTCCCAAAGATCTTGAGCAAGCAGCTGAGCTATTAGGCATCCTAGTGTACGATGATGAGGTGCGTACACAGGTTATTAAGGGACAGCGCAAACGGGTCGAGGCATTCAGTCCGATGGCCGCGGCAGATCAAGTCGATCGTCTGATCGACAGACTTTCTTGACGGATACTGTGAAACTCGCCTTCATTGTTCAGCGGTACGGCGCAGAAATTCTAGGGGGATCAGAGTACCACTGTCGACTCGTCGCCGAACACTTAGCCAAACGCCACGAAGTCGAAGTATTGACCACCTGCGCCAAAGAGTACACAACCTGGGAAAACGTCTATTCGGAGGGTCCCGACCGCATTTGTGGTGTGACCGTACGCCGGTTCGCAAATGAACAAAGTCGTGATCTGAAATCCTTTAATGAGTACTCCGACTGGATCTTTAGCAATCCCCACACCACCCAAGATGAGGAACGCTGGCTTCAGCAGCAAGGACCGTGGTGTCCGAATTTAATCAACTACCTCGAGCAGAAACACAAATCGTATGACGCGCTCATCTTTTTTACGTACCTATATGCCCCAACCGTCCTTGGCCTACGTGTAGATCCCAAGCGCAGCATTCTCGTGCCAACGGCGCACGATGAACCGGCTATCAGACTTGGCATCTACGAATCGGTGTTCTCCCTTCCTTCGGCCATCGCGTACAACACTGAGGTTGAGCGTGGCTTCCTACGGGAGCGCTTCTCTATCTCGACGCAGGCCGAAGAGGTTGTCGGCTGCGGAGTCGACTTGCCACCACATTTGGACGCGACACGGTCTGGGCCTCTTCCCACTGGCGACATGGAGGACGATTTCGCGAATGAAAATCTTACTAAATCATCTCATCAGCTACCCGGTACGTTATTCAGGCGTAAACATCGTCTTCACGGACCGTTCGCACTTTACGGCGGACGAATTGATCCGGGAAAGGGTTGCGAAGAACTGATCGAGTACTTTGGCACCTACGCCTCACAGCACGGCGATGCAACGCTTGCACTGATGGGCGTGAAATTAATGCCGATTCCCCAAGAGTCGTTCGTTCGGTTTGCGGGCATGCTGTCTGAACATGAAAGGCTTGAGGCTCTTGAAGCAGCATCCGTAGTGGTG
>Ga0310345_10003868_pt1 | contig 13943 bp, 8 predicted proteins | sample HC15DNA20500_MG_FD_204667 | JGI IMG/M metagenome (GOLD analysis project Ga0310345, IMG submission 204667) | Marine microbial communities from station ALOHA, North Pacific Subtropical Gyre - HC15-DNA-20-500_MG | ecosystem: Environmental > Aquatic > Marine > Oceanic | place: Pacific Ocean: North... | reverse complement strand
TGATATGTAACCATCTGTCTGCTGCGTATTGCATGGGGCCTCGATATAATGCGACAGGTGTGTCGGGGGATAGTTTTCTCTTTCAATCGTAGGTCGGAGCCTGTGGAGCTTGTGGGCTAGGCTGGAGACTGTGGGCGGGTTGTGGGCAACCTGAAGGTTGTCCACGAGCCGTCCATAGGAAGGAGCTCGTCCTCCGAAGGAGGAAGTCCACAAATCCTCAGACTGATGGACCGCAGCAGTTTTTTTGGCACTTAGGGATCTTATGGGACACCAAGTAAAACGGGTGCCACTGGACTTCGATTGGCAGATCAACAAGGCGTGGTCCGAATATCCTCCGCGCGAGACGGTCGCTGCATGAAACTGTTCTTCACCGATGGCCAGTTTGCTGTCGCTGGCTATTCTCGCCCAGACGTGCCTTTTCTCTGCGATGCGGAGATGGAGCTAGTCGACGCACCGAATCGCTACCTGCGCTACATTGCGACCGTCAAAGGGCGGACTCGCGCTGCGAATACCTGGCGCACATACGGCGCCGCGCTCTACGAGTTTTTTGCGTTTCTTGAGGCGAACGGCCTCGCATGGGATCGCGTCGATCAAAGCCAGATCGCGGCCTGGCGTGACACCATGCTTGAGCGCGGTTGCGCCAGAAGCACCGTCAATCAGCGGCTTCGTACCGTTGACGCCTTCTACAACTGGGCAAAGTCGAATGGAATGACGCACTCGATTCCTTTCGATCGGACCGATGTTTGGGTCGCGAAGCCTCGTGGGTTCCTCGCGCACGTCGATGCGTCAGGCGACCGATTCGAGGCCAATTCCCTTACGGTGCAAACGCACAAGGTTACCCCCCAGTTTCTCCATCTGGACCGCGCGATTCGCTTTCTCGACGCGCTGACGCCCTACCGCATGCGCTTGATGGGGTATCTCGCCCTGCTCACTGGCATGCGGCGCGAAGAGGTGGTCAGCATGGATTGCCGCGTGCTGCCCAACCCAGCCGGACGAGATTCGAACAAGCAGATCCCCATGCACCTTGATCCGTCCATTACCCCAACGAAGGGGGAAAAGGACCGGACCGTGATGTTGCCGTACGATCTCGCCGTCGCGTTGTATCAGTACTTCACATTTGAGCGCTCGCGCTTGCTCGCCAAGCACAGGGCCAAGTTCGGCATCGAAACGACATTGCTGTTTCTTTCGCAAACGGGAGACCCGTTGTCAGTAAACGGACTGAACAACGCGTTCAGGCGTGTCAGCCAGAAGACGGGGATCTGGTGCACACCTCACATGCTGCGGCACACCTTCGGCACCTATGAACTGATGCGGATGAGCCGACAGAAAACCCAGACCCAGGCATTGCTGTGGGTACGCGACAGAATGGGGCACAACTCGATCACAACGACTGAAATCTACGTCCACGCGGCCGACCTGGTCGAGCATGACGACGTGGATGGCTACCACTTAGATATTTGCCGCGCGCTCGCACATGGCAATCCGACGTCAAAAACTTGATCGCAAAGCCAGCGCCCAGATTCAAGGCGGCCGGGTCATTGACCTGGCGCCCGGCTGGTCTTTCTCGCTCGTTTGCCCTCACCAGGGCGAGCAGCGGTTCGATTTTAAAGAGTATCGTGCGCGCGGCCGCGAGAATCTTGCAGCGCATATGCGCGACGCCGCCTGGAGTCTACGCAATGAGCTAGGCGCCTACACCCTGACTTCCTATGTTAGCTTTCTGCGCCGCTTCTGGCTGTTTCTTGACGACCTGTCCGCAAAGGGCGAGGATATTGTTGCTCTCAACCAGATTACGCGGTCGTTGATTGAACGGTATCTGGCGTGGATGGAACGCCAGATCATCGTCGCCACCCAAAACCGTGGGCAGATTTGGTCGATAGGGACTCGGCGCACTGCCTACAAGGCCCTCAAGGCATTCCTCGTAGCAAGGCAAAAGCGGGTTCCCGACGAGGTAAGCGATCAGCTGACTTTTCCGCGCAACCCATTTCCCAACGCAAACAGTCACTCCTCCAAGCGCCAGCCCTATTCGGACAGAGAGCAGAAGCGACTTCTTGCGGCGCTGAATCAAGATTTGCGCACCATCCACGAGGGCGTCGGAGCACCCCTCTCGGAATTGCAGGTGCTCGTCGTTCACCTGCTATTGTTTGCTCTTGCAACGGGCATTAATCAGCAGCCGTTGCTGGATCTCAAGCGGGATAGTTTTCGACCCCATCCCCTCCCAGACAGAGAATTGCTGGTCACGCTCAAACGTCGAGGCTATTCCGTCCAGAACACGTCCGTCCGCGCGGCCGAGGCACCAGTTGCTACCGCAAATATGCAATCGGTCCCGTCCACGATCGGCGAACACTTCCGGTTTCTGTGCCAGTTCACTGAATCTGTCGCCGATGACGCTGCACCGCGTGACCGCGAGTATGTGTTCCTGCGTCGCGGACTTCTCAACGAGCGCAAAGGCGTTGTATCTCGACTGTCCGCGAGAGATGCCAAGAATGCCGTCGCGATCTTCATGCGCCGGCACAAATTGGAGGATGATCGCGGCCAGCCTCTGCAGGTCAGAGTCGCGCGCTTACGCCCGACGTTTGCTACGGAGTTATACCGCCGCACCCGTGACTTGCGCCGCGTGCAACGGGCACTCGGGCACGCGAGCGTCTCCACCACTGCCCGTCACTACGTCGACTCACCCATCGAGGCTGAGCGTGATCATGCCTTTGTCCTCGATGGGATGGTCAGCAGCTTCACTAAGCAAGACGTTTCTGGCAAAGTCCTTATCGCTGCCGACGGGTTAATCCCCGCGGCGAACATAAAAGACCTCCTCTCGGGTGGATACAACACCGGCGTCGCGCGGTGTCGAAATCCATTTCGGGATGACGCGTCCGTTTGCAAGAAGTTCTTTACCTGCTTCGGCTGTCCAAATATGGTGGTCTTCGAAGATGACCTGTGGCGGCTCTTCAGCTTCTACTACCGCTTGATCTCCGAACGGCCGAAGATCAATGCCGCGCACTGGCTGAAGACCTACGCTCCGATTATCCGGCGCATTGATACCGATATCGCACCGCAGTTTCCGAAGGACAAAGTCACTGAGGCGCGAGCGCGTGCCCAACAAAATCCCCATCCGACCTGGCGTGGTATCGCCCTATGAACGCACTCTCAATCGATATCAAGCGGGCTGGCGCTGTCGATCCGGCAGATCGTAACTCCATGCCCGTGTCGGCGATCGCGACGGAGGACGGTGGCCGTCATGTGATCAGCCGCTATGGCGACTCCAAGTGGGATTTCTACCCGTTCATTCCCCAACTCAATCTAAAGGGCTCAAGCAAACGCATCAATTGGGCAATACGTTTGAGCGACGGATCGCTCCTCACGGATCCGCAACACGGACAGCTTCTCGCCAGTAGCAAGGCGTATATCTGGTCGCTATTCGCCGATCCGGTTGATGGCCGGAAGCGCCCTTCACTGCTCACGCTATGCGAAAAGACCGCTAGTCTCGTTCCGCTGCTACGCTGGATGTTCGAGATGGGCCTGCGGCGCTTCGAGGACTTGTCGGGCCACACTCTTCAATATGTTCCGGCCGCGAGGCTCAATCTTAATGGCTCAGCCGCCGTACCGCATACAGTGGCAACGAAGCTGTTTATTGTTGAAGACCTCTATTTGCAGCGCGACAAACTCGACGACGCGCTTCGAAGTCACCCGTGGCCTCATGAAAGCGCGATGTCTCTGGCGGGCGAACGGCGGAGGCACGCTCATCGCGTACCTAAGACTGAGTTCATCCCCGATCAAATAGCGCAGCGGATCACGGATGCCGCACTCGACTACGTCCGCGTGAAGGGCGACTCTATCTTGAAGGCCCGTGACGCCGTCGCCGAGGCCCGCCTACACAGCGTGGGCCGGTCTGGGGGAACACTGACTCGTTATCTGGCATCGGCCGCGACCCAGAATGGATTCGACGGAGTAAACCATGTAATCAGCGAGATGGGCATGCTGCGTACTGCGTGCTACGTCACTGTCGCCATGTTCTCGGGGCTGCGGGACTCTGAGATGATGTCCCTGGAGGAAAACTGCCTTTCGTCGTCACGAAGCAAAGATGGGAGCATTGAAGTCCTCTGGCTGCACGGAACGATTTATAAAACCGGCCGCCGCGCAAAAAAGTGGATGGTCCCTGCCGTTGTCGGTGACGCTATCAGCGTCTTGACACGCCTTACGGAGCCGTGGCGAATTGCATTGGCTGGTGAGGAGCGCGCGCTCATGGGCCAACTGGACGCGTCGCTTGGCTCTGGGTCGAGCGTCAGACGGCGCCTTGACGAGGTTCGGGTCCAGAAAAAGAGCCTGTTTCTTGGCCGGCAACGGTCGGGGGGAATCGGCACTCTCTCCAGCCGCGCTATCAACATGAATCTGAAAGAGTTCTGCGAGGCCTGCAACATTGTTGGTCTGGATGGGAATCCTTACCCCCTTACGACACATCAATTCCGCCGCTCGTATGCGCGCTTCATCGCGAAGGCCGAACTGGGAGATCTCCTGACACTCCAACACCACTTCGGCCACTGGAGTCTGGACATGACTGCGCTCTACGCCGACGGAGCCCCGGATGAATACGAGACTGACACGGAGCTGCTGGAGATGGTGACCGAGGAAAAGCGCATCCGGCAGACGGAGGTGATGACGTCCTACCTTGACTCCGACGCTCCGCTCGCCAACGGCTCGCACTGGCTAGAGGATTGGCGCAGTACGGTTCGCACAGCCGCGAACAAAGAGGAGTTGATTGCCGAGTACGCCGGCACGATCACCCTCAATGGCACGGGCCACTCGTGGTGCGTAGGTAACGCCAAGGGCGTAGGTTGTGGCGGTCTATGCGTATTCGAGGCCCAAATGTGTGTTGATTGCAATCACGGGATTATTGGTCAGGAGCACCGCTCCGTTTGGGAGGGCATTCGAGATCAGCAAATCGAAGCCATCGCCATTGGCGACCTTGGTGAAAGCGGGAAGGCTCGCGCCCAACAGATTCTGGTCAAGGCTGAGAAGGTTCTCCGTCGCCTCGATAAAGACCCGGCATGAGAGTACTGTCGGCGGCCGCACGGAAGGCGTTATCGGAGCAGAAAGATGTGTCGACCAGGAGAACGCGGAAACGCCTTGAGCAGGCGCTGCAACGGCTTTCCCGAGGCACACCCGAGACCGTCATCATAGGCTCCCGGCTCACTGTCTCCAATGTGGCTAAAGAGGCGGGTGTCGATCGTGCCACGCTATATCGTTTCCATCAACCGGTGCTCGACGCGATCCGAAAAGCGGCCGGCGACTCGAAGCCTTCGGCAAAGAAGACTCGCAGAAACCTCACTGAGAGTGAAGCTAAACTCAAGGAATATCGTGCTTTGGTTGAGGATGCCCAAAGCGAGGTCGCGGCTTTGGCACGTATCAACTATCGTCTTGACGCGAGGATTCGGGAGTTGGAGGAATTGATCCGGATACGAGACCGAGTAATCACAGATTTGCAGTTGCAACTGAATCAGCGCCCCGACTCGAGGCAGCCGACCCCGCTGAAGCGCCCCAGAGCATGATCGCGACGTCCCCTTTGTATTTCGATCAGGCTGATCGATTTGCTCTGCCACACGAGCGCTAAGATTGAGGTTCACTAGGCGGATTCAACCGTATGCAGCGGCAATGAAAGACTGACGGCGACCGAGGCCGTGTGGAAACACCCCTCGACCCGTTGCTGCCCGATCGGGGTTCGCTGAACAACGTCTGCTTCGCAGCGATTGCTGTCGGTCGGCTTGAACGGGTGAACTCACGCTGTCGGCCACTAAGCGGCCACTAGCTCTGGCTGCGCTCCTGTGAAAGTTAGTTGAATGGAGGGCTGGGTCACACGAACGTGGCACCAAAAGACAGCTTTTCTTCAAAGCCGTTGAATCCGCCCTTCCTATGGAGCGTTCTCACACGCCAGAAGTAGAACGATCGCACCTCCTGAACTGCATCATCCGGTGATATGCGATATGCCGTACCTCTGGAGACAAGGGCCATGCCGCAGTTTCCGTCGAACTGCATGGGGCGAACCGGACCCCAGCCTGCATTCCAATAGCTGAGGTCGGCGATGACGGCGCTACCCGACTTAACCTCCAGCACCCCATCACGAGGCGTGACCTCCAACTGGTCGCGCCTTGGAATTGCAGGCAAGTAGAGGCGGCCGGGATAAAGATCGAGCTGCAGGTAACCGAGGCGCTCAAAGTCGAGCAGCTTTGCCAGCGGCCAAGCTCTGCTCTCCCGATCGGCTATCGCTTGATGCGCCGGTGACTCCAGGACCGTCGTCGTTCCTAGGGGCTCGTGGAAGTCGCTAGCGAGTAGCTCTCCAGTTCTCCACAGATCCTTCAAGTGTTCAGCCAAGCCTTCATCAGCGACGCTGCTACCTGCCACCTGCGCCCACCGGACGACCGAGACCTCCACACAGCGGTCCATTGACATCACAACGGGAGACGCGAAGGCCATCAGTTCGTCGCCGGGACGTTCTAGCTGAACCCGTTCAACGAGACTGCGGACAGCCCCACCAATAGCCTCGTCATCGCCGTCGAACTCCGTTCGGCCTGGAAACCAAGCTGGCCGCCTAGGCCTAAGCAGTGCAAGTGTCGGGTGAACAGGCAAAGCCAATAGAGCCCATTCTTCCGCTGTATCGGGAGGCATGCCCCAGAACTCCTCAGCAACCGCCAACGTGCGGTGGTAGGCGGAGATCATCCGCAAGGCAGTCCGGGATGAGATTTGACCGCTGAACCCGTCGCCCAAGAGGCGCGAGAAATGCCAAGGGTCACCCTGAAAAGGAGCATCCGGATAGGCCTCCTTGTTCATCGACCACTCGAAAGCCATCTGGCGGACGAACGGCAGCCGCGTAGCGGCCTCAAGTTCCGTCATGGAGGTACGGAACATCCGCGGAAGGTCCGCACCTTGGACTCCGTTGAAATCCTGTGGAATCTCGAAGTCCTCAGGCACTTCTTCTAGGCCTTCGTCCGGGATGTCCGCCCACAGCCCGAGGCTCTCTAGCAATAGCTCCGAGAGGACGGACGTCTTAGGAATGCTCTCGGCCAGTTTCTGGCTGGCCTCGTACCCGTGCGCCTGCGCGGCCATCCAAAAGACGAAGAGCGCCTCCACCACCTCGGCCTCGAGCTTCCTTGTGCCGAGGAATTCAAGAAGTGCGGCCTCCGTCGCCGCTTTGGACGCCGGCGCGCCCAGCCGAGCGGCGAGCTCCTGCATGGTCCACCACCGTGCAGCGGTCGACGGCCAGCCCAGCCTAGCGACGAGGATGCGAAGGTCATCCATCATGTGCCCTTCGCCCTCGCAGCGTCGAGCTCTTCTGCCCAGCGCGGCCGTTCCAGCGGAAGGGTTCGGGTGTCTTCAAGAACGCAATTCACCATCATCTCGGCGAACTTCACGGCGTCGGCAACGCGCTTCTGCCGTGCATAGAAATAGACCATCAGATTCGTCGGCGCTACACGCGGCGGCTCGGGCTCTCCGAACATGCCATACGTCGTCTCAGCGACGAACTCGTCGCAACGACTCGGGTAGTGCTGAACGACCATATCCAGCCTCTCACGCGTCTTTTCTTCGCTTTCCGCGAAGCCCAGCCATGCACCCTTCCGGACCTGTGCCTGAACGAGGTAATTCCACGCAGCCTTCGAGCCGCTCAGCCTGCGCCTCGTCTCAAAGGCGAGGTCAGACAGTTCGAGGATGCCATTCATGCGCCCCTCGTCTGAGTGAAGAAAGCCGTCCAACGCCGCGAGAAGGCGCTTGCCATGTCCGGCCTTATCCCAGTGCTCGTACCATGTCCGAAAGAGCCTCTTCTTCTCGTTGTAGCTGGTCGACAGGCTTGCCAGCATCTCGTCGACCTGCTCCGGTGCAAACGTGGTGACATCGCCCGTATACGGCTTGCTGTCAATGTCGCCGCTAGACGAGTCTGCACGCTGAAGCACGCCGACGTCCCAGCCGGCATGCTCCCTGAGAACACGCAGCCGCTCGGCAGCGCCATCCTGACCATTGCGCTCAAGCTGCATCAACGCGTCTTGGACCTCTGGGTGAACACCCGTGCGCATAAGCGCATCCAGGGGCCAACCGTCCCGCACGCCCTGCTCTACGTACGCCCGCAGGCTGTCCTCCGCATGCGACCAATCGCCGGCGGCCGTGTGCTCCTCATACTTCACCACCAGAGCTGGTGGGCAGAGCTTCGCCAACAGGCGGTCAGCGGCTGAGAGCACGTGCCTCGTGCCCTTTCCGTCCGTGAAGTCCAGCACGCGGTGGATCTGGGGCGAAATCGAGCTGAGCAGCCGTCGAGCATCGTCTGGCACGACCTCCACCAGGTAGTCAATGGCGTCGACGGTGTTGTTCAACGTGGGGTCCTTGCGGTGCCCGTAGCCGGTCACCAGCTCCCAAGTCTGCGTGCAGAGCTCCCGGGCGCTGGTGTTTAAGCCGTGGCTAAGGGTGATGCCGCAGAGTTGCAGAGGCGTCTGAAGATGAACGCTGGTCTCCTGGCGGATCTCAGCATCGAGCAGGACGCGTTGGGATTGGATGAAGGCCGCTGCAGCTTCATCGCTCATCCTGGTCAGCAATCCTGCCGCGTACTGGGTGCGGAAGGACGCAGGGTCGAACCACTCGCCAGTAGCTGAGGCGACCATGGTGGCCTCAGTGAGTTCAACATCGTCGCGACCGGCAAGCAGGCAGCTCCCCAGCCGGATGTCGCAGGCAATGCGATGCAGTCCAGCCCGGAAATCCTCCGCTGCTGAGCTGGCATCGTGACCCTGCCTAAAGCGCCTGAACTGGATAGGCTTGAGCAGTTCGAACAGCTCATGAAAGTCCACGAACTCCCCGCGCCACCAGCGCTCAGCAACCTGAGCTGCAATTGCTGAGAGGGAATTCAAGAAGTAGCTGATGTTCCTCCTGTCCTCGTAGGTGGGCGCCCGCACGAACTCGAAGCCGGTTTGTCCTTCTGCCTTCATGCAAAGGCTCAGGTGCACGCCGCTGAAGAACCAATGATGAACGAGCGCACTCAGGTCGTCCTTGCGCTCGTAGTAGTCACCCTTGAGCCACTCAATGGGGATGGGCTCGTTCAGCGGTTTGGAGCCCCGTGTGCGGGCGGCCTCCAATGCGGCAACAAATGGGGTTCGCGCCAGTTTGTTGAAGTCGTCGCGGTCAAAGATGCTCACCCCCGCCGTTGCAGCCGCCCGGACGCAGACGTCGCTGAGAACACTCTTATCCGGATCGTCGGGCGGCAGCGGGGTGGCCGCGTCCATCAGGTCGTCCAGCACGCCCTCATCAACCAGCATCCGGGCTCTCGGCATCCACACGACAGGGGCGTTCTCGCGAACCAGCTTGGCAAACGCCTCTGAGGTCGCACCGATGACACCCAAGCGCGCGAACGCCTCGACCAAGAACTTGAAATCAGCAGTTCCTTCGTTTGACGAGTACCGCGTGGAGAAGCGGCTGAGACCTCTGAAACGCCGCAGTGCCTCGGAACCACAGGTCTTGGCCAGTACCGCATGTCCTCGCGCCTGCAAGGCCAAGCCAAGGGCTGCCACACGCAGGATGTCCGTCTCGTGCCGCGACGCCACAGCCTCTCGGACAACACAGTCGTCGGCTGTCAGCCTCAGCGTAAACGACACAAGCCGAGCCATGTCGTCGTCCTGCATCTGAAACTCGCTGCCACGGACCATCCGCGCCCTGAGATGGTCAAGGCGGTAGGCGTCGGCAAACGCATTGGTATCCAGCGCCGCGACCATGGCCTCCGACAACAAGGTGTCGAACAGCGACTCTGGATAGCCTTCCTCCAGGCGGAGCATGATCCAGTCGCGGGTCAACCCGGCAATGAGGTTCTTGGGGTCACCGAGCCTGGCCTGAACCGACCAGAGCCAGTTGACGCGCAAAGAAGGCGGTGCCGATGTTTCAAGCCAGCCCGCCACCGCCGGCATCAGTTCCTTGATGCGCTCGTCGTAGTCCGGTGTTGAGCGCACAAAGACGGCCAGGCTCTCGTGGAAGACCTTCAGGCCAGCCGCTGAGGAATGCAGTAGGTGCTCCACCTTCGCGACATCGGGCTGAGCAGTGCCAAGCTTCGCCGCAATCTCCAAGAACCCAGCCTTTGGCCAGAAGAAGGGGAACGCGCACACCAAGCGCAGCGTGTCCTTCAGACTGGGTGGCAGCTCTTCCCACAGGGACGCGTAGTAGAACTTAACCTCCTTGGTCATATCCCCTTGCAGCCGCTCGATATCCCAGCTGTCCAGGTCACCCCCGGCATGCTCAACCTCCGCGGTGGCGTAGATGACGTGCAGCGGGTGGCCGTTGGTCTTCTTGCGAAGCGCGGTCGCCGCCTCCTGCAGTTGGCGCTCCGACTGCCCCTCATCGTCGAATCGGGTCGACAGCCTGCCCTCGTCAACAGCCTTGCGCAGGTACGACAACACTGCGTTCTCGGACATCGCTGGCAACTCACGCCAACTGGCCTTCGGGGCTACCGCCAAGAGGTCCCTAGGAAGCTGGGCGTCGTCAACCGGCTGCGTGCCCACCAACAGAACCATGTTGTCCGGACACGGCAAGACCTGCGAGAACAAGTCGTCCAGCGGACGCTTGTCGGCGGCATTGATGCGCCAGACATGGTCCAAGCCGTCCAGAACCAGCACGAACGGCTTGCCCTTACCCTCGTAGTACGCCGCGCAAGCTTCGAGGAGCCCTCGCAAGTCACCGCCGAGTGCCTGAACCCCTGGATGAAACTGCTTGACCTGAGCCGCGATGGACTGCTCAACCACATAGCTGTGCACGCGGTCGCGCCCCCGCTCGGTCGTCGACAGGAAGTAGTGGTGACGGACCGTGGGAATGTCCAAGCTAGCAAGCTTGTCGCACAGCGCGCTCAAGTACGTGCTCTTCCCGCGGCCAGGCGGCCCCGTGAGCACGAATGCCTGTCCGGCACCGGCGGCGGTGTCGCGCACGAAGTCCCGGTGGAACGTTTCGTCTGGCACTTCATATCCGAGCGGCACGAAAAAGTCTTCAGGCAAGGGGGCCGCCGGCGCAGCTCGCAGGATTGTGAGCACCTGGTTCAAGGAGATCCACCCGTCAGGCGGCGGGGAATTCTTCCGAATCGCCCAGTTCAAAGCGACATTCTTGAGGTTCGCAATGCCCTCAGGCGTACCGTGCCGGTGCAGTCGAGCATCGACCTCGTGCTCGAGCGATTCGAACCCCTTGTCGCTGTGAAGAACCTGCAGCTGACTGAAGAAGGCTTCGCACTTCTCCTGGTCGCCCAGCTCGGCGATTAACGCTGAGCGCCGCGGCTCGGGAACTTTGGCGAAGTCGATCTTCCCCCCGGACAAGCACGCCTCAACTTCCGCATCTGGCCGGCGATTCGTCCTCAGCGATAGGACGCCAACCCGAGCGGGGTCCAAAGCGGCGAACGCGTCAAACCACTTCCGAAGCATGGACCTCGACCGCGCAGTCGTGCCTGCCTTCTCAAGCATCCACTCCCAGCTCAGCGCGTGCGCACCCGGGTTCGGTGTGTACTTGACCTGCTCCAGATCGATGAGGTCATCTGCGCGCTCGGCGACGATGTCGTCCAGTCCCTTCGGCGCAACGGCCTCGTCGTCACACTCAAACTTCACACGGGTGAAGCGTGTCGGCGCATCTAGCCAATCGCAAAGAAGCCTCAGTCCCTGCCGATTCTGATAGATGTAGCCGGCGGCGGTTATCGCAGTGTTCTTAATCTCTTCAGACATGGAATGGGATGGCCGGCAAAGGTATTGACCGAGCAAACGGCCTTGTGACGCCGCTTGCGGAACACTAGTTCTTGCACACGCACCTATCAGCTTACATTGGCGGCGCCGGAGCCTCGCAGTAGTGGCAGAAACTGCTCAAGGAACAGGGCACGTCAAAAGATCATAGCAACTCCCTTGCAAGGAGGCTTGTTGCTGCGCTGAAGGATGTGCTTGGACTTCGGAGTTCCTAAGGCGGCTCGACGACAGCCCGCAGTAAAGCAGGGAGTCGCGTCAGCTGTGCTCGGAGGTCGGGTATTAATGTGAGCCGTCGCTCGGTTCGACCACGGCGATTGGCTGGAATCGACCCTTCTGAGCCGTTCAGCCAACCCATGGCAACGGCAGTTACGCGATATCGTACGGCCATTCGGACGCGTTTCAGGTTAAGTCAGAACCGAAACTGGCCGCAAGCGCCTAGTTTCGTACGGGGCTCGCTCGCGAGTGCTCCATCCTCACGGAGGCAAGGCTGTCTGACCCCTATAGAGCGTGGCCGATGTAACCCATATTGATATCAGATGTGAGCATCTCAGTACATGTCGAAGTCGTCCTCGCCGTAGACTTCTGCCGGCAGTACGCCGCACCAGCTAGAGAATAATGCTTGGATAGCAATAACAATTTCGGGGAGTGGGAAGGTGGGTCGACGACATTGTCTTGTACTTTTTCTATTTTTTCTGCAATTAATATTCTGCATTGGCCCATCTCATGCCGCAGAGAGAAAGACATACTGGAAGCTCGCTGCGGTTCCGCAGGGCACGAAATTAAACACCGATTTTCTCTATAGCGCGCCGCAGGATGCTTGTCCGGATGCATTCCAGGCGTTTAGTGCAGTGTATGAATATCCTACCGTGCGGTGGTACCTTAAACAGGATCCCTACGTTGAGCGACTAGTTCACTGCAACGCAATTATCCTGAACACAGCAAATCAGGAAATCGAGTACGGTAGTTTTGCGACGGTGGAACGCTTTTTCAAGTGTCCTGATGGTCTAGAGTTTACTAATTCCGCATATATATGCCCGGTGGCGGATTGGCCGGAAGATAGCTGCGGGAGCGGCGCCAAAGTGGCCTTGTCGTTCAATGGGGTATCGCTTGCCAGTTGTAAAGCGCGGGAAAAGTCCTGCCCATATGGGAACCCGGTCTTCCCCGGGACAGGCATTAAGGTTGCGACCGAAATTGATTACGCCGCAGCGGGTGCGGACGCGCTCTCGCTGATACGCACTTACCGTTCGAGCTTTCACATTGTCCCCAAGAACGGATTCGGTGCCGTTTGGATGCACCAGTATCAGAAGCGGCTGGACACCTCCATCATGTACGAACCGGGTGGTAGCGTGGCGGCGCTGCGAGGAGACGGTAACTATCTGCGGTTTTTCAAGAGCGGCTCGGTTTGGCTTTCCTCCGAAGGGCGAGATCGGTTGATTCCATCGTTCAGCAGCACGGGCGCTATTACGGGATGGCAATATGAGTCCGCAGAGGATGGCACCGTTGAGGCCTACGACAACACTGGACTGCTGCGATCCGTCACGGCGCTAAATGGCTGGCAGACGGGCCTTGTTTACAGCGATGCCACCACCCCGATAAGCATCGCGCCAAGAAGCGGGCTCCTGATCAAGATTCGGGGTCAGTTTGGCCGTGAGATGCAGTTGATCTATGACTCGCGTGTGCGAATCACGCGTGTGGTCGGTCCGGCCGGCAAAGCCACGGACTACCAATACGACAACAACAATATGCTGGTCACGGTAACGTGGTCCGATCAAAAGATCCGGCAGTACCATTATGAGGACAGCCGATTCGCTTATGCGCTGACTGGCATCACGGATGAGAAGGGTGTTCGCTATGCTACCTATGCGTATGACTCGCTCGGCCGCGCCATCAGCACTGAACATGCTGGCGGCGTAGATAGGTTCCAGTTCAATGTCCTGGGGAATGGCCAAACGTCGGTCATTTCTCCCAGTGGCACTGGCTTTACGCTGAGCTCGGAACTGCAAGGTACCGTTTTGCGACCGACTTCAGCTTCGGCCGCTTGCCCGGAGTGCGGTGACATTGCGAAATCGACTTCCTACGATGCGGCGGGGAATGTGCGGATTTCGGTGAAGGTGATCAGCGGTTTCGGCGAACGTGATCAGGGAAGGAAGGTGGTACTGCGCGGTCAGGAGATTGTAGCGTAGGTGATCACGATGCCCGTTTCTTGACGTCGGTAGCCGA
>Ga0310345_10003867_pt1 | contig 13945 bp, 8 predicted proteins | sample HC15DNA20500_MG_FD_204667 | JGI IMG/M metagenome (GOLD analysis project Ga0310345, IMG submission 204667) | Marine microbial communities from station ALOHA, North Pacific Subtropical Gyre - HC15-DNA-20-500_MG | ecosystem: Environmental > Aquatic > Marine > Oceanic | place: Pacific Ocean: North... | reverse complement strand
CTGGATACAGCTGCTCAGGGTAGAAATCAAAATCAGAACAAAGATCAGATCAAAGAGAGTCGCAACTTCATCTCCGAATAATCGACGAGCGGTGAAAGTGCCCAGATCAGAGATTCCTTCACCAGCGGCATCAACCATCTGGGATGGATCGGTGGCCAGCAAAAAGACCATATTGACCAGCAGATACAGGACCGAAATCCCACCCAGACCGTAGATCAGCGATCTCGGGATGTTACGGCCCGGTTCCCGTACTTCACCCGCCATCAATACGACCGCGTTGTAGCCAGCAAAGGCGAATCCAGCGAGCATGCTGGAGAAGAAGATCTTTTCTATCAGATCCCAACCCTGTGGCGCTGCCGCTGGGGCGGTCAGTTCGATCACGGTTTTGGAATCTGTACCTGGCCAGAAGATTGCTAGCATTCCTGCACCAACAAAAACGACGATCAGTCCCACCTTGAGCACTGTCGTCGCATTATTGAACAGCACACCAACCTTGACTCCCCGGGTATGCACCATGGTGAGGATGAAAACCGCGCCGATGGAAGCGACCAGTTCGGGCACTGCTGGAATCAAATTATTGAAATGCTTCCCCAGAGTTCCGGCGACAAATGCACTTCCAACGGTCCATGCTGCAGGACCAGAAATCACACCAAATACATAGCTGATCCTGGACCCATATGCGCGGTGGACAAAAACATAGTCGCCACCGTTCTGCGGGATCATCGCTCCCAGTTCTGCGGTGGTCAGCGCGCTGAGCATGGCGACGAGAGACGCGACAACCCAGGTCAGAAGAACGGCCCAGGAACTTCCGAGTTCTGCAGCAAAGTGCCCGGTCGTTGTGAAGACTCCAGCACCGATCACTGTCGTCACCACCAACACAGTGCTGGAAAAGAGACCGATTTTTTTTGAGTCCGTATTCAAGAGTCTCTCACTCACCTTGTTGATCGCCGAGAACCGCCAGCGTAGCGTACCCTCAGTTTCCGAGGTCAGAAACGGATGGTTCCCATGACCGGCACTCTGGATCAACCAGTTCCCACTGACCAACACCTTCTCTCTTTTGCTCATCAGATGTGGCAATTCGATGGGCAAAGTCGCGTCGATCCGGGCGGATCTTGTCGGGTATGGACTGGCACCTGCGCCGATGGCTCGACAGCTTTCCTCAAATGGCATCCGGAACCACGTAGCTGGAGCCAGGAACAGCAGGCGATTCGCGTCTGGTTGCCTCAAATCTCTCAGCAACTGACTCAGCGTTCCGAGCTGATCGCATCCGATGAGGGGGAACGACTACTACTGCTATCGGCGGTAGCCGGTGAACCGGTCGAGTCACGAAACTGGTCCCTTGAAGAGCTGTGCCACATTCATCATCAAGCGGGCGTTGTTTTGGGTGCGCTCCATCGACTCGAAGCCCGCGACGATGATCCTGTCTCTCTCGATGTTGCCCTGCCCAAACGTCTGGAAACGTGGATCACCAAATCAGACGACATCCTCGAAAAAAAACAGATTCTACGAGCACGTCAAAGTTTCGTGGACGGTAATCTCTTCGATGGCGATCAACGCACGCTGTGTCATAACGACTATCAGCCACGAAACTGGCTGTGGGATGGCAAACGAATCGGCATCATCGATTGGGAACACTCCCACCCCAATCATCCCGGCTTCGATCTGGTGCGGTTACAAGTGGGAGCCTGGCAGCAACAGCCGCAACTGCGCGATTCGTTTCTCGACGGGTACGGACAACTTCCCGACTGGCTCGAAGATGAACGGATGGACGCCATCGTGGCACTGTTTGCTATCGGTTGCGTGGTATGGGGCACCCAGCATCACCAGAAAGACCTGGTCGAGCTGGGTCGCCATTGCTTGTTGTAAGAATCAGGGGGAGTCCGGTTCCGGTTTCTGCTCCGTCGACTTTGCCGCTTCCTGCAATTCCAGAACCAGATTCAATTCTCGGCGAGCACTCCCGTAACCAGGGGCCTGTTGCAAAACCTTTTCGAGTTCACCCCGGGCCTCTTCCAGCCGACCCAGGAGACGCAGGATGCGAGCACGAGTGACCCTGTGGATCGGTACCGGACGTCGCTTGAAGATCACATCCAGTTCCTTGAGAGCTTCTTTCAATGCCGATGCCGCTTCTGCATCCCGCCCTGCCGCTTGCAGGATCTCCGCCTTCCTTTGCAACCACGGTGCCTTGAGCCCAGCCTGCCGCAGTTTCCCTGCAACAAGACTCAGCGCTGCATCGTAGTGACCATTATCTGTTTCAGCACGGATCAAGCTGATGGATAACAAAGCGCTCTCGCCGTTCCTCTCGATCATCTTGCGATACAGAGCGGCTGCTATCCCAGGTGCTTTTCTTTTTTCGTATAGCATCCCAAGTCGTAATGTTTTCTCGAGATCGGGAACCAGGGCGTGTATCCGAGCCAGATCGATGATGGCGCCATCGATATCCCCCATGCTCTCTCGGATAGCAGAACGTTCGTTGAAAACTTCCATCGCTGTGTTGCCAGGTGTCGCCGCTAGCTCATCGAGTAACCTGAGTGCTTGCTGTGTTTTCAAGGAGTCGCGCAAACACAGTGCTCTCTCCAGTTTCTCAGCAAACGGATCCACACCACAACCGCGCGCCATCTGGAGATCCTGTAAGCCGAGCTCTGGACGCCCATGGGCACGACACAATCTGGCACGTAACAGGTAGAGAGGGCCCGGATCTTCGCTCGCTTTGATTTCTTTGGTAACCCGATCAACATCGATGTGTACACCATCGTGGGCCGTCAGGGATGAGATCCCAAACAGAAACACCTGCAAAATCATCAGGGCCATGATTTTCACCATCACTTCTCCTCCGAGAACTGGGATGAAACCACACCAAGGCTCGCCCTGGAACCATCCAGAAGCTCTATCACCGTAACCACACCACCCATGCTGGTCGGCTCGGGAGTGACGGTAAGAAGCCATTCCCCACTCTGCGGTTGTTGCTCGTCGTCAAACAGAATTAAATCACGCTGCACCTGACCCAGGGTATTCCAATTGGCCGGCAAGTTATGCCAGAGGGTACGTCCCTCAGGCACGTACCTTTCGATGTTACGAGCGATTTTTTCACCGGGACGCTGTAAGCCGCGTATCGGCATCCAGACCAGAGAATGTAGCCCTGCCCACGCCAGTAATAACATCAGTAACCGAGACCAGGACCGACCTGGAAAACCCTTGTAGAACCAGTGGATCGGGAAAAAGGCACCCACAAACAAAATTGCTGCGACCCAGATCCAATGATCGACTCCCAGGTCCGGCAACGACGGCCAGAACTCGGCATCGATATTACGCATGAAGGCGATAGTAACCGCAAAAACTCCGACCCCTACCATCAGGACCTGCAAAAACCTCGACACGATCTTCATGTCAAACCGATCGGTTGAATCTTCCTCAAATTGGAGAAGCACTATTCTCGCGGTCATCCAGCACAGCAGAGGAAAAGCGGGTAAAAGGTATCGGGGCTGAACTCCAGGCCACAGTAAATAAAAGAGAGCGGGAATCGCAATCGCAATGGCCAATAAACGAAGCGACGGATCGCCAAGCCAGCTGTTCTTCTCCGAGCGAGGCCGCAAAAACAAAAGAACCAACGTGGCCGGAAAAAATCCAAGTAACACGCCTGCGATATATTCCCAGCGATGCCTCCAGAAGTCAGGGCTTGAACCCGCCCTGGCCATCTCGTTCGACCACTCCTGGACAGCGGTGAGACCTTCTGGACGTTGAAGCACGGCGATAAACCATAAGGAACCGACCCCAAGCGCCAGCAAGGGAGGGGCCCACCAATCGGCTCTTCGCCATCTCCCTGGCTCCGTTCCCACGGCGGTGGCCAACATCACTCCGATGACAAAGGGAGCCGCAGCAACTCCTTTGGCGAGAAAGGCGATGACGAGTGCCAACACCATCCGAATCATCGCGGCAAAGTTCAAATCTTTGCGCTCCAGTAACGAAATCGTCAGCATCTCCAGGGCATAAACGCTGCAGCCGAATGTCAGCAACAGGTCAGTTTCACCGAGGCTTGATTTGCGCACGATCATCGGACAAAGCAGAAAAAAGAAGGCGGCAAGAACCCCGACCCTTCTGAGCCCCAGACGTATCCCTGTCCATACCAAACAAGCTCCGGTCAACAGCGTCGCGATCAGGGTCGGGATCCGTACCGAAATCGCATCCACCTCACCACGAAAGAACCCGGCCACCGCCGTCAACCAGGGGTAAAGAGGAGGTTTGTTGAGATATGGTTTTCCAGAAACAGTCGGAATGATGAAATCCCCGCTCGAGATCATCTCCCGGGCGGCCATCACCCGTCTTCCCTCTTCCCAGTACAGTTCACGATGAGGAATGGAAAAACACAGGAGGATAACCACCAACAAAAATAGCAACCCGATGAAACGGGGAAATCCCGGGGAGTTCCCATCGGTCCATGCAACGGTCATCGATTCTCCCCGGTGAAACTAATCCCCTCTTCAACGCACCAGATCACTCACCACATTTCCATCGATGACGGTACCGATGCAGTGGGTGGTGTATTCAAAAGGATCGCCATCAAAGAGAGCCATGTCTCCGTCTTTTCCGACCTCCAGCGATCCCACCCGATCAGAAATGCCCAGTAGCTGAGCTGCCGATGCGGTGATGAGCCCCAGGGCATCGGCAAACGGGCAGCCATAGGCACAGGCGATGGCTGCTTCCCAAAGCACTACCCTGGTCTTCGGCACATACGATTCGTATCCGCTACCCAACGCCACCGAAACCCCTGCAGCCACCAGTTTTCCGGCGGTTTCCATACTGGCGTTCTTACCAGCACCGGATGCTCTCATCATCGTCGGATGAATGATCACTGGCACCTTCTGTTCCAGAAGTGCCTCGATGTGGTCGTAGCACTCAGCTCCACCTTCGAGAACCAGCCGGATCTGCAGCTCCTTCTGCAATCTCAAGGCATTCTGAATATCAACGGAAGAATGTGCAGAAATCATCAGAGGGGCTTCACCGGAAAGTACCCTCCCTAGCGCTTCCTTGCGGAGATCTCTCGCTGGTGGATCCTTTTCCGGATCCGCCTGTGCCGCACTGACCTTATCCAGGTATCCACGGACATGGATGAACTCCTGACGCAACATCGCCATCTGCTTGGCACGTGAACCGGGGCTTTTTCCTTCCCTGCCATAGCCGGCAGAGCCGAGGGTACAGGCCACCATCATCTTCGGCTTCAGAACCGCCTCGTCGACATTGTCACCCCGCGTTTTGACGACGAAGGTCTGGCCAGAGATCAGCTGTCCCGGGGCGTGACCGGTATGCAACGTCGTCACTCCCAGAGACCGCACCCAATCGATGAGCGGCTCTCGAACATTGTAGGCATCGAAAGCATCCAGCTCCGGTTGCATCGGAGCGGATCGCTCTATTTGATCCTGGTCATGATCATAGTTGAGCCAACCAGCAAGACCGACCACTGAATGGGCATCGATGAGACCGGGTGTCACCACCTCAGCTTCCAGAACGGTAACCCCATCCGGGATTTCAACCGAGTCAGCGGGTCCCACCGCAACGACTTTACCATCGCGCACCAAAACCACACCGTTGGCTATCGGTGCTGCCCAGGAACCATCTTCTTGACGCGCCATCGTGTGCACCACCGCTCCTCGAATGGCGATAAGTCCATCGACTTTCGGAACTGTGACTTCCTTGACGCTATGGCCAGCGCACCCGACATCGGAAATGACAACCAGCAGGCAAATAACGATCAACATGCGATGGTTCATCATTGCCCCCCTCTTTCACCACAGCAGTGGTACGCCTGATCATCTCCGGCACCTCGTCCACCAACTGCATACAGTCGTTGTTCAGGATCGGATCGGTCGAAGACCCGGATCCCTTCGACCCAGGTTTCGAGTACCTGGGTATAAACGCTCATTGGATCACCGCTGAGGATGACAAAGTCAGCATCCTTTCCGGGAACCAGGGAGCCGGTTCTTTTCTCTAATCCCAGCATCTCCGCGCCCGACAGGGTCAACGCCCGCAAAGCTCCTTCACGACTCATCCCGGCACGGACACCGAGAGCTGCAGAGCGCAAGAAAAGGCGGCTATCGGTAATGAAATCATCGGTGTGGAAAGCCACATTCACCCCGGCCTTCTCCAGCACCACCCCATTCTCCAGCCGGATGTCGCGTGCTTCTAATTTTCCACCCGGAGAATCGATGACGATGATGGAGCAAGGTGCCTTGGCCGCGGCAATTTCGTCGACAACCTTCCAGGCGTCGCTGACATGGTGAAGAACTACCTGGAAACCGAACTCGTCACGCAGTCTCAATACGGTCAGGATGTCATCGTGACGATGGGTATGGTGATGCACGATACGCTTGCCTTCGATCGCCTCGACCAGAGCTTCCATGCGGAGATTTCGTTCCGGCATCTTTTCCGGATCGTCTTCGGCACGGGCGATCTTGTCGCGATATTCCTGCGCCTTGACGTAGGATTCCCTGACCAGAGCAGCAGATTTTGCACGGGTACCTGGAAAGGGTGAGGAACGCTGAGAGTTGGTCCCGTTGGCCATCTTCAGGCCGCCCATCGGCCAGCCGGTGGAATCCTTGATGAGTAGTTCATCGACCGTGCCACCTCGGCGTAGCTTCAGGTAGGTAGTTCTACCACTGATGAGATGCCCTGATCCCGGCATCTGATTGACCAGAGTCAGACCTCCAGCACGAGCTCTTTCCAGGGAAGCTGCCCGAACATTGACTGAATCGAGGGTCCAGCACTCTGGCTGGATCGGGCCCGAACTATCACCGCCGCCGCCCATTCCTATGTGACTGTGGGTACAGATCAAGCCGGGGATGATGGTCTTGCCACTGGCATCGATTTGTTCCGCACCCGGTGGAATCACCACATCTTTACTGGCTCCGACCGCTTCAATCTTGCCATCGCGAACCACCAGCACCCCAGCCTCGATGACGGGCCCAGAAACCGGCATGACACGGGCCCCGGTAAATGCCGTGACATCTGCGGCGTTGATAACCGTTGTCGATAACAGCAACATCGTGAAGAAAGTGGAACGCATGCCGGTTCGAATCTTCAGCCTGGCCTCGGAGCTCAAGGGCCACCTCCTCTGAATTGCGAGACACCATTACAAGACACCTGGGATCGTCAAAACGATATCCCAGGCTTCTCCACGGTGAAAGAGCCGCATCAGGCTACTGTTTATCGGCGAATGACTGTTGATATCTTGAGATCCTGGCTCTGGTATCTTGGCGTGATCTCGATCCTGTTTCCATCCAGATCGAGACTGACGGGGAGGATTGAAATGTATTCGCCATCACGACTAGCGACCGTAGCGATCACGTATTTGCTATTGTTCCTGCTGGTCGGCTGTGCAGGTGCTCCAGGAGGGATCGAGAATCGAGAAGTACGCCTCTCGATCGCTCGGCTTGGTGCCCCCAGCGGCGATCCGGATGGTTTCGCCGCACTGAGATCCGCATTCCGTCTGCGTAATCCGGGCCATGATGTCTCATTCCAGAAAAACACCCGCGCTCTGGTGACTTACTCAAAAACGCGCGCCGCCTTCGTTCAATCGGGAGAAGCGCGGGCAGAAATTTCCGGTGGTTTGCTCCATCGGATCAGTAACCTGTCGGTGGGCGACATCGTCATCTTGCGTCCAGGAGAAGGTTTGCTGGCAGACAAACAGCTTTCCTTCGTCGTGTTTGAACTTCCCGACAATCCACCTCAGGAACTCCCCAGTTACGTTCGACCTGACTGGGATCCTTCCATCACCGACACGCCCGGAGGCTGCGCTGAAGAGGAGGGTGCTTACCGCCGCATTCTGCTGACCTGGAAACCTGAAGTGGGGCCCTACATCTGGCACGGGATTAATGCGCACCGGGTTCGCATCTCTGACTCCTTCAGTCATTACCATCCTGTGGTTGGCGGTTTCGATGAATTCTATCTGGTTCAGATGGTGCAGCCGGGCGGGTGCATCCTCACCAGCCCGCATGTCAAAGCCATCGAGTCGAGAAATGTGAATCGAGATTCTGCAGCGAAGTTGATACGTCGCGATGATCTGGATGTTGGCGACCTGGTTTATCTCCCCCGCGGTCTCATCCATAGAGGTTTAGGAGGAGTGTTAGCCCAGGTGATCACGGTCCCTGGATTCCGTCCCGGAGCAGAGATCGGTGTCGACCATCATCTGCGCGCCATCAACGAACAACTACAGCTCTCTGACGAAAAAGCGATTCCTTATCATCTGAACGCATCGTTGGAAGCCGTGGTGAAGTAACAACATCCGACCCAAAGCGGCACTCTTCTCGATCCTTTGAGTACCCGGTATCATCGGAAGAAGCGGGAGGGCTCCCGCTTCGGAAGGTAATTCGATGTGCATCGTCACTGGGTCATCTCGATGCTTTCTCGTCTTCATCTTGAACCTGATCATCAGCATCACGATGAGCTCGGCGGTGAGGGCGGACTTTGATTATCTAGACTTTCTCGACATGACTGGTCTGACACTGGTCGGAAGTGCAGCCCAATCGGGAGACCGAGTCCGGCTGACACCAGCCCTGATAGGACAAGTTGGTGCCGTCTACACCTCCGAACAAGTCTTGTTGTCTCCCGGTTTCGATACCACCTTCACCTATGAGATCAATCCCGCGGCAGGCGGCGCCGATGGTATGGTGTTCATATTCCAGAATGAATCGCCCACGGCACTTTATTCCAATGGTGGCCCACTCGGCTACGACGGAATGACCAACTCATTGGCGCTAGAAATCGATACCTACATCAATGGAATTTTCAACGATCCGCCGGTTCCACACATTTCCCTGCATGGCCGACCAGGCACCGCAAACTCCGCCGATGAAGTGGCTGCCGGTATCGTTTCTGATACCTCGTCACTCAATGTGGGTGGGCTTCGGACGATGCGTATCGCTTACGGTAACGGGATCATCGACATCTACCTCGATGACCTGACAGTGCCGAGGATGTCGGCCTTCATCGATATCGCCCTGTATCTCAATTCCGATTCAGCCTGGATGGGATTCATCGGTTCAACTGGGGGAGTGACACAGGTCAACGATGTTCTTAGCTGGAGCTTCACCAACGGAGGAGCTACCGAGTTCATGCGTGGTGATAGCAATCTCGATGGCTCGGCCAATCTGCCCGATGCCATCTATATTCTCAGTGCTCTATTCGTTCCCGGGTCTTCGCCAGTGACCTGTCTCGATGCTGCCGACATCAACGACGACGGCAATTTCAACCTGCCCGATGCCATCTCTCTGTTGAGTGCCCTGTTCGTTCCTGGCTCTTCGCCAATACCTGAGCCAGCGGGAAGTTGTGGAGTTGACCCGACAGACGACTCCATCGACTGCGAAACTCCTATTTGCCCCTGAACCAGCGGAACTCCAGATCTAGACCCCGGCCGGGGCCTGGTAGCTCATGACTTCCAGAATTCCATCGAGATCGGTGGGAGCGGTGCCGCCCTTGGGCCGACCGGCGATGGTCCCGTCGGGGAGATCCCTCGCCTCCCAACCGAGTCCCTGGATCCCCCTCCGGATGGCATCTCGATCACCCTCGCTCACCAGCCACCCTTCTTCGGGAACGATTCGTTTGACCCCCCAGCTGCCGAGTCGAATCCGTAATCGCTGCTGGCCAACCAGACGTGCTGTTTCAGTCGGCAGCGGACCGAACCGATCGAGCAGATCCTCGATGATGACATCGAGTTCCGTTTGCCGTAGCGCCGTCGCGATCGATCGATAGTGCCGCAACCGTTGTCGGGTATCGGAGATGTATTCCTCGGGAATACGGCACAACCCTCTGAGAGCAATCTCTACATCCGGTGGTTCCTCCCACGGCACTCCACGTAAATCCGCCACTGCTCTCTCCAACAATCGGCAGAACAGATCGTATCCCACCGCCCCGATGTGGCCCGATTGCTCCTTGCCGAGGATGTTTCCGGCACCACGAATCTCCAGATCACGCATGGCGATCTGGAAGCCAGATCCCAGTTCTGAGTACTCTTCAATCGCCTGCAGGCGTCGGCGCGAATCCATCTTCAGTGGTCGATCTTCAGGGATGAGCAAGTAGCAGTAGGCCTTGTGATGACTACGGCCCACTCGCCCACGCAACTGGTGTAACTGTGCCAATCCGAAGCGATCGGATCGCTCCACGATAAGAGTATTGGCACTGGGGATGTCGAGACCGCTTTCGATGATGGTCGTCGAAACGAGAATGTTGGCATCTTTATCGATGAAACGGATCATCCGGTCTTCGAGTTCGTGTTCGTGCAACTGTCCATGGGCCACCACAACATCCGCCTCGGGCAGCAACTTTTCGACTCGTTGACGACATTCCTCGATGCTGGTCACTCGGTTATGCAGCCAGTAGACCTGACCATCCCGGTTCAACTCGCGCAGAGCGATCTGACGAAAGCGGGCATCGTCGAAGGAACAAACTTCGGTCTGGATGGGAGCCCGGCCCTCCGGAGCCTCATGCAAACTTGAGATGTCTTTCACTCCCACCAGTGACATGTGCAAGGTGCGCGGGATCGGCGTGGCCGTCAGGGTGAGTATGTCGACCAACCGCCGCAATTGTTTCAGCTTCTCCTTGTGAGCAACCCCGAAGCGTTGTTCTTCGTCGATAACGATGAGCCCGAGATCTGGAAAAGTCACATCGCCGGACAGAAGGCGGTGGGTGCCGATCAGAATGTCGACATCGCCGTCGGCGGTTTTTTCCAACACCTCACCCTGTTCCTTGCGTGACAGGAAACGACTGAGTACCTCGATCTTCGCCGGCCACTCCGCCATCCGTTCACGGAAAGTCACCAGGTGCTGCTGTGCCAGCACCGTGGTCGGAACCAGCACCGCTACTTGCTTGCCATCTCGCACCGCCTTGAAAGCCGCCCGCATGGCGAGTTCCGTCTTGCCGTAACCGACGTCACCACACACCAGTCGGTCCATCGGCTTGGGTTTCTCCATGTCTAGCTTGATCGCACTGATCGTATCCAGCTGATCACCGGTCTCTTCAAAAGGAAATGAATCTTCGAAGGCGTGCTGGGCAGCATCATCGACCGGAAAATTGTAACCAGGTCGCTCGGCCCGCAGTGCCTGTATCTCGAGCAGCTCTGCAGCCAGATCGTGTAGTGCCTCCTCGGCACGTGCTTTCTTCTTCGACCAGAGAGTGCCGCCTATTTTGTCGAGTTTGCCGGGACTTTTGCCACCGCCGACAAACTTCTGGACCAGATCGATCCGTTCGACCGGCACCAGAAGAGTTACCCCCTCGGCAAATTCGAGGATCAGGAAATCACCCTGCCGTGCCCCTTCACGAATATTGCGCAACCCACAGAATCGCGCGATGCCGTGGGTGACATGGACCACAAACTGCCCTTCCTCCAGTTCGAGGAAGGTATCGACAGCGCGTCCTTCGACCCGCTTTTTTTGAACCCGCTCAAGGCTTCTCTTGCGTCCGAGAGCAGCATTGCCGCTGACGAAGATACCGCCGCCGACTTCTTGCCAGCGGAACCCACTGGAAAGATCGCCCAGGCGTACTCGGGCTGCCGATCCGATACTGCCCTCCGACAACACCTCGCGAAAACGTTCCGCCTCCGCTTTCTGTCGCAAGAAGACCAGCACATCGCCACCGTGGTCGCTCTCATCTGCCAGCGCAGCCAGAGTCGCATCGAAGGAACCCTCGAATCGTTCGGCGGAGACCACCGGAAGTAGCACCGGTCGACGACCCGGTTCTGGTACCAGTGGATCCATCTGTAATCGCAGAAAACGACCTGCATGAGCCCAGAAGGACTCGCACAACTGATCTCGCTGGCGTGGCGCCCACTGTCCGACCAGGAAACGAGCCTTCTCTTCCACATCTCGTGGATCCCACACCGCTACAACGCTGTTTTCGGGCATGACATCGAAGAGAAGCTGTTCGCGGCCGGTCCAGCCGCGGATAAACCAGGCCTCCTTCGGCGCGATGGTCAACACCAGCAGATCGAGATCACTACTGACACGTCCATCGCGATGTGAAATCGATTGTATGCTATCGATCTCATCATCGAAGAAGTCCAGGCGATAGGGAATGCTCTCTTCACGGGGCCAGACATCAAACAGACCGCCCCGGATGGCAAAATCCCCCGGCCTGGCAACCTGCGGAAATCTCCGGTAGCCCGCCTTGACCAGTGATTTGGCCAGGTCTGCCGGTGAAGTCCGATCCCCTCGGCGTAGCACCACACGATGATCATCCCCCGTGTCGTGGGAGAAGGGCTGAAGAACTGCCTGCACCGGAGCGATGATGGTGCGCAGCTTACCGTCCTGGAGATCGCGCACCGTTTCGAAACGTTCGCGAAAGGTATCCGGATCGGGCTCGGAATCGGCCTCGAAGAGGCTCTCCCACATACCGAAGTTACCGATAGGTTCAGCAGTGAAGGTGGTGGTATCGCGTCGCAATCGTTCGGCGCTATCGGGGCTGGAGCAGATGACAATCAGTGGTCGCTGCAACTGTTCGGTGAGATGTGCCAGTAGCAGTCCTACGGCCCCCTCACCGCAACGACCGACATCGAGAAGCTGTTCTTCGAGCAGGCGACGACTTACCTCTGCCAGCGCAGGGGAACTCGTGATGATCCTCTCGACCAGGGGATCGCGATCAGGAATGGCCCCTTCGGTACCGCTCGTCATCGCTGCTGTTCACCTTTCATCCAGGCCTAAGTTGGCACGAAGGGGGCAGGATAGTCGTAGCCCGACGACAACTCCTCCCCCTGTGGGAAAAGTGTTGGAAATCGATACACATCGAAACCCGGTCCAGGGACAGAGGGGTGTGAACTGGTCCTGAAAGGGCTCTGCTGGCCATTTCAGGCGTTTCTCCTTTGGCACGGTCATTGCTTTTTCTCTGCTGCCCGCCCGGTAGTCCCGCCGGAATGAAAGAAAGGAGCCCACCATGTGGCTCTCCCTACCCCTGAATCGCATCGGCTTGACCCTGATGCTGTCGTCCTTTGTTTTACTGAGTCCCGAAGGAGCACAAGCTGTCCCCTGTGATCCCGACAAGGAAACGATCGCCTCTGTCCGAAGTTCACTTCGGGGTCAACTAATCGGCACACCTACCGCCGACGATCCGGTGTCATATCCGGTTCCCGTCACGGCATTGGAACTGTTACAAGCGATCGATGCCTCTGACAAATACCTGGTGGTACTTCCTTCGGGAAAACCGCTCGCCGAACAACAACTCGCTGAACAGGATGTAGGAGAACTACATGTGTTCGGTAGTGATGGTTGGAAGTCGCCTGCTGTTTCCATGCACATGCTACAAACCCTGGGCTGGAACATCGAAGTAGCTCCTGCAGGGGTGATCCTCAGGAATACCAGTTCAACAAGAGCGAGAGGGGCAAGAAGTAATTCTGGAGGCCCCAGCTTCCGGATAGTGTTTGCTCATCCTCCGAAAAATCAGCCTGAAGATTCATTTCAAACAGCGGTGATTCCTCTAAAAGATGCAGATCTTTATGAGGTTGTCGAAGCTCTCCGCGCAATGCCACCCGGCAACAAAAGGATCAGTTATTTTACGGTGATTCCTTCACAAACCACGAATTCGGTGGTTCTCATCACAACAGAGTCGTTTGTCATAAAACGCTGCGAGCAATTAATCGAACAGATGGAAGCTACAGCCAACAAGCAACAGGTCAGTGCTGAGCCAGAAGTGCCAACAGCCACAGAAGAAGAGTCTCTCAATCTTGAGGAACTGGTGGCGAAAGAACCTCTTGTTTGTGAAGAAATCGAGGCAACTTTTGACAGTACCAGCAACATCATTGCCCAGATCATCACAGAAATGCAAAACTCCAGCGCAAAGACCGAAATTTTGTCTGCCAGCAACAGTAAGCGAGTAACTGACAGTTTCACGATACATAGTTACGTGGCTCAATTCGCCAATAACTCGATCGGTAACCATCTAGCCTTCATAGAAAAAATTAGTACGAGAGCTC
>Ga0310345_10003864_pt1 | contig 13952 bp, 9 predicted proteins | sample HC15DNA20500_MG_FD_204667 | JGI IMG/M metagenome (GOLD analysis project Ga0310345, IMG submission 204667) | Marine microbial communities from station ALOHA, North Pacific Subtropical Gyre - HC15-DNA-20-500_MG | ecosystem: Environmental > Aquatic > Marine > Oceanic | place: Pacific Ocean: North... | reverse complement strand
GCGGTCGTGCCAGCTTCAACATCCGCACCTTCCGTTCGTTTCGGATGAACGCCATTCAGCCACACCGAACTCGCGCGTGAGTGTTCGCCGTTACCGTCACCCCACGCCTCGGCTTGCCGGTGATCCAAACCGGTCGGAATCACGACATGGTCACGTACCTTCGCGAGTGGCTGGAGGGTTCTCGACAATGTGAGCGCCCCTCCATCCCCTTCAGGGGTCCACTGCCGCATGTTCGCACCGTTGGGAATATAGATAAAACCCAGCCGCGGTGAAGGTTTCGCCGCCGTTCTCGCGAGCGCTGTCGCTGCCGGCACCATTGCATCTAGCAACGGTAACGCTAACGCAGTTCCCATCCCACGCAAGAAGGTTCGACGGGGAAGTGACATCTTTTTAATGATCATGAGGGCGATCTCCTCATCCGAAATGGAGCGCTCCCTGCCACACCTTTAATGAGCGCCGACAATCGGTAGTTAGTGTTTGCTGCATCTCGTACAATTGCACGTATCGCCGAAGCGTCGTAGTACTCAACCCCTCGCCCCAAGGCATACGTCATCAGTTTTTCCGTAACGGTTGTGACAAACCGGTCCGGATGCTTTAACAGAGCGGCTTTTAGACCCGCTGGTCCGTTAAATATCGTGCCATCAGGTAACTCTCCTGAACTATCAATCGTTCGCTTTGTCTGGCTACGGTCCCGCCATTGACCAATCGCATCAAAGTTTTCCAGCGATAGGCCAAGCGGGTCCATCAAGCGATGACAACTTGCGCACACAGGATTCGCCCGATGCTGTTCCATCGCTTCTCGCATTGATAACGGCTCACCATCCTCCGCCGTGTCCAATTCTGGTACATCTGGTGGTGGTGGCGGCGGCGGCGTTCCAAGAATGTTTTCGAGAACCCATTTGCCACGATTGACTGGTGAAGTCCGGTTGGCATACGACGTTACGGTAAGAATGCTCCCGTGTCCCAGTAAACCACCGCGAACATCATCTTCTGCAAAGTCAACACGCCGAAAATGGCTTCCACGGATATTCGGAATCCCATAGTGCTGAGCGAGGCGCTCGTTGACAAAAGTGTAATCAGCTGACAGCAGGTCTAAGGTGCTCCCATTATCTCGCAAGATACTCGTAAACAGCAGTTCTGTCTCTCGCCGAAAGGCCTGTCGCAAAGCCTCTCCAAAATCAGGGAATGCATCTTCATCCGGACGCACCGCGGCAGCATTACGCAGCGTCAACCACTGTCCCGCAAAGTTCTCAACCAACGCATCCGACCGTGAATCCGCAAGCATGCGTTCGAGCTGGCCGGTAAAAACCTGATCGTCGTGCAACTCGCCACGCTCAGCAACAGCGAGCAGTTCATCATCGGGAATACTGGACCACAGAAAGAACGAGAGACGCGACGCTAGTTCAAGATTGCTAACCACATAGTTCGTACTGGTCGACAGATTCTCAGGATCGCGCTCGACACGAAAAAGGAACTCTGGGCTGACTAACAACCGTCGAAACGCCATCTCGATTCCCGTATCGAAACTACCGTTTGCACGACCGCGCTCATAAAAAACTAGCAGGCGATCAACATCGCCCTGTGTTACCGGGCGCCGGAACGCAAGTCTCCCAATTCGAGAGAGAATCTCCTGCGCACAGGCACGTTCATCGGCAACAACACCCGACCCCGGACGACAAGTAAAGATGGCTTCTCGGCTCGGCGTGTCATTCGCCGGACGCGAACCACTTGATTCATATGGACCCGCGATAGTGACGCTTTCAACGTATGGTTGATACCTCGAATCACCACCCGATCCTTCACCGGTAAATGGTCGGAGGTAGAGCTTCCGTAAGCCTTCCGGCTCAGCCGATGTCTTCCGAAGGAACGCCACGCCAATCTTGTGCGGACCAGCCTGAACCGGAATCCGGATCTCCTGTGCACCGATCGTAGGCGTGTACAATCCGCGCGCGTCACTATCCTCCGGTGACTTACCAATCGTGAGCAACTCGACTCGCTCACCGTCGATGGTGACCTCTAATTCGTGCGCCTCAACGCGTAACGGCCCATCAGGCAGCACTTCAATCAGGTATTCCGCGTCTTCAGGAAAGTTATATTCAACAACGACACCACCGCGTGTCCCGAACGGCAACCCCTCCATTCGACGGTCTTGACCAAGGTCAGACGCAATACGGAATGTCTCGGCCGTGGGCGACGGCACCGGGGACGCCACGGCCAATCGACTAATTTTGCGCGCAGCTGCCAAGTACCGATCCATTGACGTCGGCGACACACCAAGAACTCCAGCAATGTTGTCAAACCCGTAGCTGGTATCATCCGCTGGCAGCAGATCTTCGACGTTCACGTCAAGGTCGAAGAGGTCCCGTATGACGTTTCGGTACTCGGTACGACTCAACCGGTGAAAAGCTTCAGTCCGTCCAGGATTGAAATTTGCTGCTGCCGCACGGTCAAGTTCGTCTTCAAGCCAAAAGCGGAATTCATTATAGGTTTCCTGGTCAGGCCGCGGACGTGGCCGCGGCGGCATCGCACCGGCTCGCATTTTACGAACCACCTTCTCCCAAGCTTCTGGATGAGCCCCAATATCGTCCAAATCAAGCGATTCGAGCGTGAACCCACCTGTTTCCAAACGGTCGTTGTGGCATGAGACACAGTAACGGTTGACGAGCGCTTGGCGGTCAGCGTGTTGTGAGGTCTCTTGTCCACCAACGGCAGCCGAAACAGCATGCACCCTAATAGCGCTGACGAAAACGACAGCCAGAAACGAAATCATTACAGGCGCTAAACCTCGATGCATCAACATTTAAGCTAAATCAATACGTTTTGACGCTACCTATCCACGATGACTGTTAAAACTATGAAACAGCTTAGTTTGTACAAACACGTAACACGTGTCAATCACCTTCTAACTGCGGTAGCATAGCGACCGACCATTAAGGCCCACGGACTGACAGTAACGGACCTTTACAACCTTGATTTTATGAAAGGACAGACCCCATGGCTTCGACGCGAAGGCGCTTTCTAACTACGATCGGAACGGCTGCCGCAGGAGCTGGAGCCACAGCCATCGGGTCGCCTGTGTCGGCAGCGACACACGTGACACGCATGAACAGCATTGAGGAGACAAGTTCTTCGCCTCAATCACTCCTTGACCAGCACGCCAAGCAACAATTCCGTGAATCTGCAGCTGAAACCGGCGAGGTAACAGCCCAAACTGATCCGCGAATGCCGTCACAAGCCGAGGTGGAATCTTGGTATCGGGACCTTCGCAATTGGGGACGGTGGGGCACCGACGATGACAAGGGGGCCATCAACCTCATCACCCCGGCGAAGAGTGCGGCCGCCGCTAGCCTCGTTCGTTCCGGTCGCAAGGTCTCTTTGAGCCGTGTGTTCGAACCCGAACAACATTTCATTAGGAAGAGTCCACGTCCTGGTGGTTCGGGTGCCGTGGTTGATTACTACGGCTTCATTTATCACGGACAGACGATTACGCATATTGACGCGCTGTGCCACATGTGGGATACCGATGGCATGTGGCAGGGACGTGATCCCGATGTAGAGGTCACCTCACAGGCAGCAACATTCGGAACCATCGATGCATGGAGTACCGGCATTGTCACACGTGGAGTACTTATTGACGTGCCGAGGCACCGCAACACGACGCATGTCACACCTGACAACCCGGTACATGGCTGGGAAATTGAAGAAATTGCCGACGCTCAAGGTGTGGCAGTCGAACCTGGAGATGCTCTATTGGTCTACAGTGGGAAGGACCCGTTCGTCCGAGCCGGTGGAACGTATGGTGGCGGCGATCGGCCGGGCCTGAGTGCCACGTGCGCCAAATTTATCCGGGACCATGACGTGTCACTGCTTGGTTGGGACATGATGGACGCTCGCCCGGACCCGTACAACCTCGCGTTTCCAGTGCATGGAGTTCTCTTCAACTTCGGCGTGGCCCTCCTCGACAATGCGCTACTTGAACCACTGGCAAATGCCTGCGCGGAAGAAGGCCGCTACGAGTTTATGTTCATGGGGTTGCCACTCAATGTCGCGGGAGGGACGGGAAGCCCGGCTAATCCTATTGCTATGTTCTAGCTCTTTGTGGAGCAAGCAGATCGCACGGCGCCAAATACCGACGCGAATCGGAACGGCTCAGTTGGGCAAACAAGAAGTCGGAAAATCAACGGACTGCGGGTAACACCGTGTCGTCGACTGTCCAGTCTGAAATCGTATTGTCTGCACCAAGGGCGGTTGTCGGATCCGCTCCAAGTTCGAGCAGCAACGACTCCATCTCTGGCCAGCGTTTACCCGTGTTGGAATAAAAGACCCCCTTGGCAATACGGAATGGGGTCCAGTCCTTCTCATTGGTGGCCTCGATATCGGCCCCACCGTCAAGTAGAAAACGAACCAACGGTTCCGACCCTCTGATAATGGCTCCGTGGAGCGCCGTATCGCCGTTGTCATCCACGGCCGTTATATCACCGCCCAGTTCAAGCGCATATTTGACCGCCTCAAGCGCCTCCTCATTGGCACCCGGGCTCTCGCCAACCGCCCAGATACCAACCCCCGCAGCAACCATCAACGGTGTCGTCCCGTCTTCATTCGGCAACAACGGATCAGCGCCCAACTCAACCAATAGCCGCATCATCTCGACATCGGCCGCTTTCGCTGCGAGCAAAAACGGTGTCGACCCGATGCGATTTAGTACGTTGCGGTACCGATTGTTCGGCTCCTTCGTCATCACCACATCCAAATCAGCCCCATGATGGGTCGCCAGCTGACGGACAAACTCAAGGTCAGAAACCGCTCCGGTCACAATCGGTGGTGGATTGTTAAACCCAAGGTTGTGACGCCGTGTCCATTTGATTTCGTGCAGTGCAGTCCAGCCTTGGTCATCCGCATTCGGGTCAGCACCAGCCTGCAATAACAAAGTACCAGCTTCGTAGTGACCATTCTTCGCCGCAAGGACAATGGCACTCGTCCCATCGGACAAGGTCTCATCAGGGTTTGCTCCTGCATCAAGTAGCAAACGAATCATGTCAAGGTGCCCAGCCCGAACGGCAAACATCAACGGACTGAACGCCCCTGTTCTCGAACCATCCCACCCCGCTGGTCCGGTAGGACTCGACTTAGCATGAAGGTCAGCGCCACTGTCGATCAAAAGTTGCACGGTCGACAGGTTGTTCTCTGCCGCCGCCCACATCAAAGCCGTTTGTCCGCGCCAGCCCTCGGTCAAATTCGGGTCCGCCCCTCTGCCCAACAACAGCTTCACTGCATCAGTTCGACCGGTACGTGACACAGACATCAAGACGCTTTCGCCGTCCGCGTTGGCTTCGTTCGGATCAGCACCGGCATCCAACAGAAGCTCTATAAACGGTGCACTACCATTCTCCGCGGCAAGCGCTAGCGGCGTCGCACCAAGTCGGGTGGCAACAGTAACTGTGGCCCCAGCACTAATCAGGTGGCGCCCGATATCCAGATCGTCGCTGTGGGTTGCCCAATGGAGCGCCGTTGCTCCATCTCCATCGACCGCGTTGACATCCAGAGCTCCATCAAGCAAGTCCTCTACCCGCTCTCGGTCAGCCGCCCGCACAGCATCATGCAATGGAAGGTCTACGGCCGCAAGGAGTGATGTGCAGCCCAACGCTAGTAAGACGGAACCGACAAAGACTCTCATAACCACAGATACCTCAATATAGCTGGATGACCGCATTGCTGAATTCAAGCGCGCACCGATTAGAGGTCAGTCAGTTCCAACAACTGCCCTGTGCTATCACCCAGTTGATCCTCAGGCACTCCCGCTTTTCCAAGCATACTGACCAACAAGTTTGTCATTGGCGTATCCTTCGGATACTGCAGATGGCGTCCGCCCGGCATACCGGCTGCCTTACCACCAACCGTGATGACTGGCAGGTCATAGTGAAGGTGGTCATTACTATCACCAAGTCCAGCACCATAAAGCACAATGGAACTGTCAAGTAAGGTGCCATCACCATCCGGTGCGTTCTGCAAGCTCCCTATAAAATTACTAAACAGCTCCGCGTGGTGCCGGTTAATACGCGCCAACTTCGCCAGCTTTTCTGGGTCGTTCCGATGGTGAGAAATCCCATGGTGTGGGTCCGGCACGCCAATTTGCGGATAGGTACGACCGCCAAGCTCGCGACCGACCATGAACGTAAATACGCGCGTAATGTCAGCCTGATACGCCAGAGCCACAAGGTCAAACATCAACTTCATATGCTCTTCGTAGGTATCCGGAATGCCAGCCGGCCTGGACAGGTCATCCGGTAGCGTTGCATCCACACCTTGCGCCTCTGACAACTGGATGCGTCGTTCGACCGCTCTGACGGCATCAAGATATTGCTCAAGCCTGCGCTGGTCAGCTTTACCTAAATCCCGTTCAAGATGAGCCAAGTCAGTTGTTACCGAGTCGAGAATACTCCGGTCCTTACGCAATTCGGCGAGTCGCTCGTCACGTGTACCACCATCCCCGAAAAGTCGCTCAAAAACTACGCGTGGATTGTTTTCCATCGGCAATGGCGTTGTCGCAGTGCGCCACGCAACGGTGTTCATGTAGACACAGCTGTATCCGTTTTCACAATTCCCGACTAGGAAATCAAGATCGATCGCCAACTCCAATGACGGAAGCGGAGTATCTGTACCAATTGTGGCTGCTGCAATTTGGTCTGCGGTCGCACCGGCCTCAACATCGGCTCCCTCTGTATGTTTCGGGTGCACACCATTCAACCAGACAGAACTCGCCCTCGAGTGCTCACCATTACCATCACCCAACGGCTCGGCCTGGCCGTGGGCCAACCGCGTATAAACAACCGTCTGGTCAAGGTACGGAGCCAGCGGACTCAGAGTCGGAGACAATGTCAGGTCAGTCGCCTCCCCCTTCGGTGTCCACGACTGCATCACGGCCCCGTTTGGCAGATAGATGTAGCCAAGTCGCTTTACGGGTGCAGCGGCAGTCTTTGATATAGCTGACAGCGCCGGCACCATCGCATCAAGAAGCGGTAGTGCCACTGTGGCACCCACGCCACGCAGAAATGTCCGTCTCGGAAGTGCCATTTTTTTTATGATCATGATGCAGCTCTCCTCATCTGGAAGGGCAAGCTCTTTACGATACCTAGAATAATGGATGAAAACCGCGAGTCTTGGAGTTCAGCTTCGCGCGTGATGGCTCGAATCGCCGGCGCATCGTAGTGTTCAATACCGCGACCCAACGCATAAGTCATCAATTTTTCCGTCAACGTCGTTACGAATAGACCCGGCCGCTGAAGCAACGCGTCCCGGAGTCCGGCGACACCATCAAATTCCATACCATCAGGTAGAACACCCGACGCATCAATCGGTTTGTTCGCTTCATTGTGCGTGCGGTATTTCCCTACTGCGTCAAACTGCTCCATCGCAAAACCTGGTGGGTCCATAAGTTTGTGGCAACTTGAACACACGGGGTTCGCCCTGTGTTGTTCCATTGCTTCACGCATTGAAAGGGACCGCCCGTCACCTGCTGTTTCTTCTAAAGATGGCACATCGGGTGGCGGCAATGGCGGGGGCGTGCCAAGCAAGTTCTCAAGAATCCATTTTCCGCGAAGAACCGGTGACGTCCGAGTTGGATAGGCCGTAGCCGCCAGAATGCTTCCATGCCCCAGCAACCCACGTCGAGTTTCATCAGGAAGTGTGACACGTCGGAAGTGACTGCCGTTCACATTTGGGATTCCATAATGTCTCGCCAGCCGCTCATTAATAAACGTGTGATCAGCGGTCAGGAACTCCAACACACTCAAGTCTTCGCGCATCACGCTTTCGAAAAGCATTTCTGTTTCCCGCTTCATTGCAAGCCGCAAGCCTTCACCGAAATCAGGGAACCGGTTCTCGTCAGGAAGCAGCGCCGGAATATTTCTGAGGTAAAGCCACTGACCTGCAAAATTCTCGAACAGTGCGTCTGCACGTTCATCAGCCAGCATTCGTAAAACCTGGGCTTCTAGTACTGCGGATTCACTCAGTCTCCCAGCAACCGCCTCATCCAACAACTCATCATCCGGAATACTGCTCCACAAGAAGAATGACAACCGTGAGGCCATTTCCAGATCGGTCAGACTATAGTCCGTACCAGACGCAACACCCTCGGGATCCCGCACGACGCGGAAGAGAAATTCTGGACTTGCCAACAACCGTCGGAGCGCCAGCTCAATACCCGCCTCGAAGCCTCCCTCCGCTCTGCCGTCCTCGTAAAACGCCACCAGAACGTCCAGGTCGCGTTTCTCTACCGGCCGACGGTAGCCACGCTGCGCTAGCGTCGACAAAATCTCTCGCGCACACGCAAGCTCCACCTCCTGCTCGCCGGCGGCTGGTCGACAACTAAATATCTTTGCTCTACTAGGCGTTTCGTCTACTGGAGGTGACCCGCTGGCCTCATATGGTCCCGTCACGACGACACTACTGATGTGCGGCTGATACCGTGTATCTCCACCTGTATTGTTCGTGTACGGACGCAAGTACGGTTGCCGAAGCGTTTCCGGGTAGGCAGACGTTATCTTCCTGAAGGCAACCCGCAGCGTGCGAGGACCAGCACGCACCGGAACGCGTATAAACCAATCCTCATCAGCACGACCCTGACGTGCGCGCCAGTCACGATACTCATCACTTGACCGATCGAAACCTTCCGGCGGCGGTTCACCAACGACAAATGTTTGAAGATGTTCCCCGTCAAGACTCACATCAAGCTCGTGGGGAACTTCAAAGGCGGCTAACGTATCTAAGGTGTTCCGACCAAGTGTCAGACGCACCGTGTACTCAGCGTCAAGTGGAAAATTGAAGGGAATCGAAACTCCCCCACGACTTCCGAATGGTAGATCCTCAATCCGATCATCCTGTGGAAGTTCCGATGACAAATGAAACGACACAGCGGTCGGCGGAAGATTGGGATTACCCACTGCAAGCCGACTGACTTTTTTGGCCGCCGATAAGTACCGTTCCAGTAGCGTTGGCGACATGCCAAGCACGCCAGCAATATTGTCAAACCCGTAACTTCCGCCGTCAGCCGGAAGCAGCTCGGCAACATCTACATCCAGTCCAAGAAGGTCACGGACGACGTTGTGGTACTCAGCTCGATTTAACCGGTGAAAGGCTTCCGTCCGGCCAGGATTCGGCGCGTTCGCAGCGACGTCATCCAGCTCCGTTTCAAGCCACTCAATAAATCCCGCATAGGTCGTAGCATCAGGTCTCGGGCGCGGCAAAGGTGGCATGGCTCCCGCGCGGAGTTTGCGAACAACTTTTTCCCACAGTGCCGGACTAGATGCCACATCGCCAACATCAGCTGAATCGAGTTCAAGGTTTCCGGCCTGCATCCGCCCGTTATGACACGCAACGCAGTACTGGTCGAGAAGCGCGCGTTGGCCAACGACTTCCTGGGCTTCCAATGAGACCACTGCACCCAAAAACAGCAGCACGAAGCCAAGCGAAAAAATAAAACCTCTCATCATTGGAGATCCTGCTTTCATGGCTGAGACCCACACGTCGGCCACAAATTATTGTGCATTGTAACTCCCTAGCACCTACTCCGGTTCCCCGAGGCAGGCCGCACATTCTTCGGCAGACATTTCGCCAGCACATACGACCCGAAGCGCGTCAAATGGTACACCTTGTCGACGACGGAGAAAACTCTGACAGGCAGGACTCGGGGTCGGTTCGTCCTGATTCAGTATTGGAATCATTGCGGCCATTGGAAACTCGCAACTCAACTCGGCCGACTGGACTACATAGGCCAAGGTGTCAAGTGCTTCTCGAGCAATATCATGCGACGCAGAATATCTCATGCCAGCCGTTCGTGCAGCGACCTGCTGCTGGGCACAACCGTTACCGAGGAAGTCACTGATGCCCGGAACAAGGCGGTCAGTGCCATACGCTTTTTCTTGGGAATCCTGGGTACAAGTAAAGTAATTCTGATCGGCTCTGAAAAGTACTCGACGAGCTGAGCGTGCGTCCTTCGCAGCCTCGTTTGCCTCGTTGACCACGATGCGCATTTGGTCAAGATCGGACGCGCAACTCGCCCATGATCCTTGCGCATCAGCCATACCCTCCATGAACAACAAGCACGGTAACAGCAGTAGCGCACGAAAACACGGTGTCATGACAGCCTCCAGCCGAACCAGGACGGCGGAACAATTTACAGGACGATTATATGCGTGTCTTGTTCGCCACCGTGGCTTCTTCGACGCCTTCAATCGCCGGGATATCGCCAACTGTCTCCCTGAGCGGAATTTCTTTGAGTCGCCATGACAAGGCAAAAGACAGCACCATAATGGGCACTGCCCAGAAAAACACGTCCTGAAGTGCAACTTCGACTGATGACGTAACGCCGGATGCGACGTCTCGTGGCAGTGCTCGTATAGCTGTCGGCGTGCTTAAAAGCTCGGTCACTCTTCCACTTAAAGATTCGACAACGTCCGCTGGAATACGCAATGGAAGTTCCTCAAGAAGGCGGGCGTTCATGATGGCACCAAAGATCGCCACCCCAAATGAACCTCCCAACGTCCGAAAAAACTGCGCGGAAGAGGTTGCGACCCCAAGGTCTGAGTGCGTTACAGCATTTTGCACTGCAAGTAGGGTGACCTGTAGCACCATGCCAACGCCAAGCCCAAGCACGACCATGTAGCACGAACTGAGTAAGCGTGCCGTCTCCGCTGTCATACCACTCAAAAAATACATCCCGACCACAGCGAACGCACTGCCAATGATCGGATAAATCCGATACCGACCGGTGCTTGTCGTCAACCGCCCTGCTCCGACGGAACCAACAACAATCCCTGCGGTTAATGGAAGGACCAGTAAGCCGGAATCGGTCGCGGAAACACCATTGACGACCTGCAGAAAGAGCGGAAGAAACACAACACCGCCGAACAGAGCAAAGCCAATGAAAAACCCAAGCACTGATGCGACGGAATAGATGCCGTTACGAAACAACCGCAGTGGCAACAACGGCTCCGGAACGCGTGTCTCCCACCAGAGAAAGATTGCGGTCACGAACGCCCCTGACGCGACAAGGCCGATAATGACCGGAGACTGCCAAGCGTACGTTGTCCCTCCCCAAACAAGTGACAATAGTAAGAGTCCCACACCAGCCACCAGCAACACCGCGCCAATAATGTCAAGCCGGGCCTTGCGCCGAACCGTTGTCAGACGCAACACGCTCGAGATAATCGCTAACGCAACAAGGCCAACCGGAAGATTGATCAAAAACACCCAGCGCCAGGTTGTGGTGTCGACAATGAACCCACCAGCGAGTGGCCCGATAACACTCGCGAACGCCCATGTCGCCGCCAAGTACCCGATATAGCGTCCACGTTGCCTTGGCGACACAATGTCACCGACCACCGCGAAAGTGCACACCATCACACCACCGGCACCGAGTCCCTGCACACCCCGGAACAGCACAAGTTCAAACATCCCTGGAGCGATGCCGGCCAACAGCGACCCGAGCAAGAAAATGCCTATCGCGATCTGAAAAATAAGCCGCCGGCCATAGATGTCGCTAAGTTTTCCGTAGAGTGGCGTGCAGACCGTGGAACTCAACAAGTATGCCGTCACCACCCATGAGTAGTAATCAAGACCACCCAATTCACCAACAATGGTCGGAAGGGCTGTTGCAACAATGGTTTGGTCAAGTGCGGCCAGAAACAAACCCGCCATCAGACCGGTAAAAATGACAAGGATTTGCCGATGGGTATACGTGGGGACCGTCACAATCAACTATTCATCACTGACCAACAATACGTGTACAAAAAAACAGGGGCTAGCAACACCTAGCCCCTGTGCACATCGATCACATCAAACACGCTAATTGGCTACCTCGACTGGCACGGATGCATGCTGATTGTCCCAGTACACATTCATTGAGTAAGAACCATTGATATCCCCGAACACGATCGTCAGGTTATCGACTGAAAACCCTTCGATTGCTTGCACAGTCATCGTCGTTCGCATCACGTCCTTTTCATCTGTGTACCCGTACGCACCCCACAGCGCATTCGGGTTTTCTTCCCGCGGACTGTCCTTGACACCCCACGTTGAAAAAATCAGCGTCCAGGAACTTGAGCTTTCCAACTCTGCAAACATCGTGTATTCACCAGCCGCCAGGCGTTGCCCCCCGATCAATAAATCGGCTTCCGTAATGAATCGTGTCGTCTGGTCAGCACCCACTCGCCAGAGTGGCGCACCGCGCAACAACCCCTGGCCATATTCAGCGCCCGACCCAAAAATACCATGGCGTCCACGCAGCACAGGTCGACCATACCAGACATCAACCCAATGACCTCCTTCGTACTGACCCTCCGAGTTATAGCTGCCGCCAATCTGGCTCGCTGTGTGCCCACGCGGGCTCGCGGGTCGGTCCTGCGCCGCCAACACACCTACCGCAAATACCACCGCCACGAGGCTAACGCTAATGTTCTTTATTGCTCGCATTCACGATCTCCCTTCATACACTCTATTGCCGAAACCCTCATTCACTTTTTAGTTCGCCAATTCAACCGGCACCGTGGCAAGCTGATTGTCCCAAATCACGTAGAAGTTGCCACCCTGTTGTGCCATATCGGTAAAGCCTATGGCCAACTGGTCCATGGAGTAGCCGAGGGTTTGCACCGACATAGTCGTTCGCATGACATCTTTTTCATCGGTGTAACCATATGCGCCCCACAAAGCATTCGGATTCTCTTCGCGGAAGTCCTCTTTGACACCCCACGTGGTGAAAATCAATTCCCACGCCGTCGGATTCGCCAGGTCAGCAAATATCGTGTACTCACCAGCCGCCAGGCGTTGCCCCCCGATCAATAAGTCGGCCTCTGTTGTAAATGTCGTGGTTTCGTCGGCCCCGACACGCCACAGCGGTGCACCGGCGTAAAGTCGTTGTCCATATTCAGCGCCTTCGCCAAAGATCCCCTGCCGACCGCGCAGGATAGGACGTCCATAATGAATGTCGATCCACGACCCGCCCTCGTACGCACCTTCAGAGTCGTAGCTTCCGCCGAGTTGCGTCGCGGTATACCCACGCGTGCTTGGCCGACGCTGCTGCGCCTCCATCACTACCGTCACTGTGGCCGCCAAAAGAACAGCAATTACCGCAATACTCACTTTGTTCATCGCACGCATCCGTATATCTCCCTTCGAGAAATGACCTACCAGCATGGATCAAACGCAACTACCGAATCAATGTCGCAGGTCTTGCCTGCATCAAAGGCGCGTAAAAATCATTGCCCTTGTCATCGATCACAATAAACGCTGGAAAGTCTTCAATGTCGATCTTCCAGATCGCCTCCATACCCAACTCTGGATATTCCTGCACTTCCACTTTCCTGATGCTGTGGTCGGCTAAACGAGCCGCCGGGCCGCCAATCGACCCGAGATAAAACCCGCCATGTGATTTACACGCATCCGTGACTTGCTGCGACCGGTTGCCTTTCGCCAGCATCACCATGCTGCCGCCGCGAGTCTGAAACAGATCGACATACGAGTCCATTCGGCCCGCCGTGGTCGGACCGAAACTGCCGGAGGCCCGTCCTTCCGGTTTCTTGGCCGGTCCCGCGTAATACACCATGTGGTTCTTGAAATACTCTGGAAGGTCTTCACCCGCATCAAGGCGTTCTTTGAGTTTCGCATGTGCGATATCGCGCGCCACAATCATCGACCCAGAAAGAGACAGGCGCGTCGCCACGGGATACTTTGCCAACTCACCCAAAATCTCAGACATCGGTCGATTGAGATCTATTCTGACAACGTCATCCGGTAATTCGTCGTCGGTGACGTCGGGGAGATACTTCGCCGGGTTTTCTTCGAGTTGTTCGATGTAAACCCCGTCACGCGTGATTTTTGCGAGTGCCTGACGGTCAGCCGAACACGACACCCCCAATCCCACCGGACACGATGCCCCATGACGAGGCAACCGGATAACG
>Ga0310345_10003861_pt1 | contig 13957 bp, 12 predicted proteins | sample HC15DNA20500_MG_FD_204667 | JGI IMG/M metagenome (GOLD analysis project Ga0310345, IMG submission 204667) | Marine microbial communities from station ALOHA, North Pacific Subtropical Gyre - HC15-DNA-20-500_MG | ecosystem: Environmental > Aquatic > Marine > Oceanic | place: Pacific Ocean: North... | reverse complement strand
GCTTGGCCTCCACCGACTCGCGTTTGACCTGTTCGCCCTCGTTGAGCGCCGGCAGACGCTTGCCGTCCTCATCCTCGTCGTCGGAGGTCTCGGTCTCGTAGACGCCAAGAAAGCCCTCGAAACGCACGACCGAGCCGGTGGCGCGCAGCATCGCGGTCTCGCCGCCCTTGTCAGCAACGATGTCGACACTCGTGCGCTCGATCTCTGCCGACGCCATCTGGCTCGCCACGGTACGCTTCCAGATCAGGTCATACAGGCGCTTCTGGTCATCATCGAGAAAACGGGCCATCTCGTCAGGCGAGCGTTCAACATTGGTTGGCCGAATGGCCTCATGCGCTTCCTGAGCGTTCTTCGCCTTGCTGGTGTAGACGCGCGGTTTCTCCGGCAGATAGCGCGAACCGTATTGGTTGGATATTCGGTCGCGGATCGGCCCTATAGCTTCCGGCGTAATTTCCACCCCGTCTGTTCGCATATAGGTGATGAGACCGGTGGTCTCGCCGCCGATATCGATACCTTCATAGAGTTTCTGCGCCACCTGCATGGTCCGCTTGGCCGAAAAGCCCAGTTTGCGGCTGGCATCTTGCTGCAGGGTCGAAGTGGTGAACGGCGCGAACGGATTGCGCCTGGTTGGTTTGGATTCGACCTTGGCGATAGAGAGCGAGGCCGCTTCCAGATGCGCTTTTATCGCCATGGCCTGATCTTCGCTGGAAATATCCAGACGCTGCAGTTTCTCGCCGCCGAATTCAGCAATGCGGGCTTCAAACTGCTCGCCCGCGCCATTGGCCAATTGCGCGATAATCGACCAATATTCCTGCGGCTTGAACTGCTCGATCTCGGCTTCGCGGTCGCAGATGAGCCGCAGCGCAACAGACTGCACCCGGCCGGCTGAACGTGCGCCCGGCAGTTTGCGCCACAATACCGGGGACAGGGTAAAGCCCACCAAATAATCCAGCGCGCGCCGGGCCAGATAGGCGTCGACCAGCGCCGCGTCAATCTGGCGGGGATTGGCCATGGCCTCTTCGACGGATTTCTTGGTGATGGCGTTGAAGACCACCCGCTCGACGGGCTTGTCCTTCAGCAGCTTCTTGTCATTGAGAATCTGCAGCACATGCCAGGAGATGGCCTCGCCCTCGCGGTCGGGGTCGGTGGCGAGAATCAGCCGGTCGGCTTCCCTAACTGCCTTGGAGATGTCGGAGATTCGGCTCTTCGATTTCGAATCGACCAGCCACGACATTGCAAAATCCTCGTCCGGCAGCACCGATCCATCCTTCGGAGGAAGATCGCGCACGTGCCCATAGGACGCCAGCACATGGTAGTCCGGACCCAGATATTTGTTGATGGTTTTGGCTTTTGCCGGTGATTCGACGATCACCACGTTCGTTGCCATGCTTGGTCCCGGTAATGCTGGAAAATCTGAAAATGGTGCCGGGCGCTGCCGGCGACGGGAGTGTCTGAATTGGCTTCAGATCGCTGTTTCGTCAAGACCCGGCGGGTTGCACTACCCCGTTTTGACAGCCAGCAGCGGCCAGAACTCCGATTTATCGTTGCAATCAAGGGTAGCATTTGAACAGCGTATACAACCTGTGGTATTCTTGCAGCGAAACCTTTGCATCTGTCATTGGAAACGTAACGCAAATGGCAAGGAACATTCGCAGAGCGGTGTCCCCGGTCGACCGGGAAGGTTCGAACGATCCGGGCGCGCCGAACAGTGATGTCGCACCGGAGGATGCGATTGCGCTGAAGGCGGCCCAACCCGACTACATGAGTCAGATGCTGAAGGAACTGCGCACCGTGGCGCAAGAAATGCGTGAGGGAACGCTGGTCTATCTGCTCGATGTGGCGATACTGGAAATCGACGAGAATGCCGATCTTGCCAAATTCCGGCAGGAGTTGCGAAACTGACTTTTGAAAGGGTCTAGCGGCTAATCGATACCCGGTTGCCGCCGTGCCGCTCCAGCTCTCCCGCGAGGTCAAGTTCAATCAGCACCAGTTGAACCTGTGCAGTAGTTGCATCGGCAAAGCGGACAATGTCGTCCACTTCCACCGGGCTCGGCCCAAGCGACGCGATGATCCTGGCACGAACTGCCTCGTCTGCGTCGGCGCGGCCAGCCGGTTGTACCGTTTCCTCCGCATAGGCGTCACTCTCCTCGCTGGCTGAGAACAGGCTGTTTCTGCTGTCGAGCGCGGAGATCGCCTCCAATATGTCCTCATGGCTGGTGACAAGCGCCGCGCCCTGTTTGATCAGGTGATTGGTGCCGTCGGCGCGCGGATCGAGCGGCGAACCGGGAATGGCGAAAACCTGACGGCCAGCCTCATTGGCGAGCCTCGCGGTGATTAGCGATCCAGAGCGCCGCGCCGCTTCTACGACGAGCACGCCGAGCGACAGACCGGAAATGATCCGGTTGCGCCGCGGGAAATCCTTGCCCCGCGGGCGCCAACCCATCGGCATTTCGCTGACGATCAGCCCGCCCTCTGCTGCGATGCGCTTCGCCAGCTCACGATTCTCGGGAGGGAAGGCGTGGTCCGCGCCACCGGCGAACACAGCGACGGTGCCGGTGGCCAGTGCTGCCTCATGCGCAGTCGCATCGATCCCCCGTGCCAGTCCGGAGACGATGGTGCAGCCGCTCTGACCGAGTTCGGTTGCAAAGCGCGAAGCAAGCTTCATCCCTGAAATGGACGCGTTACGCGAGCCTACAATTGCGATGGGCTTGTTGGCGGCGATGCCGGCATCACCCTTCAGGCAGACCAGCGGCGGCGGTTGATCCATGCGCCGCAACAGCGGTGGATAATCGCTTTCGCCCAAACCGGCGAAACGCGCACCGGCGAGATTGGCTGCTTCCATCTCGCGCTCGGCATCGTCCCATGTCGCGACCGAGATGCGGGCGGCTGCGCCCCCGCGCTTTGCAAGTTCAGGCAAGGCGTCGAGTGCTGCCGCAGCACTGCCGAAATGGTTGAGCAGGTCGCGAAACGTCGCCGGACCCACATTCTCCGAGCGTATCAGTCTGAGCCAGTCCAGCCGCTGCCGGTCGGAGAGCTCGAAATGTGGCCGCCCGGTCGCGCCGGTCTTGTGGCCGGGGCTTCTGGTCATGGCCCCGTGCCTCCCGGAAACCTCACCCTTTCGCTCCGATGCGGCTTTCGCTTCCGTCGAGGAGCCGCGCGATGTTGGCGTGGTGCTTGGCCCAGCAAATGATGGTCAGCGCCATCACTGTGAGTGCTGGTGCGAGCGGGTAGGCGAGGAACATGATGATCGTGACGCCCACCGTGGCGATCAGCGCGGCAAGCGATGAATAGCGGGTCAGGGCCGCAACGCCCAGCCAGATTGCACCGAAGGCAAGCGCTACCGGCCATGCAAGGCCGATCAGAATGCCAACAAAGGTGGCCACGCCCTTGCCGCCCTTGAAGCCAAGCCATGCTGGAAAGCAGTGTCCCAGGAATGCGCCGAAGCCGGCCACGAGCGAAGCGGTTTCCCCCGCATACAGATTGGCGGCGACGACGGCGGCCGTTCCCTTGAGCATGTCGAGCAGCAGTGTGGCCGCTGCCAGCCCCTTGTTACCGGTGCGCAGCACATTGGTGGCGCCGATATTGCCGGACCCGATCTTGCGCACATCGCCCAGCCCGGCAACGCGCGTCAGCCACAGGCCGAACGGGATCGAGCCCAGCAGGTAGCCGAAAACAAGCGAAACAATCGCCGTTGTGGTCGAGATTTCCATTCTTGTCGCCTGTTCGCCCCTATTCGAGGCTGAAGACAATGCGTCCTGCGACCATGGTTTGCAATATCCGGCCCATGAAGCGCGCGCCCTCGAAGGGCGTGTTCTTGGATCGCGAAACGATCCCGCTTTCCTCCACCACCCACGGATATTCGATGTCGGCGATGGCCAGATCGGCCGGGGAACCTGGCTTCAGGCTTCCGCCGGGAAGGCCGAAGATTTGGGCGGGCCGTGCCGACATGCATTCGATCAGGCGCGACAGCGTCAGATGTCCATCATGCACCAGCCGCATTCCGGCTGCGAAGAGCGTTTCAAGGCCGATCGCGCCTTCTGCCGCTTCGGCAAACGGATGGCGCTTCGTATCGACGTCGTGCGGGTCATGGCTTGAGGCGATGAGATCGATGGTGCCGTTCGCCACCGCCTCGATCATTGCCATGCGGTCGTCCTCGCTGCGCAGCGGCGGCGAGAGCCGGAAGAAGGTGCGGTAGCGACCGATGTCGTTTTCGTTGAGCGACAGATGATTGATCGACACCCCTGCCGTGACCTTGTGTCCATTGCCCTTGTAATAGGCGACCGCCTTGCAGGAATCGGAGGTCGAAAGCTTGGCCGCGTGGTAGTCCGCGCCAGTCAGTGCGGCGAGCCGCAAGTCACGCTCCAGCGGTATGATCTCGGCTTCGCGGGGAATCCCGGAAAGGCCCAGATGGGTCGCCACCAGCCCTTCATTCATCACGCCGTTGGAGGCGAGGTCGGGATCGGCGGTTTCCTTGGCGGTCACCATCGCGAAATCGCGTGCATAGGTCATGGCGCGGCGCAGAATGAGACTATTGCGCACCGAGTGGCGGCCTTCGGTGATCATCACCGCACCCGCTTCGCGTAGCAGTCCGAACTCGGTCAATTCGTTGCCGTGAAAGCCCTTCGTCACCGCCACCGAAGGGTAGACGTTGACCACCGCGTCGTCGCGGGCGGCGCGGCGAACGAAGTCCACCAGCGAAACGTCGTCGATGACCGGATCGGTTTCCGGCATCATGATAAAGCCTGTCACCCCGCCTGCCGCTGCCGCACGCGAGGCGGAAGCAATGGTCTCGCGGTGCTCGCCGCCCGGTTCACCGACATAGACGCGGGCATCGATGAGACCGGGAAACACATGCTTGCCCCGTGCATCAATGACCTTTGCGCCTTCAGGCGCTTGCACCCTGCTGTCGCCACGCTCGACCGCCGAGACCGTGCCGTTTTCGATCAGCAGCGATGCAAGTCCGTCAAGCCCCTGCGACGGGTCGGTCACATGGCCGCCAGTGATCAGGATCGGCGAATCACCCGTCATGGGGCAACCCGTTTCCCAGTAGGGTTTCGATCACGGCCATGCGTACCGCCACGCCCATCTCCACCTGTTCCTCAATGACGCTTTGCGGACCATCGGCAACATCGGAGGCAATCTCGACACCGCGGTTCATGGGGCCAGGATGCATTACCAGCGCATCGGGCCTGGCATGTTTTAGCTTCGCCCGGTCGAGACCGAAGAATCGGAAATACTCACGTACCGACGGCACCAGCGCACCAGCCATGCGCTCGCGCTGCAGCCGCAGCATCATGACGACATCGGCGTCTGCAATGCCCTTCGCCATATCGTGGTAGACGGTGACACCCAGCGAACCGATTCCGGCGGGAAGCAGCGTGGATGGCGCTACCACCCGAACCTGCGCGCCCAAGGCGTTGAGTGCGAAGATGTTGGAGCGGGCGACACGCGAATGCAGGATGTCGCCGCAGATCGCGATCGTCAGCCCGGCAATGTCTTGCTTGTGGCGGCGTATGGTCAGCGCATCGAGCAGGGCTTGCGTGGGATGTTCATGCGCGCCGTCGCCGGCATTGATAACGGAGCATCCGACCTTCTGTGCCAGCAGTTCGACTGCGCCTGCTGAAGAATGGCGAACCACCAGCAGGTCCGGGCGCATGGCGTTGAGCGTCATCGCCGTGTCGATCAGCGTTTCGCCCTTTTTCACCGAGGACGAACCGACCGACATGTTCATTACATCCGCGCCCAGGCGCTTGCCCGCCAGTTCAAAGGAGGATTGCGTCCGGGTAGACGCTTCGAAGAACAGATTGATCTGGGTTCTGCCTGAAAAAATTGCCTTCTTCTTGTTCGTCTGGCGCGAGACGGCGACGGCCTCGTCGGCCTTGTCCAGCAGATAGGTGATTTCGCGGGGAGACATGCCCGCAATGCCGAGCAGATGCGGCGGGGAAGGGGAGGTTTGGACGCTTTCCATTAAAAGGAGAGCTATAGGCACGCTTTCCTGCCTTGCCAAGCGGAACACAAGGATCGCTGGTGGACAAATGCCGTTGTTACACCATACTGGCGACGATTTTTCCGGTCACGGTTTGCGTAACGCAAGCCGCCGCTCCAAAAAGATGCGCGATGAACGATCAGTCCTTCTCCACCCATGAAGTGTTCAACCAGTCCCCGCCCTATGGCGGATTGAATATCTGGCTGGGTGATCCGCTGCTCAACCGCGTCTGCTCGCATTTCCCCGATGTGGTCAAAGCCGATCTCGGCAATCACGGTGCCTGGGCCGGGCAATCCGAAAGTCTGGAGATGGCGCGGCTGGCCAACAGACACCTGCCGGCGCTGCGCACGCACGACCCCAAGGGCAACCGTGTCGATCAGGTCGATTACCATCCAGCCTACCATGCGCTCATGCGCAAGAGCGTCTCGGCGGGAATGCATTCTTCGGTCTGGTTCGACGATCGCATCGAGCAGGGGATCAGGAACACGGCCCGTGGCGCGCGTTATTTCATGACGTCGCAGGTCGAGACTGGCCATCTTTGCCCGATCACCATGACCAATGCGGCGGTCGCGGCGCTCACCGCCACGCCGTCCGTGCTGGAGGAATGGCTGCCGCTCATCCGAACGCGAAAATATGATTCCAGCCACAAGCCGCCGGTTCAGAAGGCCGGGCTGACGCTGGGCATGGGCATGACGGAGAAGCAGGGCGGCACCGATGTGCGCGCCAACACCACCCGCGCCCAGCCGGCAGGTGAGGGGCTTTGGCGCATCACCGGGCACAAATGGTTCATGTCTGCTCCGATGTGCGACGCTTTTCTGGTATTGGCGCAGATGCCGATGAACGGCGGCGCGGAAGGGCTGGGTTGTTTCCTGCTGCCCCGCATTCTGCCCGACGGCCAGACCAACGGGTTCCGCTTTCAGCGTCTGAAAGACAAGCTGGGCAACCGGTCGAACGCTTCCTCCGAGGTTGAGTTTCACGATGCGCTTGGCCAGCTTGTCGGCGAGCCGGGCAGGGGAATTGCCACCATCATCGAGATGGTGACGCTGACCCGGCTGGATTGCGCCACCTCCTCGGCAGGAATGATGCGCGCCTGCGTGGCGGAAGCCGTCCACCACACGCGTCATCGAAAGGTCTTTGGCAAGAATCTCATCGACCAGCCCCTGATGACACGAGTGCTGGCGGATTTGGCGCTGGACGTGGCGGCTGCGACCGCGCTTTCCATGCGGCTTGCTCGATCCTTCGACGAGGCGCCTAAGAATCCTGCCGAGGCCGCCTATGCAAGGCTGATGACGCCGGTGACCAAGTACTGGGTCTGCAAGTCCAATGCACCGCTCATCGGCGAAGCGATGGAGTGCATGGGCGGCAATGGCTATATCGAGGAGGGCAATCTCGCCCGCCATTTCCGCGATGCGCCCGTTAATGCGATCTGGGAAGGTTCGGGCAATGTCATGTGCCTCGACATCATGCGCGTACTGGGCGGCGGCAAGCCGGCAGTCGATCCGGTCCTCGACACGCTGCAGCGGGATCTCGGCGGCGACAATGCGGCCAAGACTGTGGAGGTCATCCGCACCGCTTGCGACATGGCGGCAAGCGACCCCGGCTCGGCGCGCATTCTCGCAGAGCAATTGGCGTTGACGGCGGCGGGCGCCGAACTGAAGCGGCTGGAGTTGGGCCCGATTGCCGACGCGTTCATCGAATCCCGCTTGGGCGGGTTGTGGCGCTCCACCTACGGAATGCTTGACAACCGCTATGATGCGTCGATGATTCTCGCCGCCCTATATCCGGTCTAGCCGGACTCAGGAGAGCAGCGCGATCACCACCGGTATGGTGAAAAAGCAGACGAATGTCTGCAGAGTGACGATCACCGCGAATAGCGGTGCATCTCCACCCAGTTCGCGCGCCACCACATAACCGTTCATTGCAGTCGGCCCGGCGCCGCAAAGCGCCACCACCATCAACGTGTCGCCGCGTACGCCGTACCACCATGCGCAGGCTGTAAAGATCGCAGGCATGATCGCCAGCTTGAGGATCGTAGCGATGACGGCGGCAATGAGCTCCCGGTTTGGCAGACGTATCCGCAACCCGGCGCCAACCAGCAGCAGGCCGAGCGGCAGCGAAACCTGCGCGATGAGTGAGAGTGTGGTTTCCAACGGGGCATACAGCTTGAAACCCAGGAGGTTCGCAATCACCCCGGCAATAACAGCGATGATGAGCGGGTTCGTCGCAATCTGCCTGAAAACGTTGAGCTTGGGACCGTCTCGTTCGCCCAGCGCCGTGACCACGGCGATGTTGACCACGTTGATCGGAACAACCATAGCCCCAATACCGATCGCAACGATGGCCAACCCCTGCGTGCCCATCAGCTTTTCCGCGATCGCGAGAATAATGAAGCCGTTCCAGCGCGTTGCCGCCTGGTAGATTGAGGAGTATGAGGCGGGGCTTAGTTGCAGTGCGGCTTCCATCGGTTTGCGCGCGGCAAGCATAAACCCGAGCATTATGGCAATGCCGGTCAGGAATCCGGCGGCTGCCTCGGCGGCAGCAAGTTCGCCAAAATCAGCGCTGTAGACTGTCATGAACAACAGGGTCGGGAAAAACAGGAAGTAGCTGATGCGCTCCATGCCCGGCCAGGTTTCCCCGGGGATGAAGTTGGCCTTGCGCAACACCTGGCCCAACACGATCAGTATGAAAATCGGCAGCAGGCTCTCGAAGATTATCAGCATGGATGGCAGTCGGCGCGGGAGGATGGAAGGCTCCGCTTAGCATTCAGGCCCGGTTCACACAAAGCGCTTTAGATCTGGTGCGTGCGAAAAAGCACACGCGAGCGTGTCGCCCCTCACCACCTGACAGGTGAAGAACCGTGTCCGAATGGAGCTCTTGGTGATTTTTTCGATGCGCACATTACACGCACAAACGCTGGCAAGGCTGGTCCTCGCATTGGTGGTGCTGTGCCTGCTGGCGGGTACGGCGCTGGCCCAGAAGCGGCTGGCGCTGGTGATCGGCAATGACGCCTATGAAGAGATCAGCAAGCTGGAGAAGGCCGTCAACGACGCCACGGCCATTTCCGACACGCTCAAGGGATTGGGCTTTGAAGTAACAACGGCAACCGATGTCGGCCGCCGCGACATGAACCGCGCGATACAGGATTTTGTCAGCGGGATCCAGGAAGGCGACACCGCGATGTTTTTCTATGCCGGCCACGGTGTGGAGATCGATGGCGAGAACTACCTGCTGCCCGTCGATATTCCCGATGCATCGCCCGGCAATGCAGGGTTCATCGAGACGGAATCGATGCCGCTCGATGACATTCTCGCCCGGTTGCGCGAACGCAATGCCCGTCTCAACCTCGTCGTCCTGGATGCCTGCCGCAACAACCCGTTCTCGCGTTCCGGTACGCGCAGTCTTGGCGGTGGTGCCGGACTGGCGCGCATTTCGGCGCCGCAGGGCACTTTCGTCATGTATTCGGCTGATGTCGGCGAGGCCGCTCTCGACCGCCTGTCCGATGATGACGACAATCCGAACTCGGTGTTCACGCGCATCCTCATTCCGTTGATGAAGAACTCCGAGTTGGACTTGGTCGATACCGCCCGGCAGGTTCGCCGCGAGGTGCGCAATCTGGCGCTCTCCATCGGCCATCAGCAGACGCCTGCCTATTACGATGCTGTACTCGGCGACTTCTTCTTTGCTGATGGTAACGTCAATGATGGCAAATCGGCCAACAACAATGGCACCGTGGAAGTGGCTACGCTGCCTTCAGCGCCCGCACCGGCAATCGAAACCCCGGCCAGCCCGCAAGTTCCAACGCCCGCCAACCCACCCTCGCGGTCCCTGATCGTTACCGGTGGCGAGAAGGACAGTATCCGGCTTTGGGATGGCGAGACCGGTTCGATGATCTCCGAACTGGAAGGCGAGAAGATCGTCATCTCCACGTTGAAACTGGTCGATAGCGGCAAGACGCTCATCGTTGCCGGCTCCGACGGGGCGCTGTTTTCCTATTCACTGCCGGGGTTCAAGAAGATCAACGCGCTTTATCCGGGCATTGCCGCAACTTCCCTTGCCCAGACCCGCGACGGCACGCTGGTACTGGGCGGCTCGAACGGCATGATGGCGGCAATCAATCCGCTGACCTTCGACGTGATCTGGCAGTCGCAGAACCACACCGGGATCATCAGTCCCATCATCGCCAGCCAGGACGGATCAACAGTAGTGTCGGCATCTGGAGACGGCACGGTGGCGCTGACCGACACCGCAACCGGCAAGCTGCTCGGCCGGATCAACTCCCAGCCCGGCAAGTCGATCACCGATATCGCCTATGTCACGCAGACCATGCTGGTGGCCGTGCATGAAGACGGCACCATCGCTTATCTCAACACCCGCACTGCTGAAGTCGTGCAGGCGTTCGCCGGCACACATGGCTGGATCTCTTCGGTCGGACTGACGCCGGACACAAACACGTTTGTCACCGCCAATGTCGATGGAAGCCTGTCCTTCTGGGCCACCAATACGGGTAACAGGCTGGGCACCTTCCAGGCACATGACGATGTCGCTTCAGGCGCGAAGTTCATGCAGATCGGCGGCAAGAACCGCATGATTTCAACGAGTTTCGACGGGTTCCTGAAGGTCTGGAACGAGCAGGGCAGGGGTCTCGTCTCATCAATGGATCACGGCTCCGCAATTCTGCATCTCGATTACACGGGAAGCTGAGCAGTGTGCATTCCGACACTGCCTGACCGGTGATCGATACCCATTGTGTAGGCTAGGTAAAGACGACTGAAACGGGGCGAAGCAACAGGGGCAGCAAGCAAGGAAACCAGGGCACGGCGTTGCCGCCATGCCGAACGAGGAAATTGCAATGACCCAGCGTGATCAAGCCCGCAAGCAAATCTCTATCGCCAGACTGGCGCTGATGGCCGGTCTTTCCGTATCGGTCCTGACCGGCTCGGCATTCGTTCCCACTATCGGCGAAGCCAGTGCCCAGTCGCATTTCAACCAGCGCCAGATCATCCAAAAACTGCGCCTGCCGCGCGGCCAGAAGGTCCGCCGCAATCAGGGCGGTGGTCCGGTCGTGGTCAAGCGCCGTGCGCCACAGTCCAATGCACCGGTGGTTCTGCGCCGCGCGCCGCAGTCTCATAATGGCGGTCAGGTTGTCGTGAAGCGTCGTGCCCCACAGGCTGGCGGCAATAATGTGCCAGTCATTCGCGCTCCACAGCCGCAGGGTCCGGTCGTGCTGCGCCGCGCACCTCAGCCCCAAGGGGGCGGGGTCGTAAAATTCCGCGCACCGCAACCCCAGGGCGGCGGAGTTGCCGAATTCCGCGCGCCACCACCGACCGCCAAGAGCAGGGCGCCATCGCCAAGCAATGGACCAGTCGTAAAGCGCCGCGCTCCGGCTCCACAGAACACTCAGGTGGTCAGCAACGGGCCAGTTGCCCCGTCGAACAATCAACGTGGTCTTGGCGTCCAGCAAGGCTTCGTGCAGGAAGCCGGATTTGCGCCGGAAAATTATCCTGAGCAGGGCCGTCTCGATCTGGAGATTCTGTTCGACTACGATTCCGACCAGATCAATCCGAAGTCGGTGCGTCAGTTGATCGAGCTCGGCGACGCGCTCAACGATCCCGAGCTTGGCGCAGGCCGGTTCATGATCGCGGGCCACACCGATGCTTCGGGCTCCAACTTCTACAATGCAGATTTGTCGCGCCGCCGGGCGCAGGCGGTTACTCGCTTCCTGGTCGAGTTTGCCGGCGTCAGCCCCGAAAGGCTGGATGTCGAAGGCTTCGGCGAGGAGTATCTGAAGTACCCCGATGCCCCGGACTCCGGGCAGAACCGCCGGGTCGAGATCATCAATCTCGGCGAAGCCAGCTAAGGGCAGGTCTTGGATTGAGCAAGCCCCGCGGAAATTCTCCACGGGGCTTCCTTCATGTGTAGGGCATCGCGAAAATTAACCTTAACGACTAGTAAACATTGCGCGCCGCATTCGACCCATTCATGGTGTCGGGATAACAAGTGGGGTGTTATGAAATATCTGCTGATATTGTGGGCGGTCCCCCTGACCCTTTTCTGGTCGTGGTACGGACTGAGCGCGAACGATATCAATTTCGGGACGATGTTCTTTTCCCGGCAGGTGCATGACGCCGTTTTCCAGGTCTATGCGCAATCCATCGGTGTGGAACCCCATCTCATCCCGGGAATGATCGCCTGGGCCTGCATTTTTGACACTGCCCTGATCGGTGCCATCGCGGCGTTTCGCTGGCGCAAGCACTGGTGGCCGCAGGCGAGGGCACTGGCTGCGGTCTACCTCGACCGTTTTCGTCTGTGGTATACCGCTCTCGGCACTCAGCAATCACTCGAAGCTGCAATTGTTGCAGGCCCGCCCGTTACAGCCGAGCCATACGGTCCAGAGCGCCCTGCAGAATAAAGGATGCAGCCGCCGCATCGATGCGCTCGGCCCGCTTCTTGCGCGACAGATCTGCCTCCAGCATGGAGCGTTCGGCGGCGACCGTTGACAGCCGCTCATCCCAAAGTGCCACCGGCAGATCCAGCTTCCCCTTCAGATTGCGAACAAATGCTCTCGTGGCCTGCGCGCGGGGACCTTCGCTGCCATCCATGTTGAGCGGCATGCCTAACACCAGCCCGTAGACATCCCGCGCAGTTGCGAGCTTAGCCAGTTCCTCGACGTCTATTGTGAACTTGGTTCGTTTGATCGTGTGGAACGGCGAGGCAACGCCCAACAACCCGTCTGACAGCGCGATGCCGATGGTCTTGGTTCCCAGGTCAAGGCCGAACAGCCGCTGGCCAGGGTGATGGGCGGCTTTGAGTTCTTCAATCGAGACAGGGTTTTGCATTTAATAAGGTGCGCTCATTGCGGTGATGCGCAAAGCCTCTACTATTTGCAGCAACGAACGCAAAGGGAGGCGTGCAATGAAAATCACCTGGTACGGCCATTCCGCATTCAGGATCGACCATGGCGGCAACGCCGTTCTTATTGACCCGTTCCTGACCGATAACCCCTCATGGGACGGCGACTGGAAGGGACCCGGCGATGGTGTGACCCATGTGTTGCTGACCCACGGCCATGACGATCACATCGGTGATGCGGTCGGTATTTGCAAAGAAACTGGTGCCATGCTGGTCGCCAGTTTCGAAATCTGCATGTTGCTGGTCGGCCGTGGCGTTTCGCAGGACAAGATCAATCCGGGCAACAATGGCGGCACGATCGACTGCGGGGGGTTTACCACCAGTTTTGTCTTCGCCAGCCATTCATCGTCCACCCAAACCGGCGGGGGCGAGAACATCTATCTCGGCAATCCGTCTGGGTTGGTGCTGCATTTCCCTGACGCACCGACGATCTACCATATGGGCGACACCGACATTTTCGGCGACATGGCGCTCATCAACGAGTTGCATCAGCCCAAAATCGGCATGGTGCCGGTCGGGGATCGCTTTACGATGGGCGGGGCACTGGCCGCACTTGCCTGCCGTCGATACTTCGATTTCGACGCGATACTGCCCTGCCATTACGGCACCTTTCCCGTGCTTGATCCGGACTCGAAGATATTCGTCGAGGCGATGGAGGGCGACAGCGGCAAGGTCAGACAGATCAAGCCGGGCGACTCGATAGATTTTTGATCGCCCGTCCTCATTCGTTCACCGGCTGGCGTTGAAACCCGGCTGGCCGGGCGCTATAGCGGGAACTTGTTCTTCAATGGGTTCCCGTCATGTCCGTCGATCTTGAAACCGTAAAGCGCGTTGCGCGTCTTGCCCGCATTGCCGTCACAGAAGAGGACGCCCAGAAGATGCAGGGCGAACTCAATGCCATCCTCGGGTTTGTCGAGCAGTTGAACGAGGTCGATGTCGACGGCGTCGAGCCTATGACCTCCGTCGTCCACATGGAAATGAAGAAGCGCGTGGACAAGGTGACCGATGGCGGCAAGGCAGATGACATTGTCGCCAACGCGCCGCTCAGCGAGGACGGCTTCT
>Ga0310345_10003860_pt1 | contig 13957 bp, 20 predicted proteins | sample HC15DNA20500_MG_FD_204667 | JGI IMG/M metagenome (GOLD analysis project Ga0310345, IMG submission 204667) | Marine microbial communities from station ALOHA, North Pacific Subtropical Gyre - HC15-DNA-20-500_MG | ecosystem: Environmental > Aquatic > Marine > Oceanic | place: Pacific Ocean: North... | reverse complement strand
AAGTTACCTGAGTCAAGGAGAACCCACCGGTTGGTTTGATGTTCTCTACGTTGAATCCCGCAATGACGCGATGGGAATCCCATGGGCAGACCTCGCTCCGAACCCCAATTTTCTGGAGTGGTTTGAGGTTAACACGATTGAACCCAAGGGTAGAGAGGCGATTGTGGTGGGTTGTGGTCTTGGTGATGATGCCGAGTTCCTTTCTGATGCTGGCTTCAAGGTAACCGCCTTTGATATTTCTCCGGAAGCGGTTCGGTGGTGCCAAAGAAGGTTTCCGAGTTCGCGTGTCAGCTATCGGACGGCCGATCTGTTCAAACTGCCTGCAGGCTGGCGCTGTCGGTTTGATCTTATCGTCGAGATTTATACGCTTCAGGTTCTACCACCCACAATCCGGCTCCAGGCCATGCAGGCGATTGTCGATCTTGTCGCATCGCAGGGGCCAGCTGTTGGTGATGACTCGCGGAAGGGAGGAGGATGAAGCGGAAGGGGAGATGCCCTGGCCTCTGACGAAGAAAGAACTCAGTCAGTTCATCCGACTTAACCTGGAGCAAGAGACCTTCGACGATTATTGGGACCAAGAAGTTCCCCCGGTGCATCGATTCAGGGTCGCATATCGGAAGTCTAAAGGAGGGATCCCAAGGCGCAGCCCGCGTTCAGTGAGTGTTGGGCCGTCTGAAGGACCTACCAAGGAAAGACGTACCTGGCCATCGTCAGAGAGCTTGAGTCATGCTATTCATGGTGATCGAGCGTTTCCGTCCAGGAAGGGCCGCTGATGTGTATCGTCGTCTCCGTAACCGGGGAAGGATGCGCCCGCAGGGTGTGCGCTACATTTCGAGCTGGGTCGACCTGGGCTTTCGGCAGTGCTTTCAGGTAATGGAGGCCAAGGACGAAACGATGCTGAGAAAATGGACTAAAAGCTGGGATGATCTGCTCGAGTTCGAGATCGTCCCGGTGAGGACGCCGGCAGAAGCCGTCGAGGCGATCGCACCGGAACTATGATGTATCTGTCTTGCTGCAGGCGGCCCCAAAAGGTCGCATTGAAGCGTTTATGCAAGAACTAGAACGATTTCGATATCGGATCGACTCCCTGGATGAAGTGCTGATCTCGCTGCTGTCTGAACGATTTCGAAAAACCAGATTGATTGGCTCTGCCAAGGTGTCTATTGGTCTTCGGGTTGAGGACCTGGCCCGCGAGGAGGAGCTTCGATCTCGGGTCCTCACCTTGTCGGAGGGCAAGCTTGAGGCTGAATTTCTTGACGGTTTCATGACTCAGATATTCGAACACGAAAAATCCGAGCAGGAAGGCTGTATGGGAGCAGCACACTCACACCTGAGTATCGACTCCCTGAGATCAAAAATCGAAGCTCTGGACAGGGAGATCACCGAGAATCTTGTTGAGCGGTTTTGTGTAACCAGGGAAGTCGGGCATTTTAAGGCACAGAACAATCTCAATGCGGTTGATCCAGATAGAGAGCGGAAACAGCTTGGTCGAGCTACCCTCCTGGCGGCCAGGCATGGGCTCAACTCTACATTGGTGGAGGCTTTGCTCAAGTTGGTCCTCGGCCGTGTGGTCCAGGAGCATGAACGAATTGCTCGAACCTATCGCTGAAAAGCCAGCAACGGGATTCGGTAAGACCGGATCTGCAATTGGAGGCAGGCCCCTTTGGCCGCCGACCGGAGAGTAACAATGTTTACCCAGATTTCATCGCCAAACCAGCCCCCCGATTCGACACCGTATGCTATCGCAGGCTACATCGCCATTTTTGCCCTGCTCTTCCTCTTTCTTGTGTTCCTGCACAGAAAACAGCGCAAGCTCCGGGACCAGGTGAAGTCTCTTGCGAAATCGATGTGACGGAGTGACGGCTCAGTTCAGTCCCGCCCCCAGGAAGCCCTGGCCCCATTCGAGAAAGAAACTTCCGGCTACTGGGGATTTGTGCGTCACTGCGTGGGGAAGAGTTGTCCGACTCTCTCCTCGAAACCTGGGCTCATTTTGCTAACGGCTCAAGTCGTTCACGGCTCTGTCGGACTTGGCTTCGTAACGCTGGTAGTTCACCCATTGGCGGCACCTTCGGAGGACAGGAGACGTGCGACGTTCAGACGTTCGACGAATTCTTGAAGTTTCAGCTTAGTAGGGGATAAGACCCTTCCCCTCTACCTTCTATTCATCCTGCCCCAACGACAGGCGGTCCAACAGGAAGTCAGCTACTTGTTTGCCCGCTATTCGATTGCCGTGGGCGTTCCAATGAGTGTCACGGAGGTGGTAGGTGCGACCGTCCTTCTCCGCTTCGTCGTAGTCCTGAACGACAAGGGCTACATAGCCGATTATCTGTTTCATTGCGTACTCCGTCTAAGGCGTCCAGCGCAAGCATCAAGACCCTCCACGGGAACCTGTAAGAGTTCGACGAGTAGCTGGTGTGAACGCTTCAAGTCAGGAGTTCTCAGAATAAGTCGCCTATGAGCAACCTCGCCTCGAGATTCCTTCAGGATCAGCTCCAGGACTTGTTCTCGCTCGTGTGGTTCCACCATGCCTTGTGTTTAGATTAGTGGCTGGCCCCGCCGACAGGAGCATCGAGAGTTCGACTAGGGTGTTGTCTCGGCGGACAGCACTCACCGATTAGGATACAATCCCCATGAACTGCATTCACCGTTAGTGGGTCCCTCCGCCCAGACGAGGGACGCAGGCGCAAGTGATGACCAAGCTGAGCGTAAATCTCAACAAATTCGCTTTGCTGCGGAATGCCCGCGGAACGGATTTCCCGAACCTGGTCAAGATGGCGGAGCGCACTATCGCCGCCGGAGCCCACGGTCTCACCCTACACCCGCGCCCCGACCAAAGGCATGCCAGGTACTCGGATGTGTATGACCTTTCGGCCCTGCTGGAGAAGACTCCGACCGTGGAGTTAAACATCGAAGGAAATCCGATCCCCGAATTCTTGGATATCGTGGAAGAGGTGAAGCCAACGCAATGCACGCTAGTTCCCGACGCCCCTGATCAGTTGACTTCCGACCATGGCTGGAACCTTCGAGAGGAGGAGGCTCGGCTTCTCCCGATCATCCAGGGGCTTCAAGCAAGGGGTGTTCGTGTCAGCCTCTTCATGGAAACAGGTCTTGAACAGATTGATATTGCGAAGAGCATCGGAGCGGACCGCGTGGAACTGTATACTGAATTATACGCCAGAGCCTTCGGCACCAGCGAAGAGCAGGAGGTCTTTGATCGTTTTCGCGTCGCAGCGGGCCACGCAGAGGAGCTCGGTCTCGGAGTAAACGCTGGACACGACCTCAACCTCTACAACCTGGGATCCTTCCTTTCTATTCCTGGCATCCTTGAAGTTTCGATTGGCCACGCGATCGTGGTGGAGTCGTTTGACTACAGTTATGAGGGAACGCTTCGGCGCTATCTCGGGATCATTGATAAGGCTAGGAATGATTAGGAGGGCGATGCACTCTTGCACCTTTGATTTTCGAAGTTTCAGGTCAGTCCCGCCCCCGCTGCGCTGTCCCCTTCGAGAGCGAAACGTCCCGAGCTATGGAAGCCTGAAGCGCAAGCGAGGGGTTGGGGAACACCCCGAATTCCCCCGGCTTGGCTGCTTGCCGCGCCTCAGGCCCCTTCGTCCCCCCATTGCGCTGCCCTCCAACCCCTCGCTCGCGCTTCAGGCTTCCTCACGTTTCGCATTATTGGGCGACCTGGAGGTGCGAGTTCCAAATGAAGTTTCAGCTTAGTGGCCCCCCAGCGGTGCTGCCCCATTCGAGAAAGAAACTTCAGTCGAGCGACGTGGGGGTGGCCTCCAGGCCGCCGTTTTTTCCTTCGAGCCCTGCCGTCAAAGTGCTGAGTCCTGGGGAGGTCCTTTAGGGGGACTCAGCCGGTTAGGTGGGTATTTCCGCGTTTTGAACCCTTAGGCCCTCGTTCACATCAGTTTGAAGAGGCAGTCCACTAAATGAGACGTGCTATCCTTGGGGCCACGACAGATTTAGTTTTATCAGCGTCTACAATCCAGGCGGGCAAGTTCTGGGAGGAGCTTTCGTTTCAGGAGTGGAATTGGGAGCAGGTCGCTCAAATGTTGTCCAAGTCCCCCTGGGCATGTCAAGGCCACATCCGGCCGGAGAAGATTTGGGCGCTGTCTCGAGGATCTGGTGAGGTGCCAAGCTCGTCAGGTATAGGTCGTCCGATGACGTGGAGCGGGCCCGCACAGGTCGGCTCATCGGCTGGCGGAGGTGACTTTGACAGTACTGGCGGCGCCTTCGGCTCCTTTCACCCGTTGTTTGTGCGCTGGGACACCTCCCTTTCGATGAGGCAGGCCTTGGCGCGCCTACGCTACGGGGGTGCGAGTCTCGCTTCACCGGAGGCACAGAAGTTTCTCAAGCCGGAGCGAGATCATTTCGTCATCTGCGTGGCCGGTTTGCCACCCCAAATGGCACGGCTCGCAACCGAGGAGAAGGACCGCATTCTGGAAGAAATCCGAGTCGAGTCCTTCCTCCAGATCAAAGGACGACCGCCGTTGGCTGCCGAGGTTGTCCAGATAGGCGCGGAGCAGGGTTGGGCTGAGCTCCGTATCCTCTTTCCCAGAAGGGGTTCCCAGGACATTCGCCTCAAGGACAACAGGGTCGAATTTATCAGCAAGATCTCGAAGCAGAAGATCTCCCGGAAGTTCAAGCTGAAAGATATGGTTTTCAAGGGAAGCCTGGAGCTGTAGAGCGACACAGGTTCTATGAATTGATCGCCTGAGTCAGGAAGCCACTCGTCCCGATGGTGACACTGGTTCCCATCCTGTTGGTGTCCTTTTTGGGAAAGGTCGGGGCAACTGCTCCGCAGGACCAAGCTCCCACCTTTCGAGCTGAATCGGATCTGGTGTTGGTGGACCTCGTAGTCACCGACCGAAAGGGCAAGTTCGTCGACGACCTGAAGCTCGAGGATGTTTAGATCCTCGAGGATGGAAAGGTCCAGGACATCCGATTCTTCAGGCTGGAGCGAATGAGAACCGCCGAGCAAGATCCCGAGAAGGATCAAGTTTTAGACCCTTTCCAGAAGCCCGAGGGTGGGCAGGAAACGTCGGCGGTAGTGGGTGGCTACTACCTCTTCCTGCTGGATCTACAGACCATGGATCACAACTCAGTGGAGAGGAGCAAGGAGTTCATTCGAGAGTTTTTATATTCAAAGATCGACTCACGAGATCAGACCATGCTGGCTACGATTCGTCCCCAGTTCAGGGTAGACGAGGCGATGACTCAGGACTTCTCTAAACTGGAGGCAGCGCTGGATCGGATCTCCTACCGCCACGAGAAGGCGAGTTTGGAAAGATTTTCAGAAAGGGTGGACTATATCTTCTCAACCGGCGGGCCTCGCCCGCTCTGGCTGAGTCGATGGCCGTCATGGAGGCTCAACAGTTCCTTGGAGATCTGGCGATGCGTCTGGATCTGTCGTGTCGGGCTCTCTCTGCACTTTCCCGCTACCTGGGGTCGCTCCCTGGCCGGAAGCATGTGCTTTATTTTTCCCGCGGGTATCCTCTGAACGCAGCCCTTCGAGCGGGTGATATCATTGAGCGACGAAAGAATATGGAGATCCGAGGTACACTCGTGCCCCGAGGAAGGAACACCATAGGGCAGTACCTATCCGGGACCAGTGGCAGCCTCTCGCGTCTGACGAAGAGGCTACGATCCGCCGTGAACCAGGCTAATCGGAACCAGGTCTCCTTGTACAGCATAGATCCTTGGGTACTGATGGTCGTTCCCTTCGATTTGAGTGTCTTCTACGATGTAGGCGACATGGAGTCCCCCCAGGAGTTCCTTGCCACCCTGTCGGAGGATACCGGGGGAGTCCTGTATACCAAAACAAAAACGATCTGGGAAATCCCATTCGCGAGGCGTATCTGGACAGCCGAGCCTACTACCTGCTGGGCTATGTCCCCACGATAAAGCCGCAGGCGGGGAAGTTCTACAAGATCAAGGTCAACTTGAAGAGAAAGGGCTTGAAGGTCCGATACCGAAAAGGCTACGCCGATCGAGACCCGGCCGAAGCTACCACCACAGACCTGGCCAATGCCTTCAAGTTTCCCGATCTCTACGAGGATTTTCCGTTCGAGGCATCGATTGATACCGTATCGGGAAAGCTAATGGTGCGCACCGTGATTGCCACCAAGGATCTTAGTTTCATCTCCGCGGACGCCCGCAACCGCTGCACCCTCGAGATCTTCGGGATCCCATTCGACGATGACGGTCAACCCATCGGAGAGGGCTTCCTGTTCTCCAAGACGGTCGAGCTGGACTTCAACGAAAAGGAGTTGGCGGCATTCCGCAAGGACTACGCAAAGATTGGTCCATCGGTCGAGGAGGAGTTCCCCAAGGGTAGCAAGGATTTGGTCGTCGTCCTTCGCCAGAAGCTATCAGGAAAACTTTCTGCCGCGACGCACCCTGTGGACTAATCCCATGCAGCCGGAATAGCTATCGAATGTGTGCTAGTGAGGCATCGACTCAGACCAACAAGCAGTGTGTCCAATGTAGGACGGGCACTCCTGCCCGTCGAGAATATTGACGGGCAAGAGAAGAAAGGATCGTGGAAGATGCCTACGCTGATTGAGCAGCCCATTGTGATTGAAGGAGCCGGAAACAAGCCCAAGAGGATTGAAGAATATGCGGGAAGAGTAGCGTCCGGCAACGGGCAGGTCAGTGTGGCGCGGATGCAGGCTCCGTCTGGCTGGCTGGAGCCAGGCCAGGCGGCCGAGTTCGAAGAGATTACGGTGGTGCTGAAGGGACTGGTCCGGGTAGAGCATGACGGCGGCGTGCTCGAGGTGAGAGCGGGCCAGGCGGTCGTGACGGCGCCGGGTGAGTGGGTGCGGTACAGCACGCCGGAAGGGGCTGAATACATTGCGGTGTGTCTCCCCGCCTTCTCTCCGGAGACGGTTCACAGAGACGCAGACTGAGCACTCTGGTTCAGAGGATGTCGGACGAATCCGAAGAAACGGGGGAGCACACTGAACTCTCCTCAACGGAGATTTTCGAAGGGCGTGATTTTTATTGGGAGAATGGTCTTATAGTCATGACCGCGGAATTCCTCAAGCGTCGTGGCTACTGCTGCGACTCCGGGTGCCGGCACTGTCCGTATACGGCGAAGTCCGACAGAGCCGCGAACGACTTGACTCGTTAGCAATATAAACCCCAGCCGCGAGGAGAGAGCTGGACAACAGAACCGTTTTCGCGGCCCCGATCGATGTTCTTCTGATGTTCCCGTCTTCTTTCGGGTCTGTGGCCACAATCCCTTCAGAGGGTTCAAATCAGTGGGCGGTACTGTCTGCCCGGGGTTCGGAAACGCTAAGCTGAAACTTCATTGGATAGGAAATCATGCAGGAGCAGCCGTTTGACAGAGCCGTGATTGCGAAGGAGCGGTACCGGCATACCGATGCCGGCAAACAACGGACCCGGCCGACAGTGATCCGAGGACCCTCTTCTGATAGAATCGCGACATGCCCCGATCGGTGATCGGGGCCCGCTCCCTCACGGTCACGGCTCTGTAAATATGCCGAAGCAACAGCGAGCCGGGATCCTAACCCTTTCATTCTCCAAGGGCTTTCGTGGCATCCTCTATTCTGGATCCTTCCAAGTTTCTTTCTCGAATGGGGCCAGGGCTCCCTGGGGGTGGGGCTGACCTGAAAACTGAACGTGGCTTCGGTCCCCAGTCCGAAGTATTCCTCTGTCGCGCCGTTGGCTCGACCCACGGCGGCCTGGAGACCGCCGCCATACGAACGGGCTTCAGGGGGATTGGCTGGCTTCGTGTAGCTCACGTCCCAGGGTCGCGATCACCCTGGGGAGTGCGTCCACATCCTCCACGGTCGTGTGGAAGTTTACGATACAGGCGCGCAATGCGTACCTGTCTCGGATGACTGCGTTGGGCACGAATGCTGTCCCAGTCTTTTCCAACCGATCCTGGATCCGCTGATTGAGCTGGTCGAGGTAGGTCTCCGTTGCAGGATCTCCCTCCTTCTCCAGGAGCTCCGTGGGTCGATAGCGAAAGACCGATATGCTGAGTCCCTGGATGATCGGCTCGAGTTCTTCCTGCTCTGACACGTTGTCGTGTAGTCTTCGGGCGAGTCCGATGTCTTGAGAGATCATGCGCTGGCAGCCTTCGCGTCCCGCCTGGCGCAGACCCAACCAGACCTTCAGAGCACGGAAGCCGCGCGAGTTCTGGGGGCCAAAGTCGACATAGTTGGTCGCCTCGACACCGAAGTAGTAATAGGGCGGATGATACGAAAATGCCTCGCGGAGTGCCCCGGCTCGTTGGACCAGGACACAACCTGCTTCGAGAGGAGAGTAGAACCACTTGTGCGGATCAACCGCGACCGAGTCCGTCTCCGCCAACCCGCGGATCTCCTCGGGAGTTTCGGGCACTACGGCAGCAAAGCGGCCGTAGGCACCATCGACGTGGAACCAGATCTTTTCCTGCCTGCAGATGTTGGCCAGCGCTGGAAGAGGGTCAACGGCCCCCGTACTCACCGAGCCGGCGGTGCCCACCACCATCAACGGCTCGAAGCCATCCGCGCGATCCCGTGTAATGGCGGTCCGCAGCGCGTCGACGTTCATGCGGAGGTGGTCGTTCGTCTCGATCCAACGGATGGCGTTCGTCCCGATGCCCGAGAGGTCGGAGGCCTTCTGGAGCCAAGTGTGGGCTTCTCCCGAGACGTAGATGCTGAAGTGACGGGCTCCGGGGGCGTTCATGCCCGATTCCCGAACCTTCCAAGCGGAACCCGCCGCGGCGTGAGCTGCGAGAAGTCCCACCCAGTTGCCCATGTTGCCACCACTGACTAAGAGCCCTCCACAGTCTGAAGGGTAGCCGATCAGCTCTGCGATCCAGCGGATGGTCTGCGACTCGATCTCCGTTGCCATCGGAGAAAGTGTCCATGCCCCCAGATTTGGGTTGATCGCCGCGGCTAGCAGGTCGCCCAACATGCCGATCGGTGCCGGCGACGAGGTGATCTATCCGAAGAAACTGGGGTGTCCGTTGTGGAGAGAGTTCTCGATCAGCAGTTCGGTGGCCTTTTCCAGAACGGCGGACGCCTCCTGAGCCTTCCAGGGAAGGGAAGCGCTCGCTCTCAACTTGTTCCGAACCGCCTCTGGTCCCTCGCCAGGTGTCACCGGACGCGCGGGAAGACTCACGAGTAGTTCGGCGATACGGTCGACTAGTCTGTGCCCGGCTGCTCGAAATTCCGCGGCGGAAAAAGCCAAGGGGGACATCATCTGAACCTCGGCCAAGTCGAAGCGGTGCTGGAGGGACTTTGGTGCTCATGTGGACTCCTCGTCCCGTAGCCCCTCGAACAAGTCTGTTTCAGGGGTGCGTCCGCCGTTTACGCTGCTGAAGACGCGATAGTAGCTCTGCAGGCCCCAGAGGCTCTCATGCTGCTTGTCCGAGACATCGGCGAGACCCGGGGGTAACCGGGCAGCTGTGTTTTGTAATACTGGATGGCTCTCCACACGGTGGGCCAGTACTCACGTGCATCGATTCGGGTCGTGATCGACCATTCCGGCCATAGGGATGCTTCTCGGACCTCGCCGTCCACGGTGCTCGTGAGCTTCTTGAAGGCTCTCTGGTATGCCTCCCAGCTTTCGCGTCCCCGGGCCAGGTAGTAGAGCTTGGACACGGCATGGGGGCGTGAGCGCCTGTCTTTGAGGGATGGCTTGGCGGCAGCGATAATTGCCGCCGTCGAGAACTGGCAGATCGCGATGTGATCCGGGTGTCCGTAGGAACCGTCGTGGGCAAAGGTCAGCACGACCTGGGGGCGGACGCGCCGGATGAGCGAAGCGAGTTCTGAGATGACAGTAGCAGGTTCGGCTCGATCGAGGGCTGCGTCCATGTAGTCGAGAACGGAGAGGGAATGGATACCCAGTTCCCGGGCGGCAGCCTGGAGCTCGGCCTCACGGATTCTACCGAGTGCTTCGCGGGGCCCGGGTGGAAGCCCTCGTCCCCGTGGCGTCCGGCCTGTCCACGCGTGGCTATGACTACGTGGGTTTCGACACCTTCGGCGGAATATTTCGCCAGGGTTCCCCCGAAGCCCAGGGACTCATCGTCGGGATGGGCTAGTAGGGCCACGAGTTTGAGAGTCTTCATGTTTTGATCTCGCTTTGTCTTTCCGAGCTGGACCATTCGGATGGGGTCTTGAGTTGGCTGGGGAGAGGGTGCTGGCTGTTGTCCGCTCTCTCCTCGAAACCTGGCCTCATATTGCTGCCAGGTCACGCCGTGCGCGGCTCTGTTGGATCGGCTACGCTTGATTGGGGATCTGGCTGTGTCTTGTGCCCTGGGTTCAGCCGGTCAGGCCAGCGCTTTCTGGATCAGGCTGCCTCGTTGGCCCGTCAGGCGCTCTTGCAGACCATGGTAGAAGTAGGTCAGGTTCTTATGATCAAGGCCCATCAGATGAAGAATGGTCGCGTGGAAATCGGAGACGTGATAGGGATCTTCGATGGCCTTGAAACCTAGCTCGTCGGTGGCCCCGATCGCCTGGCCGCCCTTGACTCCCGCACCTGCCATCCACATGGTGAAGCCATACCAATTGTGATCCCGGCCCGGCTTTCCGACACCTTCGCTGGTGGGAGTCCGGCCGAACTCACCTCCCCAGATGACCAGGGTTTCGTCCCACAGACCGCTGCGCTTGAGATCCGTAATCAGGGCTGCCATGGGCTGATCGGTCTCGTAGCCGTGAAGCTTATGATTGGTAATGCAGTCGACGTGCCCGTCCCAGGTTTCCGGACCGTGTCCTCCCCCCGAGTAGAGCTGGACGAAGCGTACCCCCTTTTCGACCAGACGGTGGGCAATCAGACACTTGCGGCCGAAGTCGTTGGTTAGATTGTCGTTCAAGCCGTACATGTCTTTGGTCTTCTCATCCTCCTTGTCGAGGTCCACGACCTCGGCGGCCGAAGTCTGCATGCGATAGGCCAGTTCGTAGGAATAGATGCGAGCGGCCAGTTCGGATTCCTGCTCCCGGGAGCTGAGATGTTCCTGATTCAGGCGATTCAGCAGGTCCAGGGAGTGGCGCTGCCGACGCTCACTGACATTGTCGGGAGTTGCCAGGTCCAGAAGGGGACTCCCCCTGCTGCGAAATAGCGTGCCCTGATAGGCGGCGGGCATGAACCCCGCCGACCAGCTGGCAGAGCCGCCGATGGGCCCTCCCCTGGGATCAGTCATTACGACGAAACTGGGCAGATCTTCGCTCTGCGTACCCAATCCGTAGCTGAGCCAGGAGCCCAGGCTGGGCTTCCCGATAACCACGCTGCCTGTGTTCATCTGCATGACCCCAGAAGCATGGGCCGCGGTGTCTGTGTACAGGGATCTCACCACGCAAAGGTCGTCAGCGTGCCGAGAGAGATGTGGGTAGATGCTGCTGATTTCCAGCCCGCTCTGACCATGTTTCTTGAAAGGGAAGGGCGACTGCATCAAGTAGCCGATGGGACGATTGTTGGAGCCGACGGACAGTTCTCCCTGGTAGGGCTGCCCATCGTGTTTGGTCAAGGCGGGCTTGGGATCGAACAGGTCTATATGGCTGGGCCCCCCGTTCATGAAGAAAAAGATGACGTGCTTGGCCTTGGCCGGGAAATGGGAGGGTTTGGGAGCGAGGAGTGCCGCGGGCGTCTTTCGAGTTGAGGAAGCCTGAGCCGACGGAAAAAAGAATCCATCGTTGGAGAGCAGATCGATCAGGGCAAGACCGGCGAAACCTCCTCCCACTTCCCACAAGAACTCCCTTCGGGTGCGGCCGCAGGGAGTGTGATTGGGACGATAACGCTTGCTTTCTTGGGACATGCTTTACCTAATCAGGGTAGACAAACTCGTTGAGGTTAAACATTACCCTGCACATCTGATGCAGAGCGGCACGGCGGACTTCTTCACGATCGTTGACTTTGGTCGATTCCCACAGACTTGCCTCCATCTCCCGGCGGAGGAAGTCCAGCATCGACTCTCGCTCATGCCTGGTTGGGGGACGGCACAGGGTCAGTCTGTAGGCCCGCTCGATCAGCTTATCGAAGTCCAGACCTACCTCGTGGATCAGGCGCTCAGTAAAGTAGTGGGACTGGCGGGTAATGAAATCGCCGTTGAACAGTGTCAGAGCCTGTGGAGCGGTGCTGGTCACAGCCCGTTTGGCGGAACTGCGGGAGGTGTCGCAGAAGTCCAGCACTTCCAGTATCGGAATGATCATGAGCCGTTTGATGAAGGCGTAGATGGTACGGCGCGATGCCTCCGCCTCCTCCGATGCTTTCCAGATCTTGTCGGGGTCGGGATGGCCTTCCAGTGCCGCCGGCTGGACCTCCGGCAGGATGCTGGGACCGAACATCTTACGGTTCAGGCGTCCACTGACGGCGAGAATCGAGTCGCGGATGACCTCCACCTCCAGGCGAGTGTAGGGAAATCGCCAGAGCAGCCGGTTCTCGGGGTCCTCCTCGCGATAGGCAGGAAGACCGTTCTTGCTCATGCGATAGCTGTTGCTGGTCATGATCAGCTGGTGCAGCTTCTTGAGCGACCACCCCTGCTCGACGAACCAGCTCGCTAGCCAGTCCAGCAGCTTGGGATGCGTCGGTTTCTGGCCTATCGCGCCGAAATCATTGGCGCTGCGGACCAGCCCCGCCCCGAAGTGAAACTGCCAAACCCGGTTGACGATGACGCGCGCGGTCAGGGGGTTCTGGCGATTGGCGATCCAGCGTGCCAGCGTCAGTCGGCGAAGGCTGGTAGCTCCAGCGTCCGGAAACGCGGGCTCTGGATCGGCGAGTACAGCCGGAACCATGGGGGGCACTGCGGGTCCGGGCGTAGCGGCTCTGCCCCGAAACAGGAGGTGGGTGGGACCTGGAAGTTTAGGCTCGTGCATGAAGTAGGCGCGCTCCGGATCGGGAGTCGCCATTTTCAGAGTGCCGATCTTCTCTTCGAGAAAGTGAATCTCCTCCAGGGTCTTTGAAGGCATTGCGGCCGTGACTTCAGTTACCGACTCTTCGAAGTGTTTTTGGACTAGGTTTTTCTGCTCCTCTGTCCGCTCCTTGGGAGCAGTCAGAAAGGCCTGGTTGGCTTCTTCGAGAAGTTTGCTCTCACCGCTCGCCAGGAAGCTGGACCGGAAGTCTTCGCGGAGGCGCTCTATCTCCTGGGCCAGAGGGGCGATCTCGGTATCCCTGGCTGCCAATCGATCTAATTGCTCTCGTGTCCCGATCGGCAAGTCCAGTTCCCGGCGGCCGTTCCGGGGTCGCTGAAGGCCGTCGAAGATGGCGACCATGCTGTAGTAATCGCGCTGGGTGAGGGGGTCGAACTTGTGGTCGTGGCAGCGAGCACAGCCCAGAGTCATGCCCAGAAAGACCTCTGAAGTGGTTCTGACGATGTCATCCAACTGATCGAATCGGTCCTGGGCGAAGTCCGCTGGTTCGTCGTCCCAGGGACCGAGTCGCGCGAAGCCAGTGGCAATGTGGGTCTCGGCGGAGCGATCGGGAAGCTCATCCCCCGCCAGTTGCTCCAGAATGAAGCGATCGTAGGGCTTGTCCTGGTTCAAGGAACGAATGACGTAATCACGATACTTCCAGACGCTTGGTTTGGTGGCGTCCCGTTCGTATCCGTTGGTTTCCGCATAGCGAACCAGGTCGAGCCAGTGACGGCCCCATCGTTCCCCGTAACCTGGACGCTTCAGAAGCTCGGAGACCAGTTCGTCAAAGCGTTCGGGTGTAGGAGCGTCCAGAATCTGCTCTTGTTCGTCCAGCGTCGGGGGTAGTCCAATGAGGTCCAGGTAGATTCGTCTGAGAAGAACCCTGGGAGTGGCCGCAGCTGATGGTTTCCAGCCTCGTGCTTCCAGCTTCTCCAGGACGAAGGCGTCAATTGGATTGCGGACCCACTCCCCATCGCTCACTTCGGGGATTGTTGCAGCAGGAAGAACGGGCTGAAACGACCAGTGCGAAGAGCGTCCAGTTTGAACCTCGTCAGCCGCTGTCTGCTCGGCGTAGTGGGCGCCCTGATCGA
>Ga0310345_10003859_pt1 | contig 13962 bp, 15 predicted proteins | sample HC15DNA20500_MG_FD_204667 | JGI IMG/M metagenome (GOLD analysis project Ga0310345, IMG submission 204667) | Marine microbial communities from station ALOHA, North Pacific Subtropical Gyre - HC15-DNA-20-500_MG | ecosystem: Environmental > Aquatic > Marine > Oceanic | place: Pacific Ocean: North... | reverse complement strand
CGCCGCACCAGAACCGACAAAACCCACAATCGCCGGTGGCACAGATAAGATTGGCGAAGCCCCCGACATTCGGGCGTTTAGAGACCCCGCTTATGGCGGTGATATTGTCGCCGATGAGAGTGGGAACGTTTTAGCTATTCCCGAAGAAGAAGGTTCGGAGCAACCCCGTGTCGGTGGTATACGTCAGCCCTAACCTATAAAAATCGGCCAATGTCTCTCTCCTAGCCCATAGCCGAAGGCGGGGTCAGAGCCAACGTCGGATAATTGGACATCCGCAAAAGCGCGAACCCCCATGCTCGTAAAAGCGCCGGTCGAGCGATGACCGTTGTGGCGCAACCATGGGGCCAAAAAAACTGTGCCCTCGGCGAGGGGTCGCGTGGGGATCATGACCACGTGATCACAGACCGCGCCGGTCCTGGCCGAGCCACCTCGACACGCCGTACGCAAAAGGGAATAGCACCGATCGTAACTTACCCGTCTGGTCCCAGAGGGACAGATGAGTGACGGCAACGAGTTTTCGGTTACCGGGAACCTAACAATCGCTTCCCGAGTGGGGGAGCAAAGAGGAACAGCAATGGAAATCATCGACGTGATCCAAAGCACAAACACCTGCCGTTATTACAGGCCTGACAACATTTCCGACTCCATCCTAGCCGAGGTGATCTCCGCTGCCCGATGGGGGCCTAGCGGTGGCAACCGACAACCGGTAAGCCTTGTCATCGTCCGCGAACCACACCTGAAGCAACAGCTTCAGGATCTCTATCTGCCGATCTGGGAGGAATACTTCAAGCTCATCCGACAAGGCATCGCACGCGTCGGAAGCAATTCGCAAGTAATCGATGATGCGGATCATTTTGCACGGCACATCGCGACTGTCCCCGTGCTTGTCGTCGTTTGTGCACGACTCTCGGATGTCCATCCGACCGATGATCAGCTGGGACGTCTAAGTATTGTAGGAGGTGCATCGGTATACCCGACCGTTCAAAACATGATGTTAGCCGCGCGGAACGCGGGGCTGGGTACCGCTCTAACCACACTGTTATGTCGAACGGAACCCCAAGTAAAGAAACTGCTCGGTATACCTGACGAAGTCTCGACAGCGGCTATGGTGACTCTTGGATGGCCCGTGAAGCCCTTTCCCAAAAAACTCAAACGCAAATCGCTATCAGAAATCGCGTTCGTTGAACGCTATGGCACTCCATTCCCTGTCACTTAATCAAAAAATAAAAGCTGCAGCTCATTAAGAAAACGAAACCCGCTTGCAGTTGGACAGATACGGCCTCGCCGCCACTCTATCCAACCGTACTTCATCGCATCATCCACAGGTTGATCTATCGTTCCGGCTGGAAGCCCAGTTCTCTTTTCAAATTGGTCTAGGGTAAAACCGCACCGCAGTCGCAGCGCGTTAAGCATAAACTCGGCCACCCGCGTCGGGCCTTGTATCACCTTCTCGTTTCCGAAGGCATGACCTTTTCGAGCCGCGTTCATATATCGCTGCGGGTGCGCTATTTTTGTGGTGCGCACGAACCCGTCTTCGGTCGTGCGCTTCCCATGCGCACCGGCACCGATACCTATGTAGTCACCAAACTGCCAATAGTTAAGGTTGTGCCTGCTGACGTACCCCTCCTTTGCATATGACGAAACTTCGTAATGTTCGAACCCAGCGCACACAAGATATTCCAATCCTCTGTCATAATCGTCGCAAATCAAATCATGCACCGGTAGCGCGGGTGGATTCTGCGCGAATGCTGTTCCCTGTTCAATAGTAAGTTGATACCAGGAAAGATGTTCGGGCACAAAGACCAAAGCCTCTTGGAGGTCGAGTAGAGCCTCACCGGAGATAGCCTCGGGCAAGCCAAACATAATATCGACATTCAGGTTCTCGAATCCGGCATCTCGAGCTGCCCTACAAGCGCGCCGGGCGTCCTTACTGTCGTGAACTCGGCCCAACGTTTTCAGCTTAGCGTCATCGAAGCTCTGGATACCAAGAGACAGTCGACTAACTCCGGCCCGAAGGTAGTCTTCGAACTGCAGTATTTCAGCAGCGCCTGGGTTGGCTTCGAGGCTGATCTCAACGTCGTGGGACAACGCTAGGCGTCCTACGATTCCTTCAAGTAACCGAGCTACCGACCTCCCACTGAAAAGACTAGGAGTCCCACCTCCTATAAAAATACTGGTTACTTCGACGGACGTCCAAGAAGTAAGCTCTTGGTCTAGATCACATAAGAGGACATCAACATAGGCACTTTCATCAATGTCACCTCGAATCTCGTAAGAATTAAAATCGCAATACGGACACTTTCGCAAACACCAAGGCAGATGAACGTAGAGGCCGACGCGAACCGGGGCTTCGGTCCCCATCACCTCGCCCGAAAAGACAAGAGAAACGCTTTAAGAGCCCGGCTACGGTGGCTAATGCGATTTTTGACCTCCGGTTCCAATTCAGCAGAAGTACAACCCTGGTCGGGTACATAGAAAAGAGGATCGTAGCCAAAACCATGCGACCCGCGTGGCGCGTCTAATAGTGTACCTTCCCAAACGCCGACAGCTGTAATTGGCAGAGGATCGTCCGCTTCCCCAAGATAGGCGATCACACAAATGAAACGGCAACTTCTCTCCGAGGTGGGAACCCGCTGCATGTCCCGCAACAACTTGCGTCTATTCTCATAGTCGCTGGCGTCGCTTGCGGCATACCGCGCAGAATGCACACCGGGCGCACCACCGAGAGCATCAATGACGATACCCGAATCGTCTGCAAGTGCTGGTAATTGCGTATGGCCCGCAGCGTGACGGGCTTTGATGATAGCGTTCTCGATAAAAGTCGTACCAGTTTCTTCTACTTGCGGCACACTGAAATCCGATTGAAGCCGAACCCGCAACCCGTGGCCCGCCAATATAACTTGCAACTCCTTGAGCTTGCCGGGGTTGCTGCTAGCCAACACAATATCCACGCCGTTGTCCCCAAACGCTGCGTATTGGGCCTAGACGGCTCTGGCAGCTTCCTGAAGCTGGATCAATCGAGAGATGCCAGTGGCAGCAAGGTCAAGCATTTCGTTCATTTCCACCCGGCGGAACGCGTGACCCTCCGCGGTCCCCTGAATCTCCACAAAGTGACCGGCATTATTCATCACAACGTTCATATCAGTCTCTGCATTTGAGTCTTCTGCATAATCGAGGTCAAGAACAGGCTTGCCGCGAAATATGCCTACCGAGACAGAAGCAACAGCCCCATGTAATGGGTTTCCTTTAAGTTTTCCTGCTTCCACTAATTCGTCGACAGCGTCGGCAAGGGCTACATAAGCTCCGGTTACGGAGGCCGTCCGAGTACCACCATCGGCCTGTATTACGTCACAATCAAGCATAACCGTACGTTCACCGAGCGCCTCCAGATCGACCACGGCTCGTAATGACCGCCCAATTAAACGTTGGATCTCCATGGTACGACCACTCTGACGCCCTTGGGCGGCTTCCCGTCGAGAACGAGAGTTGGTCGCACGGGGCAACATGCCGTACTCGGCGGTTACCCAACCAGAACCCGAGCCTCGGAGGAAATCCGGTACCCGTGTCTCCACACTGGCGGTACAGATCACGTGCGTATCACCAAATTCCACAAGCACAGACCCTTCCGCGTGCCTAGTGTAGCTTCGACTAAATTTGACACGACGCAACTCATCTGGTGCGCGACCGCTGGGCCTGTGTGACATTAGGATCTTCTGTTCTGGTGAGACGCACACCATTATAACCGGGGATACGGTCACGCACAGCGCGTTTGACATGCTGTTACACTTGAGATCTAGACTTCTATTAAAGCCGTCGACTATGCCTTGCAGTATGACTTCGTTTGCGCGTGCGGAATTTAGCGGCGAGTGGGGCCACGGCGTTTGGGAACTCCGCTCGGTCAATCACCGCTATCTGGAGGTGTTAGTACGCCTGCCAGACGAATTTAGGATATACGAAGGGAGAATCCGTGAGCACGTAGGGGCTCGCGCTAAGCGCGGGAAATTAGATTGCACCCTACGTTGTGATCTAGCTGGCCGTTCCTTCAGCGAAATTCGTCTAAACGAACAGGCTGCAGATCAAGTCGTGGACGCTACCCGAAGAATCGCATCAATAGCCGGGGGTGAACTTGCACTCAACCCGTTCGATGTACTTCGATGGCCAGGTGTAATCGAGACGGAAGACGGCGATATAAATGACGTAAGCGAAGACGCATTTAAGGCACTCGGCCGTTTGCTCGATGAATTTGTCGATACTCGACGCAGAGAGGGTCATAAACTAAAGACTATTATTGAGCAACGTATAAAGGCGATAAGATCGCAAATAGAGCTGCTGGACCTGCGTGTACCAGACATCATTAATTCTATCCGAGAGCGCTATGAACACAGACTTCACGCCCTCGCGAAGAGTCTTGACGAATCCCGTGTCGAGCAGGAATGTGCCCTCCTTATCCAACGCCTCGACGTCGCAGAAGAACTGGATCGATTACGAGCGCACGTTCAGGAAGCACAACGACTGCTGGACACTGAAGAGCCGATTGGAAGGCACTTGGATTTCCTCATGCAGGAGCTTAACCGAGAAGCAAACACACTAGGTTCGAAGTCCGCTCATGTTGATACTGCGGGGGCGTCGATCGAACTAAAGGTCCTGATCGAGCAAATTCGAGAACAAGTGCAAAACATCGAATAACTTAGTCATGGGAAACACACGCGGGATTCTGTTTGTCGTGTCCGCACCTTCTGGGGGAGGCAAAACCAGCCTGATACGTTCAGCCGTCGAATTGGTGCGCGATCTCCACGTCTCCATATCACATACAACGCGAGTGCGGCGCCCTGATGAACGTGATGGCGTCCATTACCATTTCGTAGCGGCTTCGGGATTCCAGCGAATGATCGACAATGGGGTATTCCTTGAGCACGCAACTGTTTTTGATCATCACTACGGCACCTCCCTGCACGCGATTAATGAAATTCTGAACCGCGGGCAAGACGTCATCCTTGATATCGATTGGCAAGGAGCCCAGGCAGTCCGTCAAAAAACACCCGAGACCATCTCAATCTTCGTTCTGCCACCATCAATCAAGGAACTCGAAAACCGTCTGAAAAAACGGGGGGGGGATACTGGCGAAGTCATCGAACAACGGATGCAAAACGCCGTGGCGGAAATGGCACATTTCGATGAATACGACTACCTCCTAATTAATGACGACTTCGACCGAACTGTCGAGGCCTTAGTCCATATCGTCAAAGCTGCACGTTTACGTCGAGTGTTACAACAGAAACGTTACACGGAAGTATTAGCAAAGCTGATGGCGAATTAAAGGGAATTTTGCTACTATCGCCACTAGGTTTGTAGAGTTTAAACAAGGTGTTGTGAAGCATGGCCCGCGTGACCATCGAAGATTGTTTACCCACTGTCGGAAATCGCTTCGATTTAGTGCTTATGGCTAGTCGGCGGGCTCGACAATTAGCAATGGGCGCTCAACCAGTGGTTGAAGTCGAAAATGATAAGCCAACGGTAATCGCACTGCGCGAAATAGCAGCCGGCCTGATGAACCAGGAAATCCTGGACGAGATCGAGGCGAAAGAACGTGCGGCCGAAGAATTTGAACTCGCCGCAGAGTTCGCCGAGCAACAGACGGCTAAAGAACCCGACCCTAATTCGAATTTCTAACCGTTACGGAGCGGCATAGCTTTTCCTCGCCGTAACACCCCTCGTGAGCGCCACTACCATGCAGATCGAGGTTCCCGCCCTTCGAATAGACGACATTTGTCGACGAACACGTTCGTACCTTTCTGGCGAGCAAATAAAGCAGGTTCGCCACGCATATCGGTTTGGTGCTGAAGCCCATGAAGGACAGACTCGCAAAAGCGGCGAGCCCTTTATCCAACACCCTTTGGCTGTAGCAAACATACTCGCGAAAATGCACATGGATCACGAAACACTCGTGGCAGCCATGCTCCACGACGTTATCGAAGATACACCTATCGCAAAAGAGCGTATAAGCGAAGAGTTTGGAACCGAGGTAGCGCAGATCGTTGACGGCTTGAGCAAATTAACCCAAATCGAGTTCGAATCTCATGCGGAAGCCGAAGCTCAAAACTTCCAGAAAATGTTGATGGCTATGACGGATGACATCAGAGTCATCATGGTTAAGCTAGCAGACCGTCTACACAACATGCGTACCCTTGGAGCCCTTGGTGCAGAGCAACGACGACGAATAGCACGTGAGACTCTCGAAATTTATGCTCCGATCGCCCAACGTCTCGGGATGAACGCTATACGACTCGAACTTGAAGACTTGGGTTTCCATGCCTTATACCCATTACGTTCAAGCGTACTAAGAAAAGTCGTACAGAAAATTCGCGGAAACCGAAAAGAGGTTATAACAAAAATAAAGAACCGTATTAAACGGTACCTTCGACAAGAAAATCTAGTCGGCCATGTCGTTGGTCGCGAAAAACATCTTTATAGCATCTACAAAAAGATGCGCGAAAAGCGATTGCACTTCTCCGAGGTCCATGACGTTTATGCGTTCCGGATAATTGTCGATTGTGTAGACACCTCGTATCGCACCCTCGGCGTAATTCATGGTCTTTACAAACCTGTTCCCGGCTCTTTCAAAGATTACATCGCTATTCCCAAGGCAAATGGTTACCAGTCCCTACACACCGTCCTATTCGGCCCGTTCGGCGTTCCGATCGAAATCCAAGTTCGCACCAACGAAATGGACCAAGTTGCCGAAGTTGGCATTGCAGCGCACTCGCTCTACAAAGCGGGAGACAGTGTAGCGAAAGGTGCACATAAAAGGGCCCGAGAATGGCTGCGCGGCGTCATCGAAATGCAGCGCCAAGCGGGTGACTCCCAAGAGTTTCTGGAGCACGTTAAAGTCGATCTATTCCCCGACGAAGTGTACGTGTTCACCCCCAAAGGGGAAATCTTAGAATTACCCCGCGGCGCCACTGGTGTCGATCTCGCTTATGCTATCCATACCGATCTCGGGAACACGTGCGTTGGCTGCCGTATAGATCGGCGCCTAGCACCACTAAAGACCTCACTCGATACCGGTCAAACGGTTGAGATCGTGACCGCCCCGGGGGCTCGTCCCAATCCCGCCTGGCTGAATTTTGTCGTTACCGGTAAAGCCCGGGCAAACATACGTCATTTCCTTAAGAACCTGCGGCAGGATGAGGCGCTCACTTTAGGGAAGCGCATGCTTAATCGAGAACTCGAACACTTCGCTAGTACGATCAAGAAGTTGGACTCAGCACGTGTGGCAGCAACGCTCAAAAGCTTCCATTTGGAATCAGTCGATGAGTTGCTGCGCGACATAGGCCTAGGCCTACGCCCCGCTCCTTTGGTTGCTCGGACTCTGACGAGCACGCCGAGAACGGAGGCCGCCAGACCGACCAAGCGTCGTAGTAGACGAACGAAACCAAGCAATTCCCCGGGACCGTTGCTTATTCATGGCACAGAAGGGATGGTTGTAACCATACCTAAATGTTGTTACCCCATCCCCGGCGATCCCATCATGGGGTCTTTGACCGCAGGTAGGGGAATCGTTATTCATCATCCGTCTTGCAAAAATGTCATCGGTTTTCGCAGCGCTCCGGACAAATGGGTGGACGTTGAATGGGCGGGGGCGGTAGACAAGGAATTCAGTGCAGAGATCATTCTGGATGTAGTCAACCAACGAGGTGTACTCGCGATGGTTGCCGCAAGCTGTGCCGATCAAAGCGCCAACATCGAGGGAATAGAACTGAGCGAACGTGATGAACATTACTCCACGATGCGGCTGATAATAAGCGTGAGGGACCGTACCCATCTTGCCAATGTGCTCCGTGTCCTGAGAAATGTAAAAACAGTGGCTCGCGTTCATCGCAAACGTGCGTAATCCTGTTTAAAAAAGAACGCGAGCCGTAATTTTCGCATCTAGAGATGCAGCACGAAACCTCCCTCGATTCTTCGGTATGTGCATTATCCGGTGTCGGACCTAGACTCACCGAATATCTAAAACGCCTAGACGTCACCCGGATTGGTGACCTTTTGTTTCATCTCCCGATTCGCTATCAGGATCGCACTCGTTTGTCTTCTATTGGCGACCTTGAAGCCTATCGGGAAACACAGTTCGAAGGAACTATCCAAACGGCTCAAATCGTCTACGGTCGTCGTCGCACACTTGTCTGTCGCGTTAGTGACGGTACCGGAGTAGTCACCCTGCGCTTCTTTCATTTCAGTCGTTCTCAGAAAAATCGGTTAAAAATCGGACAACGCATACGGTGTTTTGGAGAAATACGACTAGGCTCCAAGAGTATGGAGGTCATCCATCCCGAATGCCGAATCGTCGATGACGGAAAACCTATGCCGCTTTCTTTAGAACTAACACCTATCTATCCGACGACGGACGGACTACACCAGGCCCGTTTACGGAAGCTGACCGATCAAGCGCTTTCGATTATGGAATCCGCGCAAGTGAATTCGTTACCCGATGTGATCCCCACCGCTATCGTCAGAGCGATGGGTCTACCAGATCTTAAAACGGCGCTGCGTTTCGTCCATCGCCCACCCCAAAAAGCGGAGCTTGACCGATTGGCGGAGTCGACTCATCCTGCTCAACGTCGGCTCGTTTTTGAAGAGTTGCTCGCACACCAAATCGCGCTAAAACATCTGCGGCAAAAATCAAAAGACTTTACGGCACCAAAAGTATCGCGCAGCGACTTGCTTTCGAGACTACTAGGTCGTTTCAAATTTGAACTAACCGCCGCACAACGGCGTGTAATCGATGAAATCGAGCGCGATATAGCAACGGGTATTCCGATGCTCCGCCTGTTGCAGGGTGACGTAGGATCCGGAAAGACCGCCGTGGCGGCCGCCACGGCGAGTATTTTGATCGATGCGGGATATCAAGTGGCGTTAATGGCCCCGACCGAATTGCTCGCCAAACAACACTCACGTCAAGCAGAGGAATGGTTCGGACCCCTAGGAGTTGATACGGTGACGCTTACGAGCCGTCTAAGCAAAGCCAAGCGCGGGCCCGTACTCGAACGACTTGCGAGCGACCGCAGTGCCTTCGTGGTAGGAACACATGCACTTTTCCAAAATGACGTGACATACGGAAAACTTGGTCTAATCATTGTCGATGAACAACATCGTTTTGGAGTGGAGCAGCGTCTTCGTCTGCGCGATAAGGGTGCGCAAAAGACCTATAGACCGCATCAACTGATCATGACAGCTACACCCATCCCGCGGACTCTCGCGATGACTGCTTATGCAGATCTTGATGTCTCGATCCTCGATGAATTACCTCCTGGACGTAAACCGGTACAGACCGCAATCATTCCTGCAACGAGGCGAAACGAAGCTATCGAACGTATCTCCAATGCCTGTCGTGAGGGCAGGCAAGTGTATTGGGTTTGTCCGTTGATTACCGAATCGGATGCACGTGACCAGCAAGCCGCAATTGACACGGCAGAACAACTCGTCGGTCACCTACCAGATATCCGTGTCGGACTTGTTCATGGACGATTGTCAGATAAGGTTAAAGATGGGGCCATGATTGCTTTTCTCGAGGGTGAAACCGATTTGTTAGTAGCCACTACGGTCATCGAAGTGGGAGTCGACGTACCCAACGCCAGTCTGATGGTTATAGATAACGCAGAACGCTTGGGTCTGTCTCAACTTCACCAGTTGCGAGGACGCATCGGGCGAGGAGGCCAAGATGCAAATTGCCTTTTATTATACAAAACACCATTATCTCAGATGGCGAAAGAACGCCTGCGCGTAATACGCGAGACGACAGACGGCTTCTTGATTGCAGAACGGGATCTTGCACTACGAGGACCAGGCGAATTTCTTGGGACCCGACAAGCCGGCGCGTCGCAGTTTCGGATCGCAGATTTGAGCCGTGACTCAGCGCTCTTATTAGATGTCCAGAAGTCAGCCGATCAAATTATTTCCGAATATCCCAAGGCTGCTCGTAAACTCCTAAGCCGATGGTTGGCAAGCAGAATCGAATATGCCAGTGTTTGAAGGTTCAAGTTGATAACCTCCATACGACGAACTGGTAATCGCCTAAAACAGTATGCCAGGCTGGCCCGATTGCATCGACCGATTGGTATTTTGCTCCTCCTGTGGCCAATGCTGTGGGCGCTCTGGATCGCTTGCGCGGGCGAGCCTTCTCTTAACCTTTTCCTTATCTTCCTCGTTGGTACCGCAGTTATGCGATCTGCCGGATGCGTTATTAACGATTATGCGGACAGAAATTACGATGCACACGTCGAACGAACACACGACCGGCCGCTAGCCACAGGAACGGTAACAGAGTTCGAGGCACTAGCTCTTTTCGTCTTTTTGATTGCCCTTGCGGCACTGTTGGTTTCACAAACCGGTTGACTATCAATCTCGCGGGAGTTGGCATTCTACTCGCCATTACTTACCCTTTCTCCAAACGGTACACCTATCTCGCCCAAATACACCTCGGCACGGCCTTTGGTTGGGCCATACCAATGGCGTTCGCCGCAGCAACCGGCAGCTTGCCACCGCTAGCTTGGCTGATTTTCTGCGCGGCCATACTTTGGGCCATCATATACGACACTGAATATGCCATGGTGGACCGCGAAGACGACATGAAACTGGGACTTAAATCGACCGCGATTCTGTTCGGCGACGCCGATAGGGTAATTATTGGTCTTTTGCAGGCAGTAATGATCGTTAATATGCTCTTAATAGGCAATCAAGCCGAAATGTGCTGGCCCTATTACCTGGCAATTGGCGCCTCCGCAGGATTATTCATACGACAGCAGTACTTGTTGCGCGATCGTAGCCGTCAAGGAAGCTTCGCGGCGTTTATGAATAACAATTGGGTCGGTGGGGTGATTTTCGCCGGCATAGGGCTCAACTATATGAACTATCCGGCTGTCTAAAGGTGACCTCTCGGTCGCCGCATGACGGGCTTTTGCCGACTAAAACTGTCGATTTTGAATTTTCGTTCCCGAGAGATTTGTATTTTTGAGCACGGTAATTGACAATTGTCCTCGGCCCAAAAGGACCGATCCACACTCAGGGGGGAAATCTTAATGAATCCACTAGATAGCATCGCCGGCACGATCGTGGCCGGATTCGTTCTGGCTGTAATCTTGGCTTATGTAATCAAGGCGATCGCCGGCGTCTAAGCCCGCTGCAAAACACTCTATAACGAAACGGGGACTGAATTATGGATCTCATGATGATAGACCGCTGGCTTCACATCATCGCAGGCGTGTTGTGGATCGGCCTTCTTTACTACTTCAACTTCGTACAAGCCCCGGCACAGGCGGAAGCGACAGCGGACAGTGACGGCCCTGGCCCGGCAGCCATCGGTAAGTACATAGCGCCGCGAGCCCTGTTGTGGTTTCGTTGGGCGGCGTTGGTGACGTGGTTAACAGGTGCCTACTACTTGTATGCTTCTCCCCTGTACACGCTCCACGGAGCATTCACACTTGGTGTGAGCGCAGAAGAAGGTAAGCTCGCCTTGGCCACTATCGGAATGGGAGCTTGGCTCGGCACCATTATGTTGTTCAATGTGTGGGGATTGATCTGGCCAAACCAGAAAAAAATCTTGGGGATTGTAGAGGCATCAGATGCAGAAAAAGGCAAGGCGCGGCGAGTAGCTTTCCTCGCGTCGCGTTCAAACACCCTGATGTCCATACCAATGCTCCTGTTCATGCAGAGCGGCGCTCACGGTAATTTACCCTTTTAAGGTCACATTAGCGCAAGATTCGACGAAAAAGCCCGGTTTCAATCGGGCTTTTTTCCTTGGGCAAAAACTGCGGCAAATGATGGCGCGTTCCCTGAAAAACTGTGGCGAAGCCGCTTGGCGGCTCCAACCATGAGCCCTCAAGCCCGTTTTTTCGTTTCTGCAGAGCTCCAATATGTCGGGTACGCAAAGAGTAGCGAACGAACGAACAGACCGACACGACTCACGCATAGAATTAATTACTTAGGGAATATAGCCGATATGTTTACTGATGAGACTGATACGCGCCCGCTGGTCGGTATGCGAGTAATTGAAGTAGGCCAACTGTTAGCCGGCCCATTCACAGGAACGATACTGGGCTACTTCGGGGCCGAGGTCATAAAAATCGAACCACCGCCGAAAGGGGATCCGATTCGGGGTTGGCGAGAGCAGAGAAGCAACGGAACGTCCTATTGGTGGACAAGCCTAGCGCGCAACAAAAAATGCGTGACACTGGACCTTAAAACAGACCGCGGGCGGGAGCTCGCAAGCGAGCTTATTTCCAAGGCCGATGTCTTCGTTGAAAACTTTCGCCCGGGGACAATGGAGAAATGGGGCTTGGGACCGGAAGACATGAAAAAGCGCAATCCTCGATTGATATACGCCCGAATCTCCGGTTATGGCCAAACTGGACCGTATGCCCCTAAACCTGGATTTGCGTCCGTTGGCGAGGCTTTTGGCGGTTTTCGATACGTTAATGGATTTCCGGGCCAGCCACCGGTGCGACCAAATCTGAGTATCGGTGATACCTTAGCCGGTATTCACGCTGCGCTTGGCGTCCTTCTCGCGTACATTAGCCGCCAGAATGACGGCGAAGGCCAAATAGTCGATGTCGCTATTTTTGAAGCGGTGTTCAACCTACTGGAAGGCGTAATTCCGGAGTTCGACGGGGCGGGGGTTATTCGCCAACCGTCCGGTTCAACATTAACGGGGATTGCACCTACAAACACCTATCCTTGCGCGGACGGAAAATTAATCATCATCGCCGCCAATTCCCAGTCAATGTTCAAGCGCTTTGCCGAAGTGATAGGCAATCCAGAAATGGCGGACGACCCCCGTTTTGACGATAACAATGGGCGTTGGGAACATAAAGAAGAAATCGATGACGTCGTAGAGCGTTGGACCCAGAGTCTACCATCAGCGGAAGCCCTCACCTTGCTTGATAATGCCGGAGTTGCAGCCGGACCAATCTACAACGCGGAGGATATGTTCAACGATCCACACTTTCGCGCACGTGGTTTATTTCAAGAAGTTACGGTCGACGGAGAGTCGTTGAATATCCCTGCGATCATACCGTTATTATCCCGAACGCCTGGCCGAACCGATTGGCCGGGAAGCAACGTAGGAGCTGCGAATGAAGCAGTATTCTCGGAAGTACTCGGTCTTAAGACTAGTGAAATTGCCGAACTCAAATCAAAAGGCATTATCTAACTGTTGATTGCACGACGTCTCGATTTAAAGTAAGAACAACATAGATACCAACTAAGCTAGGAATAATTCGATGGCCTTACGTGACAACATAATAGCCTTAGACCTCCCACTACCCGATCGCAATGAACTCCCCGAAGACATGCAAAAATATTTCTCGATTTGCGATAAAAAACTAGGAATGCTGCCGAATGTACTAGCTGCATACAGTCACGACGCAGAGCAACTTCGAACGTTCTCGAAATTCTATAGCGCCTTGATGCTAGGCGAGTCTGGGTTGAGCTTACTCGAGCGAGAAATGATTGCGGTAGTCGTATCTTCATATAACCACTGCTTTTATTGTCTGACGGCACACGGTAGCGGAGTCCGCGAGTACTCAGGTGAACCCGCACTGGGTGAATTGATGGTCATGAATTATCGTGCTGCGGAACTGTCGGACCGACAGCGGGCCATGCTGGACTTCGCTGTAAAGATGACAGAAAGCAGTCACGAAATCGATGAACCGGACAGACAGCGATTACGCGACGTCGGTTTCAGCGAAAAAGATATATGGGACATCGCCAATGTGGCAGCTCTCTACAATATGACGAATCGCGTAGCAAGTGCCGTCGATATGCAGCCGAACAAGGAATACCACTATAAACACCGAAATAAAAAGGGCGACGATTAACCCCTAACGTAAGTAACTACCACGTTGCTTAGTCATATCAACTCCCGGACAAAATGGATATGTATAGTGGCGTTCTCCTGTCACATACTCTCCT
>Ga0310345_10003857_pt1 | contig 13968 bp, 12 predicted proteins | sample HC15DNA20500_MG_FD_204667 | JGI IMG/M metagenome (GOLD analysis project Ga0310345, IMG submission 204667) | Marine microbial communities from station ALOHA, North Pacific Subtropical Gyre - HC15-DNA-20-500_MG | ecosystem: Environmental > Aquatic > Marine > Oceanic | place: Pacific Ocean: North... | reverse complement strand
ACGTAACTATGAGTGCATTTCGGATTGTTCCATCGCCGACTACAGAGACAAAGGAGAATGGCGTGCCTCAATTGAGTCGGAAGCTTCCGTTGGTGACGACATCGAGTGCGTTTTTCATCTTGGGGCATGTTCCGATACGACCGAAACGGATGAACGCTATATGATGGATACAAATTTCGCGTACTCTCGATCTGTTTTCAACTACTGTGTGCGCAACCATATTTCACTCATTTATGCGTCAAGCGCGGCCGTATATGGAAAGGGTACTGAGTTTGAAGAAACACCCCATTGTGAACAACCTTTAAATATTTACGGGCACTCAAAATTAGCGTTCGACCAGTATGTACGGAGTAGATTGGGAGATATCGATTCGCTGGTAGTTGGGCTGCGTTATTTCAACGTTTACGGTCCGGGTGAGCAGCACAAGGGTCGTATGGCTAGTGTCGCATGGCATTTTCATATGCAAATGGAATCGCACGAAACCTTGCGGGTCTTCGCGGCCTCTCATGGCTACGGCAACGGGGAACAAGAACGTGATTTTATCTACGTTGACGATGTTATTAAAGTTACGCGTTGGTGTGCAGAACAACCCTATTTGAACTCCGGGATCTACAACTGTGGTACTGGCCGTGCGGAGACATTTAATGCCGTGGCTAATGCGGTTTTGGAATGGTATGGAAGAGGCCGTATCGAATACATCGATTTCCCTTCCGATCTTGAAGCAGCGTACCAGCCATATACGAGGGCAGATTTATCTCGCCTTAGGTCGAATGGTTACCTTGGAGGGTTCCGTGCAGTTGCGGATGGAGTACGGGAGTATCTTAACTGGCTAACTTCTTGAGACAGGTGTATACGGCCGTTTTTGCATTGCTGACCCCAGTATTGCTTTTACGGTTGTACTTCCGCGCGCGCAAAAATCGAAAATACCTTGAGCGATGGCCGGAACGCTTTGGATTCTATCGAGGCGATACTCCCACCACACGTACGATATGGGTTCATGCAGTTTCAGTTGGCGAGAGCATGGCCGCTATTCCGTTGATACGGGCTTTGAACGAGAAGTTTAACGGAGTAGAAATTTTGGTGACCACCACAACTCCAACCGGTGCGGAAACCGTTGACCGTCTACTCGGGGACGTCGCATCGCACGTGTATTTTCCATACGATATACCTTTCGCGCTGAATCGTTTTTTCGAGCGATTCAGACCAGCTTTTCTGATTATCCTAGAAACAGAGTTGTGGCCCAATACGATCGAATTCTGCGTGCAGCGAGCGGTGCCTATCCTGCTGGCGAATGCGCGTCTTTCGGAACATTCGCTACGCTCGTATTCTCGTGCTCGTGCTTTGAGTAGAGAGATCGTCCGTTCAATCGATTTCATTGCCGCTCAAACTTTGGCAGATCGCGATAGATTCATCTCATTGGGAGCCGATCCAACGGGTATAGACGTTATCGGTAGCCTTAAGTTCGATCTCCATGTTCCGGCAAGTATGCGCGAACGGGCGGAACTCTTGCGTCACGATTTAGGCATTAATAGACCAATTTTTATGGCGGGGAGCACGCGTATTGGTGAGGAACGCATCGTATTGCGAGCGTTTGCTCAAATCAGAAACGAAATGCCTGGAGCTTTACTCATAATTGCTCCGCGTCACCCTGAACGTTTTGAAGAGGTCGCGGAATTGTGCCGTGAATTTAAATTTCTGTTTGTGCGCCACAGCCACCGTATTTCCCGTACGCCAGAAGTCGATGTATATCTAGTGGATACTATAGGGGAGTTGCCACAATTTTACGCCGCGTCGGATGTGGCATTTGTGGGCGGCAGTCTTTTACCTTTCGGCGGGCATAACGTCCTAGAGCCTGCAAGTATGGGGACCCCTGTTCTTGTAGGTCCCCATACATATAACTTTTCAGAGATTTGTCAGTTACTAGAGCAGGCTGGTGCATTGCGAGTTGCAACTGATGACAGAAGCTTGGCGGAGTTTGTTTTGAGTTGGTTAGCCGACAGCAATGGGCGAGATAAAGCTGGCCACATTGGCTGCGAAATAGTTCGTCAGCATCGTGGTGCGACGGAGCGCACTATCGAAATCATCGACGAATTAGTCCAGGAAAGTGACATATTGGCGCCCGCCTGATGCGCGAATGAAATAGTTACTTGTTATCGGTGGGGTGTCGAGGGTCAGGTGTAAGGCCAGCCTCCTATGTGTAGAGTTTCAAATGGGCGCGTTACGGTAGAAGTTTTTGGATCGATTTGAAGTGGTTATGATCGGCTGTTCCCATCCACTCGAATACGATCGATTCAGCACTGACGACCGTAACAGAAGATTGACGCAGACGGGTAAGTGCGTTTTGATAATTTTCCAAACGTCTCGAGCATATTGCGTCTTCAACAACGAACACCTCAAGAGTCGACTCCTGCAACTCGAGTGCGGTTTGTAATACACATACGTGAGCCTCCATGCCAACGAGTACGATTTGACGGCGTTGCATCTTATCGAGTGCTCCGAGAAAACCATCAGTTCCGCAACAAGAAAATGACATTTTCTCGAACTTTGTCGCCGTGTCCGGAACGGTCTCGGCAACGGCAGGGAGAGTTGGGCCTAGACCTTTTGGGTACTGTTCAGTTTGGATCATAGGGACATCGAGCAAGTCGGCGGTTTGAATTAACAGCGTGGAATTTAGTATGACGCGGTTCAAGACTTTGCTTGGCATCGCACCGCCGAGACGTTGTTGCAAATCGATGATTACGAGGGCAGAGTTTTCCGCGCGACAGATGAAGTTAGGCTGTAAGTTTGGTGCAGTTGACATAAGTTTCCTAACCTTGGCTTGTTTGTCTTTATTCCGAGCGAACGCCTTCATTCTTTGGTGGTCTCGAGGAGTGGAGCAACCAGGAATTCGCGCTCGCGATGTCGGTAGGTTGTAGGCTCCCAGCGGCGCGTTTGAGGCGTAGGGTTTCGAGGATGTAATTATACCGCGATCGCGAATAATCCCTTTGCGCCTCAGAAAGACCCCGCTCGGCAACGATCACGTCGATAGCTGTTCGTGTACCAACTTCGAAGCCGGCCCGTGTGGATCCTAGTGCTGTTCGAGATGAAAGCACGGCCTGCCTCAACGCCTTTACGGAACTAATTTGGGAGATTATGCCCAGATAGGCTTCTCGCGATTGTCGGTAGGCTTGGCGTCGGGTCTTCTCAAGACGCTGTAAACTGGCCCGATGTTCATGTTCGGCCTCGCGAGTACGCGACGTGGTCCGCCCGCCCTCGAATATTGGTATATTCAACTCGACGCCGATATCGCCTTGGGTAACCGATGTGCTACCAAATCGTCCACCTTGTTCCCGCCAACCATGCCCGCCGGTAACGTCGATTGTGGGAAAGTGTTGCGCGTGTTGTTTTTGGATCTCTTGGTGTGCGACTTCGGATTCCAGTAACGCGGCGTTTAAGCGAAGGTTGTTACGGGTTGCTGCTTCCGACCACGCCGCGATATCTTGTGGCTCGGGTACTACCAGTGGCATGGACTCACCAAGAGGTGATAGGTCGCTATGGTAAGTTCCTGCTACTTCACGTAATGCCTCGTTCGCATTCTCAACGTCATTTTGTGCGCTAATTTCGGTGGCGAAAGCGCGATCGTAGCCAGCTTGAGCCTCTTGTACATCGGTTATCGCGATAAGACCGACGTCAAAGCGCTGCTGCGCTTGTCTGAATTGGCTAAGCAGCGATTCTTTCTCCGTTTTCGCGAAAGCTAGGTTATCGTGGGCCGCTAGGACGTCGAAATACAGTTCGGCAACACGTATCATGAGATCTTGTCGCGATAACAGGACTTCCAGTTGTGCTTGCTGGACCCGGGCATCGGCTTGTTTGAGGGCTATAAATCGGTCGTGGTGGTATATCGGTTGTGATAGGTTGATGCGGTAATTTTTTGTCTGAAAACTAATTTCCCCGCCCGTACCAAACTGAGTACCGAGTTCGATGTCCTGTCGCAACCGAGCGGTGCCTGCGGAGAGGGAAAGGGTGGGAAGCCACAAATCGGCCTTCGCTTGCGGAATCCCTTCGGCGACTGACAGGGCAGATGCCTGTGCCTCAAGGTAGAGCGGGTCCACTGTTTCGGCGGCATTTAAAAGTGTGAGAAGGTCGGTGCGCGCCGCGGACGTTTCAGACACCGAAAACCAACTAATCAGGATCGCTAGTGTGGTGCCTATGGACCAAAAGTTTGGTTTCCGCATAATCGCGGCGCCTAGCCGCTTCTGTCGCATCTTTCTATTTTCAATGGCGTGGTACTCAGAAACTAAATTTAGGCTTATATTCCGCCCCGATCAATGCTGGCACTTCGGTTTCGAATAAAATTTCTTCGGTCCAGTCGTCCTTGTTTACGCGCGTTAACAAGGTGGCTTTCATCACTGGGGAAACACCTATGACCATGAAAATCCGCCCACCGATGTCCAGTTGCTGTTCAAGGCCGACAATACGTATTGGCGATGAACCTGTAACAGCTATCACATCGTAGGGCGCCCCTTCGTCCCAGCCCGCGAGTCCATCTGCTATGTAACAACTTACGTTTCCTATGGACGCGTTAGTTAGTTTGTCTTTCGCGAGTTCTGCAAGATCAGTGAAGAGCTCGACACTTGAGACATGCCCCCCGAGCGTACCCAATAGTGCAGTTACATGGCCGCTCCCAGTTCCTATTTCGAGGATTCGATCGTCAGGTTGAATGTTGAGCGCTTGTAGCATTCGCGCCTCAACTTTTGGGGCCATCATGGATTGTCCGTATCCAATGTCTATCGTTGTGTCCGAGAAGGCTAGGTTTTTATATCGCTCGGGGACGAAAATTTCGCGAGGAACTTTCGAGTAAGCATCTAACACATTCGTATCCAGCACATCCCAGGGACGAATCTGCTGTTCCACCATGTTGAAGCGTGCGGTTTCTAGGTCCATTAGTATTCCTAGCGTAATGAAAAAGAAAGTTGGGGGTCGGTTTTCCGCACAATATGTATTCGCCCGACGTGTATTATAAGGGGCGGCTCATCTCGGTAGCCAGCGCCTCCGGAGCTGATATAGGGAAGGCGTGTGTTGAATCGATGTAGGCGAGGGCCGCATGGATTACCTCGGTTCCAGCGTGCTCGATAGTGCAAAAGCGTGTTAGATGACGACGCCAATGTTTTGCTCCTGGCTGACCACGGAATAGATTCAAAAGGTGCCGAGTCATTTGTTTTAGGTGTGTGCCCCGTGATAATTCCGCTTCAACGTATGGCAGATAACTTCGGATTATTTCGCTTCGCGAAAGCAGCGTTAGGTCGGGGCTAAACAGAGTTCTCTGATATAGAGAAACATTGTACGGATCGGAATAGGCTAGGCGCCCCACCATAACCCCATCCACGTGTTTTAAGTGATGGGCGGCCGAGTCGGGTTGATCAACTCCCCCGTTCAGAACTATAAGGGCGTTGGAGAAATCGCGCTTAATACGGTAAACCCAAGCGTAATTCAATGGGGGTATTTTGCGATTGTCGGCAGGGCTTAACCCTGTTAGCACAGCTTTTCTAGCATGGATTTGGAAGACTCTGCATCCGGCATCAAAAAGTTTGCCAACAAAATCTCGAAAGTAGGTGTAGCTGTAGAGGTTGTCGATCCCTAGTCGTAATTTTACTGACACGGTTACGGGCACAGTATCTAAAAGCGCTCGCACGCAGTCGGCGACGAGGTCGGGGTTCGCCATTAAACAGGCTCCGAATCCGCCCGATTTTACATGATGGCTCGGGCATCCGCAGTTCAAGTTGATTTCATCATAGCCGTAGCTTGTCGCTATTTGGGCTGCTGCGGCTAATTTCTCGGGCTCGTTGCCACCCAGCTGCACTGCCACAGGATGTTCGGCGGGGTCAAAGCGCAGAAGTCGTTCCCTGTCGCCGTGCAATATTGCGCCCGTTGTAATCATTTCTGTATAGAGACGCGCGTGAGACGAAAGTAGTCGCGCCAAATAGCGAAAATGGCGGTCAGTCCGTTGCATCATTGGGGCGATACAAAAACGCCAACCGTCGAGATGGTCTAAGTCCATTCACGTCGTCCAGTCAACATCGGCGCAGTACCAAATGTGTGAAGGCGGGTCGCAAATAAAAACCTCTCGGCAGTGTTTTCCCAGGCGCACCCGTCTCACTGGCTGTCGATGTGAGTGCATGGGAGTCGGCAGCCTTCGGGCGGATCTGTAGGTACGTCCCTAACCGTGCATCTAGTTCATCAAGTTGCCCGGTCACGATAAGTTCCATCTGTTCTTCCCAGTCTTCACGCAGTACGCGCTCCTGTTCTGTCGTCGGACTCCAGATCAATGGCTTTCCAATGCGCCGACGATTTAGGGGGATAGAGGGGTCCGCTTCCACTGGCACCCACAACACCCGCTGTAGTTTTGCGTAAACTGTGGAGGTATTCCATTGCTGGCTGACAAAGTTCCTGAGAGGTACGGTACATACATGAGTTGCCTCTCTCGGTCGGCCGTCTTTATTTACAGGGATCGTTTTCATCTCTATTCCGAGGTGTTCAAAATCGGGTACGGGCCTTGATTGCGCACACGCTCCCATCGCGCTTTCTAATAGCTCACCCACCCAGCCTTTGTGTCTGTGTAGATTTAAAGGTGGTGTTTTGCCTACCTTGCCCGCTATTTCTTCTACTGTTAAACCAGCACATGCGTTCGCGCGGATGAGCAATTCGGATTCTGTTTCGGGAGCGGCTTCTCTCACGATAGGGACTTGTAGATCATGTCGCGTAAAGCTTGTTGTTGCTGTTTGCTGGACAATGGATGGTTGGCCCGGTCCGTGATATGAAAATAATCTTCGACACGTTCGCCGAAAGTGGCAATACGGGCGTCGATCAGACGCACGCTACAAGCATCCATCGCAATTCCAATATGTGATAACAAGCCCGGTCTGTCGACTGCCACGATTTCCATTACCGTACAGCGATAATGCTCATTCTGAGAGAAATTTACGATGGGGTCGAATGGAAAATGCCGGTGCTTACGTCTCAAACCGATTTCTGATTCTGGTTCAATAAGCGCTTTCCCTTTGATCGCCGCCTTTATTTTCCGTTCGATCTCGACTCGGCGAGTTACACCAGCGACTCCTTTTCCAGAATATGCTTCCAATACCATGTAGGTATCTAGCGTGTAGCCCGTTGTGGTCATGATTCGCGCATCCTGGATGTCTAGTCGCAGGCGTCCCAACATACCAGTGGTTATGGCGAATAAATTGTCCATATCTTCCGCATAAACAAAGACGGCGGTGCAGCCACGTTCTGGCACGTCACGCACAGCCACGAGGGGAACTTTGTCGGCTTCAGTCGTTAACACGGTTTCTGCGTGCCATCCGATCTCATCTGCGCGATGACGCGCAAAGTAAGCGGCGTCGAAGGATTCCCAAAACTGTTCGAGTTTTCTCGGCGCGATCCTCGTGTGACGTAGTGCCAACCATTGTTTCGCTTCAGTCTGGACAGCGTTTCGTTGTTCCTCCATATCCAGCGGCATTTCAGTTCGACTCCGCATCACACGTCTCGTAGCAACGAACAACTCGCTTAAAAGCGCTGCCTTCCAACTCGTCCACAATTTCGGATTTGTGGCGCGAATGTCGGCAACCGTTAGCAAATATAGGTAATCGAGATGTATGAGATCCCCGACTGCGCGTGCAAATTCAGATATCACTGTCAGATCGTAGATATCTTTGCGATGAGCGGTGGCAGACATCAAGAGGTGGTTTCGGACCAACCAGGCGATCAAATGAGTGTCGTAATTGCTGAATCCATGGGCGCGGCAAAATTCGGCGACTTCTTCCGCTCCCAACTCTGAATGATCACCACTGCGGCCTTTGGCAAGATCATGGAAAAGCCCGGCGATATACAGAATCTCCAGTTTTGGAATCCGTTCTATCGCTTCAAAACAGTGGGACGGTAGATCCTCTTCGCGGTCTGGGTAGGAGAATCGGCGCATTGCACGCACGAGCAGAAGCGAATGTTCATCTACGGTATAGACATGAAACAAGTCGAACTGCATAAGTCCAGAAACGCGGGCAAAAACTGGCAGATACGCATCCAGAACTCCGTAACGATGCATGCGTTGCAATTCATGTCCAACCCGGCGTGGCTGCCTCATGATTTCGAGGAATAGACTGCGTGAACGACTATCCGATCGAAATGCGTCATCAATTAGATGTATATGTTGGCGGATTAATCGTAGGGTGGTTGCTCGAATTCCTTTGATTTCTGGGTGTTGTTGAATTAGAAGAAACACTTCTAAAAGGGCTTGAGGATTTCGAGAAAACACGTTGGGGTCTCGTGCCTCAATAAAAGTATTGCGGGCTTGGAAACGACGGTTGAGCGGTAATAAAACTGTTTCGGTTCCTTCTCCGCATATGGCGTCCTGAAACAATTCAAGAAGCATATCGTTAAGACTTGAGAGTTCATGAACTGTTTGGTAGTAGATACGCATGAATTTCTCGACAGCTTCATTGCCATTGCCGGTATAGCCAAACCGGGCCGCGACAGTTTTTTGATGTGGAAACAATAAGCGGTCCTCGCGTCGACCGGCGGCAAAATGTAACGCACAACGGACTTTCCACAGGAAATTTCGTCCTTCGTCCAATGCCGAAAATTCTTCTTGGGTAAGAAATTCATGCGTTACGAGTTCATCCATGCTTTCCGAACGGAAATGACGATTAGCGACCCACGAGATAATTTGTATGTCACGCAAACCACCGGGGCTTTCCTTTAAGTTGGGCTCAAGTTGGCCGAATGCGTCGTCGTATTTTCTGTAACGGGCTCTTTGTTCGTTAAGCTTTGCTTCGAAGAACTCTGATGCAGGCCAGATTTTGTCAGATGCAGTGCGATACTTCATTTCTTCGAACGGCTTTTTACTCCCAGCGATGAGGCGCGACTCCATAAGATTTGTAGCAATGGTGACGTCGTTGCGTGCCTGAGCCACGCATTCTTTAGCCGTCCGCATGCTTTGCCCGACTTCGAGCCCGATATCCCAGAGAAACGTTATCCATTGTTCGAGTTTAGCGCGCATCTCCTTATCCACGGGAGCGGATAGTAAGACGGCGATATCGACGTCGGAATACGGATGTAGTTCGCCCCGCCCAAACCCACCGACAGCAGCTAGGGCGTGTCCAGAATCCGACAACCCGAATAAGCGCCAAGATCTCTCGAGCAAGGCCGAAATTATTTGCGATCGTTCGCTAATAATTTCGCTGGTTTCGGTTCCCATCTCAAACCGATTTTTCAGATAACGGCCAAGGTCGGAAACGATCTTCCGAAATACTTTTCGGGAATTGCCATCCGGTTTTTGTCCCATGAAGGCATCTGCCGGAGTTATATCAAATATTTTAGTTTCGACGTTAGTCATCGGCCCCTTGAAATAACGCTACCCCGCGATATTGAAGTGTTCGTCTGCTCGTGCTGTTAGTACGTCGCAACCCGTATCCGTTACTAAAATCGTATGCTCCCACTGAGCAGAGAGGCTTCGGTCTTTTGTTACCACAGTCCAATCGTCCGCCAATAGCTTCACATGCCGTTTCCCTGCATTGATCATCGGTTCGATTGTAAAGATCATTCCGGTCTGAAGTGTCATGCCCGTCCCAGGGGTACCATAATGCAACACTTGTGGCTCCTCATGGAATTCTCGTCCGATACCGTGGCCACAGTATTCGCGAACTACCGAATAGTTCTTTGATTCCGCCAATTGTTGGATTGCGGCTCCTATGTCGCCGAGGCGAACCCCAGGGCGGACCATCTCAATGCCCGTGCACAGGCATTCATAACAAGTGTTTACGAGCCGTAGTGCTTTTCCAGAGGGTTCACCGACAATGAACATTTTTGAGGTATCGCCGTGAAAACCATCTTTAATTACTGTGATATCGACATTAATAATATCGCCATTTTTGAGTTTTCGCTCGGAAGGAATTCCGTGGCACACAACGTGGTTAACAGAGGTGCAAATCGATTTCGGGAAACCGCGATAATTGAGTGGCGCTGGAATCGCATGTTGTGAGTCAATGATGTAATTGTGGCAGGTGGTGTTTATTTCGGCAGTAGTCACGCCAGGACAAACGTAAGGCTTAATCATGTTGAGCACTTCGGCGGCTAGACGACCGGCTACTCGCATTTTGCCGATTTCTTCGGCTTTCTTAATCGAGACAGGCATGATGATTGTGCGTCCAAGTCGTTGTTGCTATAGAGGTTCTATGGTATAAAGCGCGCGCGCCATAGGCAATATCAACGCCCGCGCGACGCTGCTACTTAAACGGCGCCAGCTAAATCAGCTTAAGAGAAAAGCGACGTTTTGCTAGACTCGTTTCGGTGACGTGCCGCGCCGATGTCTGTTAGACATGGTCGCACAGAATGGCGCGACCGCGATCGGAATGGAAGTCATGGTTCGGTGAAGGGCGTGGGAAAGACGTCCCACACCGTGCAGGTTACAAACAAAAATACGCACACGGGGTCGTCGCATGTGCCAGGGTGTCTCCCGCCTGGGCAGGGGATCGGCACATGGGACTCGTGGAAGCTAAACCCAACAGGAGTTCACTCAATGAGCGATGTAAGCATGCGCCAGATGCTAGAGGCTGGCGTACATTTCGGACATCAGACCCGCTTTTGGCACCCCAAGATGGCGCCCTACATCTTCGGGGAGAGAAATAAAATCCACATCATTAATCTGGAGCGCTCCCTCCCACTCTTGGACGAGGCGGTCGATTTCATTGGCCGGGTCGCAGCCAAACGGGGAAAAATGTTATTTGTAGGAACAAAACGCGCCGCTCAGGACGCGATAACCCGCGAGGCGCAACGTTGCTCGATGCCTTACGTCAGCCGCCGCTGGCTGGGTGGCATGTTGACGAATTTCAAAACAGTTAAGCAATCCATTAATCGGTTGCGTGACATCGAGGAGATTATCGAGTCAGGGGGGCTGGAACGAATGTCGAAAAAAGAGGCCTTGCGAGTTCGTAGGGAGCTAGAAAAGCTCAACCTAGGACTTGGGGGGATCAAAGACATGGATGGCATTCCCGATGCGATTTTCATCGTCGACGTTGGACACGAACGCATAGCGGTCGCGGAAGCGATTAAACTTAATGTTCCGATCGTGGCGGTAGTAGACACAAATCACTCCCCGGAAGGTATCGATTACGTCATCCCAGGAAATGATGATGCGATTCGGTCGATAGATCTATATGCGAAGGCGGTGTCAAACGCGATACTTGATAGTCGTTTGACGATGTCCGAAGAAACGGAAGGCGCGCCGGATGAATTTGTGGAGATCGATGAGTCGGAACCGCTGTCTGTTGTAGAGGAGCCAGGGTTGGAGATTGGGCCGGTGGCAACCGAGAATATTGTTGATAGCGGGGCCGACACTACGGCGAAAGAGGAAACTTTATCTTCGCCTGACAACGTTAGGCCCCAGGGCGACGCTGAAGCCAAGCCTCAGTAGGTGTCTTATTTTTGCGCGCGACCAAATAAAAATTCTTGAGGACTTGAATCATGGGCATTTCGGCTAGCCAGGTTAAGGAATTGAGGGAGCGTTCGGGTGCGGGCATGATGGATTGCAAGAAAGCATTGGTCGCCATGGAGGGCGATATTGAAGCTGCTTTTGAGCATCTGAGGAAGTCCGGCGCTGCCCAAGCCGCGAAGAAGGCAGGCCGAATCGCGGCGGAAGGTGCGATCGTTGCTCGTCACGGGGCCGACTGCGCCGTGCTTTTGGAGGTGAACAGTGAAACCGACTTCGTCGCAAATGATGAGAATTTCATCCGTTTTACGGAAATTGTTTCCAAGGCTTTAATTGATCATAAGCCAGAGGGGTTGGATGAGCTAAGTAGGTTAGTTGTAGACGACGGTTACACTATTGAACAAATTCGGACTAATCTCGTCACCAAAATTGGCGAAAATATATCAATACGGCGGTATGAGACTCTTGACTCCGCCGACGCACTAATTAAGTCGTATGTGCACGGGAAGCGCATCGGTGTTTTAGTCGCGATAGAGGGAGGGCCATCTGAATTGGCGCGCGATCTCGCTATGCATATCGCCGCCACCAACCCAATTAGTGTCGACGAGGCTGATATACCAAGCGATCTGCTCAATAAGGAAAGGGAAATCCAGCTAGCGCAGGCGGAAGGTTCCGGTAAGCCGCCGGAGATCGTCCAAAAAATGGTAAATGGCCGCCTCAAAAAATTTATCAACGAAATAACTTTGACTGGTCAGGGGTTCGTGAAAGACCCTGATCGGACCGTCGGGCAACTTCTCGAGGAGCACGATGCGAAAGTCCTTGGCTTTATCCGCTATGAGGTGGGTGAAGGTATCGAAAAGCGACAGGAAAACTTCGCTGAGGAGGTAATGGAACAAGCTCGGGGTGTGGGCATAACGTAGGCTGCTGCAAATGCCGGAAACTATCCCTACCGCTAGAACAGCGACCTCCCAGTCAGGTTCCCCTCGCTATGCGCGTGTTTTAGTAAAGCTCAGTGGTGAAGCGCTGTTGGGAAAACAGGATTATGGCGTTGATCATTTCGTGCTTGAACGAGTTAGCAACGAAATTTGCGCTCTCAGAGACGCGGAGATCGAAGTGGCGGTTGTTATTGGTGGCGGGAATATTTTTCGGGGTGCCGGACTAGCTAAGGCTGGAGTAGATCGCGTTACGGCCGACCAGATAGGGATGTTAGCCACCGTGATAAACGCACTTGCCTTTCAAGACGCCTTGGAGCGAAAAGGTGCCGACGCGCGGGTCATGTCGGCAATAAAAATCCATGAAGTCTGTGAGGATTACATCCGTCGTCGTGCCATCAGGCATCTAGAGAAGGGCCGGGTGGTCGTCTTGGCGGCTGGCACAGGTAATCCGTTTTTTACGACCGATTCGGCAGCGAGTTTGCGTGCGATCGAGATCAATGCGAATCTCATGATAAAGGCTACAAAAGTAGACGGAGTGTATTCGGCCGACCCGACTATTGATCGACAAGCCCAGCGCTATAAAATCTTGGATTACGACGAGGTTCTCGAACGTAAACTCGGTGTCATGGATGCCACGGCCATCGTATTATGTCGGGAGAACAAGATGCCGTTGAGGATTGTTGATATGACGAAGCCTGGAACGTTTGTTGAGGCAGCGCTGGGCCGCGATGTGGGCACGCTGATTACGGTGCTAAAATGACGGCTAAAAGCGTTACGGACGATGCAACCCTCCGCATGGGAAAGAGCGTGGACTCGTTTCAGTCTGATTTGACGCGACTAAGAACGGGACGCGCGCATCCAAGTCTTCTAGACCATATCACTGTTGATTATTACGGCTCGCTGACCCCGATTAGTCAAACTGCGAATGTCGCTGTGGAAGATGCACGAACACTTAGCGTGACTGTATGGGATCAATCAATGGTCGATAAGATTGAGAAGGCAATACTCGAATCTGATCTGGGGCTTAATCCATCGACAGCCGGAACGGTTCTAAAAATACCTTTGCCACCTCTGACAGAGGAAAGACGAAAAGAGTTAATCAAGCTCATAAAAAATGAAGCCGAGCAGGCAAAGGTTGCGGTGCGTAACATCCGACGCGATGCGATATCACGTATGAAGGAATTGAAAAAATCCAAAGAGATTTCCGAGGACGACGAACGACGCAGTGACGGCGTCATTCAAAAGATTACTGACGATCACGTGAAGAAAATAGATAACATGGTCGTCACCAAGGAACAGGAGTTGCTAGAAGTTTGAGGCTTTATAGGAGGCTCAAGTGGATCCAAACCTACCCGAGCACGTCGCGATAATCATGGATGGTAACGGTCGTTGGGCGCGAAAGCGCCAACTCCCACGGGCTGCCGGTCACCGGGCCGGCGTGGAAAACTTGCGTGAAATTATTAAGCATTGCGTAGACACTGGAATTAGTGCGCTCACCCTGTTTGCCTTCAGTAGCGAGAATTGGCGGCGCCCTCCAGCAGAGATACAACTATTGTTCGAGCTATTTATTGCTGT
>Ga0310345_10003856_pt1 | contig 13971 bp, 10 predicted proteins | sample HC15DNA20500_MG_FD_204667 | JGI IMG/M metagenome (GOLD analysis project Ga0310345, IMG submission 204667) | Marine microbial communities from station ALOHA, North Pacific Subtropical Gyre - HC15-DNA-20-500_MG | ecosystem: Environmental > Aquatic > Marine > Oceanic | place: Pacific Ocean: North... | reverse complement strand
GGCCTCTACGAGGGCGAGGCCGGGCGCTACGCGCTCAACGTCACCCGTGCCGACACCACGCTCGCGCCGGCCCGCTGGCCCGCCCGCATCGTAGTCGAGGGGCTCGACCGCCCGGCCGAACGGCCGCTCGGCGGGCTGCTGCTGGCGCTGGCCGTGGGGCTGATGGCCGTCGACGCCGTCGCCTCGCTGCTGGTCGGTGGCCGGTTGCGCGGCCTGCGGGCCGCATCCGTGGTGCTGGCGCTGCTGCTGGCGCCGGCCCTGCCCGCAGAGGCACAGGAGGGCACCGCCCCCGCAACGCCGCCGGTCAACACGCCCCCTTCCGGCTCCGCCGCCGCCGAACCACCGATGGACCCGCAGGCCGAGGACTTTGCCCAGGCTGCCACCGGCTCCGTCGTGCTGGGGCATCTCCTGTCCGGCGATCCGGCGGTGGACGATATCGCCCGCGCTGGGCTCGAAGGGCTCGGCCGAACGCTGTGGCAGCGCACCTCGGTCGAGCCCGCCACCCCGATGGCGGTCGATCCCGAGACCGACGAGCTGGCCTTCTTCCCCCTGCTCTACTGGCCGATCACCGCTACGACGCCGATCCCTTCGGGGGCGGCCTATGACAAGCTCAACGCCTATCTGCGCGGTGGCGGCATGATCGTCTTCGACACGCGCGACGCCGGGATCGCCGGGCTTGGCACGACCACGCCCGAGGGCCGCCGCCTTCAGGCCATCGCCCGCCCGCTCGACGTGCCGCCGCTCTCGCCGGTGCCCGAGGACCACGTGCTCACGCGCACCTTCTACCTGCTGCAGGATTTCCCGGGCCGCCATCAGGGCCGCGACGTCTGGGTCGAGGCGGCGCCGGACGAGGAGCCGACCCCCGGAATGCCGTTCCGCAACCTCAACGACAACGTGACCCCGGTGGTGATCGGCGGCAATGACTGGGCCTCGGCCTGGGCGATGGACGAGATCGGCATGCCGCTCTACCCGGTCGGGCGCGGCATGGCGGGCGAGCGCCAGCGCGAGATGGCCTATCGCTTCGGGGTGAATCTCGTGATGCATGTGCTCACCGGCAACTACAAATCCGATCAGGTCCACGTGCCGGCGCTGCTCGAGAGGCTTGGCCAGTGAACGGCACGGTGATCTTCGACCCGCTGCTGCCATGGCCTGCGCTCTGGGCGCTGGCGGCGCTGACCGTTCTCGTGGTCGCGCTGGCGCTGTGGCGCGGCCTGCCAGGATGGTGGCTGCGGGCGCTCGCCGGGCTCGCTCTGCTGGCGGGTCTCGCCAACCCGGCGCTGCGGCGCGAGGAGCGCCAGCCGCTTTCGGACATCGTGATCGCCGTCGTGGACGAGAGCGCGAGCCAGACCCTGTCGGATCGCGCCGAACAGACCGAGGCCGCGCTCGAGGCGCTGCAGGGCCGGATCGCGGCACGCGAGAACACCGAGCTGCGCGTGGTGCGCCTCGGCGACGCGCCGGAGGATGGCGGCACCAAGCTGATGACCGCGCTCTCCGAGGCCTTGGCCGAAGAGCCCGCGGGCCGGGTCGCGGGCATCGTCATGCTGACCGACGGGCGGCTGCACGACGCCGCCCGTGCCCCCGACCTGCCCGCCCCCGCCCATGTGCTGCTCTCGGGGCGCGACAGCGACTGGGACCGCCGCGTCATGGTGCGCAACGCCCCGGCCTTCGCGATTCTCGGCGAGGAGGTGGAGCTGACCCTGCGGGTCGAGGATAGCGGCGCGGCGCCACAGAGCGCCGGGCCGGTGCCGCTCACCATCGCCATCGACGGCGGCGAGCCGATGCGTTTCGAAGTGCCGCTGGGGCGCGACATCCGGCTTCCCGTCGCGCTGCCGCATGGCGGCATGAACGTGCTGCAATTCGCCACGCCGGAGGTCAAGGGCGAGCTGACCGCGCGCAACAACGAAAGCGTCGTGCAGATCAACGGCGTGCGCGACCGGCTGCGCGTGCTTCTGGTCTCGGGCGAGCCCTATGCGGGCGAACGGACCTGGCGCAACCTTCTGAAATCCGACCCTTCGGTCGATCTGGTGCATTTCACCATCCTGCGCCCGCCCGAGAAACAGGACGGGGTGCCGGTCGAGGAACTGTCGCTGATCGCCTTTCCGACCCGCGAGCTGTTCATCGAGAAGATCGACGAGTTCGACCTTATCGTCTTCGACCGCTACCGCAGACGCGGCATCCTGCCTTCCGACTACTTCGCCAACGTCGCGCGCTATGTCGAAGAAGGCGGCGCGGTGCTGGTCACTGCTGGGCCGGAATATGCGGGCGCCGACAGCATCTATCGCAGCCCGCTGGGCTTCGTCCTGCCCGGCATGCCCAGCGCCCGCGTGGTCGAGCGCGCCTTTCGCCCCGAGTTGACCGAGCTGGGTGCGCGCCATCCCGTCACCTCCGGCCTCGCCGATCCGTGGCTCGAAGCCGGGGCCGATCCGCTCGCCCCCGATTGGGGCCGCTGGTTCCGGCAGATCGAGATTGAGCCGACCCAGAGCGCCACCATTGCCCTGACCGGGCCGGGCGAGCGGCCGCTTCTGGCGCTCGATCGGGTCGGCGAGGGGCGCGTCGCGCTCCTCGCCTCGGATCAGGTTTGGCTCTGGGGGCGCGGATATGATGGCGGCGGCCCGCAGCTCGACCTGCTGCGCCGTCTCGCGCACTGGATGATGAAGGAGCCCGAGCTCGAGGAAGAGGCGCTCTGGGCGGAGCCCTCGGGGCTCGTCATGCGCATCGTGCGCCGCTCGCTCGCCGAGGAGGTTGGCCCCGTCACCGTGACCGCCCCGGATGGCAGCGAAACCGAGGTCGAGCTCGAGGAGGTCGAGCCGGGGCGTTTCGAGGCGCTGTGGGGCGCGCCGCGCATGGGGCTCTACCGCCTGTCGGAAGGCGAGCAGGAGGCGGTGATCGCACTCGGTCCGGCCGCGCCGCGCGAGTTTGAGGACACCATCGCCAGCGCCGTGGCGCTGGAGGACACCGTGTCGGAAACGCGCGGCGGCATCGTGGCGATGGAGGACGGAATGCCGGCGCTGCGGGACGTGCGCCCCGGTCGACCGGCCGCGGGACGCGGATGGATCGGGCTGACCCCGCGCGGCGCCTACCGCACGCTTGATCTCACGGTGATCCCGCTCGTCCCCGCTTGGGCATTGCTGCTGCTGGCGGCGGCGCTGATGCTGGGCGCTTGGCTGCGCGAGGCGCGGCGCTAGTCCGAAAATTCGGGATTTGCGTATTTGGAGAAAGATGAGCCGGACTGGCGCGCCCTCTGCTTCATCTTTCCCAAATACGCGCGGGGGGCCGCGCAGCGGCGGGGGCGGCAGCCCCCTCAGCTTTGTTCCAGAAGCACCGCGCGGGGAACCGAGGCGAACTCCCGGCTCCACAACACCCACAATACCGCCGCCATGGCGAGGATCAGCGCCCAGCCGCCCAGCAACCAGGCGAGCGCGCCGAGCGCGAAATACATGGCCCTTAAGCCGCGATTGAAGTTCCACGCCGCGCGGATGTTAAGCTCCGCCGCCTGCATCGCGCGTGGAAGGGCGCGCGGGTCCTCGGCGGCGTTGGGCACCGAAGCCATCAGCACCGAGCAATAGCCGAAGATCCGATGAGCCCAGACGAATTTCAGGAAAGCATGCGTCAGCAACAGTGCCACCGGCAGCAGCTTGATCTGCCATAGCACATCCGGCTGGCGGTCCTGGCCGAAGCCCTCTGCCACACCCTGCAATGGCTCGGTATTGCCGATCAGCGCCAGCACGCCGCCTACCGCCAGAAGGCAGGTCGAGGCGAAGAAGGAGGTGCCCTGCCGCAAGCTGCCCATGATTGTCGCGTCGAAGATCCGGTTCCCGCGCAGCACGAATTCGCGCATCCATTCACGCCGGTGCTCGGCCATCAGCACCGTCACCGAGGGGCGCCGTCCCGGATGCTCGATGCGCCAACCAATGAGCCAGTAGCCCATCAGCATAAGGGCGAGCCCGAGGGTATCGAACAAGGTGAGATGCGGCAGGCTGGCGAGCGGATCCATGCCGCGCAACCTAACCGCGCCGCTACGCGCTTGCCATGGGGCAGTTTTGGTTATATTTCCTTACCAATCCCTGACAAACCCCTTGCGAGATTGGAGGCGCGAGCCATGCAGATGCCATCTCCCGACGCCCGCATCATGGCCCGGAAGGCACAGGTCGTGCAGCGCCTGACCGAGGCACTGGGCGAGAGGGGCGTGATTCACGATCCCTCCGAGACCCGCGCCTATGAGTGCGATGCGCTCACCGCTTATCGCTGCCCGCCGCTTTGCGTGGTGCTGCCCTCGACTACCGAGGAGGTCTCGGCGGCGCTCAGGATCTGTCACGAGGAGAACGTGCCGGTGGTGCCGCGCGGCTCCGGCACCTCGCTCGCGGGGGGCGCGTTGCCGACCGCCGATTCCGTGATCCTGGGCGTGTCGCGGATGAACCGGGTGCTCGAGACCGATACCGCCGACCGGATCATCCGGGTGCAGACCGGGCGCACGAATCTGAGCGTCACCGGCGCGGTGGAGGAGTTGGGCTTCTTCTATGCCCCCGACCCCTCCTCGCAGCTTGCCTGCGCCATCGCCGGCAACATCGCGATGAATTCCGGCGGCGCGCATTGCCTGAAATACGGGGTGACCACCAATAACCTGCTCGGCGTCACCATGGTGCAGATGGACGGCACCGTGGTCGAGATCGGCGGCGCGCATATGGATGCGGGCGGGCTCGACCTCCTGGGCGTGATCTGCGGCTCCGAGGGCCAGCTCGGCGTCGTCACCGAGGCGACGCTGCGCATCCTGCCCAAGCCCGAGGGCGCGCTGCCCGTGCTGATGGGCTACGACAGCGCCGAGGCGGCGGGCGCCTGCGTCGCCGACATCATCAAGGCGGGCGTTCTGCCGGTGGCGATCGAATACATGGACCGTCCCTGCATCCGTGCCTGCGAAGCCTTCGCCAAGGCGGGCTACCCCGATTGCGAGGCGCTTTTGATCGTCGAGGTCGAGGGCTCGGCCGATGAGATCAATCATCAGCTCGAGACGATCCTGAAGATCGCCCGCGACCACGACCCGGTCGAGATCCGCGCGGCGCAGGATGCCGACGAGGCGGCGCGGATCTGGCTGGGGCGCAAATCCGCCTTCGGGGCGATGGGCCAGATCAACGACTACATGTGCCTCGACGGCACGATCCCGGTCTCGGCCCTGCCCGAGGTGCTCAAGCGCATCGGCGAGTTGAGCGACCAGTACGGGCTTGGCGTCGCCAACGTGTTCCACGCGGGCGACGGCAACATGCATCCGCTGATCCTGTTCGACGCGAACAAGGAAGGCGATCTGGAGAAATGCGAGGAGATGGGCGCCGACATCCTGCGGCTTTGCGTCGAGGTCGGCGGCTGCCTGACCGGTGAGCACGGAGTCGGCGTGGAAAAGCGCGACCTGATGACGGTGCAGTTCGAACCGCAGGATCTCGAGGCGCAGATGAAGGTGAAGGACGTATTCGACCCGAAATGGCTGCTGAACCCCGCCAAGGTGTTTCCGCTGGCGGCCAGCGAAGGACGCCGGGCATGATCCGCCCCGGATCAGAGGCCGAGTTGGCCGAAGCGCTGCGCGACGCGACCGGTCCGCTCTCGGTGCGCGGCGGCGGCACGCGCGGGCCGCTGCCCGATGGCACGCCGCTCTCCACCTCGGCCCTGTCGGGCATCACCCTGCACGACCCGGCGGCGCTGACGCTGGTGGCACAGGCGGGCACGCCGGTGGAGGAGATCGACGCAGCGCTGGCCAAGGCCAACCAGCGGCTTGCCTTCGAGCCGATGGATCATCGCGCCCTGCTGGGCACAACCGGCACCCCGACCATCGGCGGCGTCGTCGCGGCCAACGTGTCGGGTCCGCGCCGGATGCAGGTCGGTGCGGCGCGCGACCACTTGCTCGGACTGCGCTTCGTCGATGGCGAGGGCACGGTGGTCAAGAATGGCGGCCGGGTGATGAAGAACGTCACCGGCTACGATCTCGCCCGCCTCGTCGCGGGCAGCCGCGGCGCGCTGGGCGTGATCACCGAGGTCGCTCTCAAGGTGCTGCCAGGCACCGAAACCGCTGCCAGCCTGGTGATCCGCGGCCTCGACGATGCCACGGCGGTTCGGGCGATGTCCGAGGCGCTGGGCACGCCCTTCGAGGTGTCGGGCGCCGCGCATGACCCCCAGGCGCAAGGCGGGGCGCGCACGGTGCTGCGGATCGAGGGCTTTGCTCCCTCGGTCGAGTATCGTTGCCGGGCGCTGGCCGAACGGCTGGCGTCGCACGGCGCCTGGGAGGTCGAGACCGACCGCGAGGCGGTGCGCGCCGATTGGCGCGGCATCCGCGACGTCGCCCCCTTCCACGGTACCGCCGGCGATGTCTGGCGCGTCTCGGTACGCCCCAGCCAAGCCGCCGAGCTCGTGGCCCGCGCCGGGGCCAAGCAAGCCTTCTACGACTGGGGCGGCGGTCTGATCTGGCTGCGCTGCGCCGAAGGAGACGACCTGCGGGCGCGGCTCGGCCGCTATGACGGCCACGCGAAGCTGCACACGCTTCAGCCCGAGCCGCTGGCGGTGCAGGCGCTGACCCGCGGCCTGCGCGAGACATTCGACCCGCGCGGCATCCTCGCCGCCTGACGGAGACCACATGCAGACCAGTTTCACCCCCGAGCAGCTGCGCGATCCGAAGATCGCCGAGGCCAACGCGATCCTGCGATCCTGCGTGCATTGCGGCTTCTGCACGGCGACCTGCCCGACCTATCAGGTGCTGGGCGACGAGCTGGACAGCCCGCGCGGCCGGATCTACCTGATCAAGGACATGCTCGAAAACGAGCGCGTCCCAGACGACAAGACGGTCACCCATCTCGACCGCTGCCTCGGCTGCCTCGCCTGCATGACCACATGTCCCTCGGGCGTGCATTACGGCCATCTGATCGACCAGGCCCGCGGCTATATCGAGAAAAACTACGAACGGCCGATGATGGACCGTTTCCTACGCTGGGTGCTGGCGCGGATCCTGCCCTATCCGGGCCGGTTCCGGCTGGCGCTTCTGGCCGCGAAGCTCGGCAAGCCGTTCAAGGGGCTGATGCCCGACCGCCGGCTACGCGCGATGCTGGAGATGGCGCCCGCGAAGATCCCCCCGGTGTCGCGCAACGACGATCCGCAGGTGTTCCCCGCCATGGGCGAGCGGCGGTTGCGCGTGGGCCTGTCGATCGGCTGCGCCCAGCGCGCGCTCGACACCGAGATCAACGACGCGACGATCCGGCTTCTCACCCGGCTGGGCTGCGAGGTGGTGATTCCCGAGGGCGTCGGCTGCTGCGGCGCGCTGACCGAGCACATGGGCAAGCATGACGAGGCGCGCGGCACCGCCGCCAAGCTGATCCGCTCAATGGCCGGGATCGAGGGGCTCGATGCGGTGGTGATCAACACCTCGGGCTGCGGCACCACGATGAAGGATTACGGCCACATGTTCGTGGGCCACGAGATGGAGGCCGAGGCCGCGCGGATCGGCGGGCTGTGCCGCGACGTGTCGGAGATCGTGGCCGAACTGGGCCTGCCCGAGGAGGCGAAGGCCGCGCCGATGCGCGTGGCCTATCACGCCGCCTGCTCGCTGCAGCACGGCCAGAAGCTGAAGGCCGGACCGAAGAACCTGCTGAAGCAGGCGGGGTTCGAGGTACTCGAGCCCGCCGACAGCCACCTGTGCTGCGGCTCGGCTGGCACCTACAACCTGATGCAGCCCGAGATTTCCGCCGAGTTGCGCGACCGCAAGGTCGAGACGCTGGAGGTACTGAAGCCGCAGGTGATCGCCGCCGGCAACATCGGCTGCATGATGCAGATCGGCCGCGGTACCGGCGTGCCGGTGGTGCATTCCGTGCAGCTTCTCGACTGGGCGACCGGCGGGCCGCAACCTCCCGCCATTTCGAAACAATCGGCTTGATTGCCCTTTGAAGCCATCGCCGTCTGGCCTAGTCTCGCCTGCGAACCGGGTGCTCCCTGCCCGGCGACCCGAAGGAGGGCAGATGCGGCAGGCCATCGCGGTCGCCTTGCTGGTTCTGGTGGCGCTGTCGCTGCCGGTGCGCGCGGATCGTCACGATCTCGTCGAGATGGTGACGGGCGATGACGCGCGCGGCTGGGAGGCTGTGGGGCGTCTCGATCTCGGGGGCCGCGGCTTCTGTACGGGGGCGCTGATCGCACCCGACCTCGTGCTCACCGCCGCGCATTGTCTTTACGACCGCGACAGCGGCGATCGGATCGATCCGTCCGAGATCGAGTTCAAGGCCGGGATGCGGGGCGGCCGGGCACTGGCCTACCGCTCGGTGCGCCGGGCGCTGGCCCCCGAGGGATACGCCTTCGTCGGCACCGGATCCGGCGCGGCCAGCGCCGAGGACGTGGCGCTTCTCGAACTCGCGCAGCCGATCCGCTCGGCCCGCATCACCCCCTTCGAAACGGTGGAAGGGGTGGTCGCGGGAGCCGAGGTCGGTGTGGTCTCCTACGCGCATGACCGGGCCGAGGCACCGTCGCTGCAGGAGACCTGCGACGTGCTGGGCGAGGAGAACGGCCTTCTGGTGATGGGCTGCGATGTCGATTACGGCTCCTCGGGCTCGCCTGTCTTCAGCTTCGAGGGCGGCCGGGCGCGGATCGTTTCTGTGATCTCGGCCAAGGCCGAGATGGATGGCCGCAACGTTGCCATCGGCGTCGCGCTCGACCGGCCCTTGCCCGATCTGCGGGCCCGCATGGAGAGCGGCACCGGCGCCTTCGGCGGCCTGTCCACGGGTCAGGTCCGGGTGGTCGGCGCCGGCCAGAGAACCGAAATCGGCGCCCGCTTCATCCGCCCTTGAGATCGCGACCGCGGGGCTCTTGAAAGCCCGAAAATCCCCACCCACATTGCAGTTACGGAGCGCCAGACCGGGCTCCGGATCTCCGGCCCGTCCCCCGTCGGGAGGGCCGTCACGACGTTATCGCTTTGAGACAGAGGATGACCATGATGCGTACGTTCGATCTTGCCCCGCTCTACCGCGCCACCGTGGGCTTCGATCAGGTGGCCGACCTGATGGACCGCGTGCTTGCCGGCGAGACCGCGCAGAACAACTACCCGCCCTACAACATCGAGAAGACCGACGAGAGCGCCTGGCGCATCTCGATCGCCGTTGCCGGCTTTGGTGCCGACGACCTCGCCGTCGAGGTCCGCGAGAACGCACTGATCGTGACCGCGCGCAAGGCCGAGGACGATCAGGAAGGCCGCACTTTCCTGCATCGCGGCATCGCGACGCGCGCCTTCGAGCGCCGCTTCCACCTTGCCGACCACGTGAAGGTGACGGGCGCCAGCCATCTCGACGGCATGTTGCACATCGACTTGGTCCGCGAGGTGCCCGAAGCGTTGAAGCCGCGCCGCATTGAGATCTCGAGCCAGAAGCCGCAGGACGCGAACCTGATCGAGGAGAAATCGGTCAACTGAGAATACGGTCGGGCACTCCAGCCGGCCGTGCGCGACGCGGTCGGTCGGTGAGGCGCCGGTCGTGACCGCACCGCGCGAGGGCGCGGGTCCGCAAGGGCCCGCGTCTTTTTCGTGGCGCGGTATACATCAGACAGAGCGCGTCCGGGCCGGCGAATAAAGGAAGGGCGGCCCCAAGGCTGCCCTTCCCGTATCATGGACGCCTTGTTTCAGAACGTCAGCGAATACTTGTCGCCCACGTCGGGCTTGTTCTCCGACAGGTTACCCTTGGCGGTCTCGTAGAGGAACCGCGCGGCGGAGGTGGTCGAGGTCCAGACCTCGGCCGAGTTCAGCGTCAGGCATAGCAGCCGAATGTCGGGATCGCGGCGGCCATCCTCGAACCAGCTCGCGGCCACCTTCGACCACAGCTCGTCGAGCTTCTGCTCGTCATGGCTCAGCGTCAGCGTGCCGTGGACATGGGTGTAGATGCCATGCTCGTCGCTGGTCACCGCGAAGACCGCGTCCTGCGGACCGGTCTCGGCCCGCTCTGCCAGTTCGGTGCCGTCATGGCCGATGAACCACAGGCAGCCCGCTTCGGGGTCGGTGTAATGCGCCATCGGAATCAGCCGGTCGGTGCCCTTCAGCCCGATCAGCCCGGCATGCAGACCATCGATCCGCTTCCAGAACATTTCCACGCGCTTCTCTTGGCTGTGCTCGCCCATCATTGAATCCTCGTGCTGGACGGGCGGCCACGTTGCCGCCGCCCGCTTCGGCAAGGCAACGATGCGCGAGGGGCGCGGTTCCGTTCAGTGCGCCTCGGCCCAGGTCCGACCCTGCCCGCCCTCGGCCAGCAGTTGCACGTCGAGATGCACCGCGGGCCGCGCCGCGTTTTCCATCACCTCGCGGGCGATGGGGATCAGCGCCTCGGCCTCGGCCTCGTCGACTTCGAACAGCAGTTCGTCATGCACCTGCAGCAGCATCCGCGCCGAAGGCACGGCGGCGATGGCATCGTCCATGCGGATCATCGCACGGCGGATGATGTCGGCCGCCGTGCCCTGGATCGGCGCGTTGATCGCGGCGCGCTTGGCAAAGCCCGCGCTCGGGCCCTTGGCGTTGATCTCGGGCGTGTTGATCCGCCGCCCGAACAGCGTCTGGACATAGCCATTGGCCTTCGCGAAGGCCGTGGTCTCGTCCATGTAGGCGCGAATGCCGGGGAAGCGTTCGAAGTAGCGGTCGATGAAGCCCTGCGCCTGATCGCGCGGAATCCGCAGATTGCGGGCGAGGCCAAAGCCCGAGATGCCGTAGATCACGCCGAAATTGATCGCCTTGGCCTGCCGCCGGATCTCGGGCGTCATCTCTTCGAGGGGCACGTTGAACATCTCCGACGCGGTGGCGGCGTGGATGTCCTGCCCCTCGCGGAACGCCTGTTTCAGCTCCTCGATCCCCGCCATGTGGGCGAGGATACGCAGCTCGATCTGGCTGTAGTCGAGCGAGACCAGCACCCGGCCCTTGGGCGCGACGAAGGCCTCGCGGATGCGGCGGCCTTCCTCGGTGCGGATCGGGATATTCTGAAGATTCGGGTCGGTCGAGGCGAGGCGGCCGGTGTTGGCGCCCGCGATCGAATACGAGGTGTGCACCCGCCCGGTCTCAGGGTGGATGTGCTCCTGCAGGCTGTCGGTATAGGTCGATTTCAGCTTCGAGATCTGCCGCCAGTCGAGCACGAGGCGCGGTAGCTCGTGCTCGGTGGCGAGATCTTCGAGGATGTCGGCTCCCGTAGCATAGGCCCCGGTCTTGCCCTTCTTGCCGCCGGGCAGGCCGAGGTCGTCGAACAGGATCTCGCCGAGTTGCTTGGGGCTCCCGACATTGAAGGGGCGTCCGGCCTTCTCGTGGATTTCGGCCTCCAGCCCCGCCATCTTCTGCGCGAAGGCGTTGGACATGCGCGACAGCACCTCGCGGTCGACCTCGACGCCCGCCCGCTCCATCCGCGCCAGCACCGGCACCAGCGGGCGCTCCAGCGTCTCGTAGACGGTAGTGACGCGGTTGCGATGCAGTTCCGGTTTGAATCGCTTCCACAGGCGCAGCGTGATGTCGGCGTCCTCGGCCGCGTATTTCACTGCCTCGTCGATGCCGACCCGGTCGAATGTCACCGCCGATTTGCCGGTGCCGATCACCTGCTTGATCGGGATCGGCAGATGACCGAGATAGCGTTCGCTGAGCGTATCCATGCCGTGCCCATGCAGCCCCGCATGCATCGCGTAGCTCAGGAGCATCGTATCGTCGAAGGGCGCCACGTCGATCCCGAGACCGGCGAATATCTTCAGGTCGTATTTCATGTTCTGGCCGATCTTGAGAATCGAGGCGTCCTCCAGCACCGGCTTCAGCATCGCCAGCGCCTCCTCCATCGGCATCTGCCCCGCGCAGAGCTGGGCACCCCCAAACAAATCGTCGCCGCCCTCGCTGTGGCACAGCGGGATGTAGCAGGCATGACCCGGTGTCAGCGCCAGCGAGATGCCGACGAGCTCGGCACGCATCTCGTCGAGGCTGGTGGTCTCGGTGTCGACCGCGACATGGCCCAGTTCGCGGATTGCGTCGATCCAGACCTGCAGCTCCTCGGCCGTCGTCACCTTCTGGTAGCCGGCATGATCGAAGGGAGCCTCGGGCTCGGGCTCGACCGCCTCGGTCGCGGCCACCTCGGGCACCACCGGCGCCTCCTGCCCCAGTTTCTCGGCGACGCGGCGGGTGATGGTGCGGAACTCCATCTCGGCGAGGAAGCCCAGCAGCGCCTCGGGGTCCGGCTCGCGGATCTCGAGATCGTCGAGCGTGAAGTCGAGCGGGCAGTCGCAATCCAGCGCCACCAACTGCTTCGACAGCCGGATCTGCTTTTCGTGATCGATCAGCGTCTGGCGTCGCTTGGGCTGCTTGATTTCGCCGGCGCGCTCCAGAAGCGTTTCCAGATCGCCGAACTCGTTGATCAGGAGCGCCGCCGTCTTGATGCCGATGCCGGGCGCGCCGGGAACGTTATCGACCGAATCGCCCGCGAGCGCCTGTACGTCGACGACACGGTCGGGCCAGACGCCGAATTTCTCGAACACGCCGTCGCGGTCGATGCGGCGGTTCTTCATCGGGTCGAGCATTTCGACCCCGTCGCCGACGAGCTGCATCAGGTCCTTGTCGGACGAGATGATGGTGACGCGGCCGCCGGCGTCCCGGGCTTGACAGGAAAGTGCTGCGATGATGTCGTCGGCCTCGAAGCCTTCCTTCTCCTTGCAGGCAATGTTGAACGCTTCGGTGGCGCGACGCGTCAGCGGGATCTGCGGCCGCAGATCCTCGGGCATCGCCTCGCGATTAGCCTTGTAGAGATCGTAAAGATCGTTGCGGAAGGTGTGCGAGCCCTTGTCGAAGATCACCGCGACATGGGTGGCGGCGTCGGGGCCGGTGTTGCCGTCGATATAGCGTTGCAGCATGTTGACGAAGCCCGACACCGCGCCGACCGGCAAACCGTCCGATTTGCGGGTCAGCGGTGGCAGAGCATGATAGGCGCGGAAGATGAAGGCCGAGCCGTCGATCAGGTGCAGATGGCACCCTTTGCCGAATTGCGTCATGCCCGCCCTCTTTCGCGATGTCGTGTCAATTCAAACCGAATTCTTACAAGAATTCGGGCAATTTTCTTTGCAAGGAAATTGGGGCCGGAGTGCCCGCCTCAGCGGGTCTCGTTCTCTTGGCCCGAGCGATCCTGCCCGCGGGTGATGTCGTCCAGCCCCTCCGCGCCCTTCTCGGCGTAGTCACGGTGGATATAGCGCGCGTCGCAATAGGAGCAGTCGACCCAGCCGGTATCGTGCGGGATCATCAGCCAGACGCGCGGATGGCCGAGCCCCGCGCTGCCGCCGTCGCAGGCGATGCGCCAGGTGTCGACGATCTTGGTCTCGGGCGCGGGAAGTGTCATGAGGGGCCTTGCCTTGCAAACGGGAGCGGCCGGGCATGGACCCGGCCCTGATCGCGCTACATTCTAGCCGCCCCGCCCGCAGGGACAAGACGCGAAAGGACTCGAGCCATGACCGACGCCGCCATTGAGATCACCGGCCTGAGAAAGACATATGCGCCCAGTGCCAAGTCTCCGGCCAAGCTGGCGCTCGACGGCGTCGACCTTACGATCCCGGCGGGGTCGATCTTCGGCCTCTTGGGCCCCAACGGCGCCGGCAAATCGACGATGATCAACATCATGGCCGGCTTGGTGCTCAAATCCGAAGGGCGGGTGAAGATCTGGGGCTTCGATCAGGATGTGAACCCACGCCAGTCGCGCGCGGCGATCGGCGTGATGCCGCAGGAACTCGTCCTCGACCCGTTCTTCACACCGCGCGGCGCCCTCGACGTGCAGGCGGGGCTCTGGGGTGTGCCGAAATCGCAGCGCCGCACCATGGAGCTTCTGGAGATGGTCGGTCTCGCCGACAAGGCCGACGCCTATGCCCGTTCGCTCTCGGGCGGCATGCGGCGGAGGCTGCTGCTTGCCAAGGCGCTGGTGCATTCCCCCCGCGTGCTGGTGCTCGACGAGCCGACGGCGGGTGTCGACATCGAAC
>Ga0310345_10003851_pt1 | contig 13985 bp, 9 predicted proteins | sample HC15DNA20500_MG_FD_204667 | JGI IMG/M metagenome (GOLD analysis project Ga0310345, IMG submission 204667) | Marine microbial communities from station ALOHA, North Pacific Subtropical Gyre - HC15-DNA-20-500_MG | ecosystem: Environmental > Aquatic > Marine > Oceanic | place: Pacific Ocean: North... | reverse complement strand
GTAGTACTACTCAGTCGCGGAGCGTCGCGGGCGGGCATGCTTGAGGTCATGGCGCACCCCGTCCGCCCGACCGACTCCACGCCCGACGTGATCCCCCCGGGGCGAGACCGAGCAATCGACGTCGCCCGTCTCGCGGCGCTCGTCGTCGTGATGTTCGGGCACTGCGCGTTGCTGCTGGCGACCATCGACACCCGCGGAGTGCGTATCGGCAACACCCTCGGGGCGCTCCCCGCGCTGACGCCGGTGACGTGGGTCCTGCAGGTGATGCCGCTGTTCTTCCTGGCCGGCGGCGCGGCCGGCGCCTACGGATATCACGCCGGAACACCCTGGGGGAGTTGGCTGTTCACCCGTGCGCAACGCCTGTGTCGACCGGTGTTCTGGTATCTGGCCGCTTGGTCTGCCATTCTGCTGCTGGTTCGGGCCGTTTTGGGGGAGGCCTCGGAGGCGGGCCTGGGCGGCGAAAGCGTGGCACTGCTGTGGTTCCTCGGGGTCTATCTGCTCGCCCTCGCGTTCGTGCCGGCACTGACCCGGTTGACCACCTCCCGGGCGCTGGCCGGGCTGCTCGGTTCGCTGCTGGCGGCGATCGCTGCCCTCGATGCGCTGCGTTTCGCCGCGGAGTCCCCGATGGTGGCCGTGGCCAACTTCGTGCTGGTGTGGCTCATCCCGGTGGTGTTCGGTGTCGGATACGCGCATCGTCTCATCGGGGTGCGGAGTGCGGGCGTGGTGGCCGTCGCCGCGTTCGCCGCGCAGGTCGGCCTCGTCGCCCTCGGCCCTTACGAGGTGTCGCTGGTGGTCACCGGAGCCGACCGGGTGTCCAACGTGTCGCCGCCGACGCTGGTCCTGGCGATGCAGTGCGTGTGGATGTCGAGCGTGTTCGTGGTGGCGGCCCGCGGGATCCAGCGGTGGGCGCAGCGCCGCCGGGTCTGGCGTGTGGTGGCCCGGGGCAACGCCGGGGCGATGACGTTGTACCTGTGGCACATCCCGGCCATCGCGGTGGCCGCCGTCGCACTGCACCTGGTGGGCATGGACGCCTATGACGTCGACGAGCCAGGCTTCTGGGCCCGATTGGCGTTGCGCGCGTTGGTGTTCGCCGTGGTGATGCTGGCGCTGTTCCGGTTGCTCGCCCCGCTGGAACACCGGCCGCTGCCATGGTGGGACGCGCCGGTGCGGGCGGTCGGCGTACGGGCCGGTGTCGCCGGCCTGTCCGTCTGCGCCGCCGGCATCGCACTGGTGCTGATGGCGAAATCGGGACTCGGGGAGGCGCCCGGGTGGTGTGCGCTCGCCGGCTTCGTAGCCGCCGCCGCACTGGCCCGGTTCGCCGCCACCGAACCGAGAACACCGCGCTCCGGGCGCAACTATCCAAAAAACGAACGAATTCGGTTGTCCATCAAGCAATCCGGTGGACAATCCGGCAGAAAATCTTGATCCCATCCAGATTTCACGACAGTATCGAGTGGATGGGTCACGATCCGGACTACGCCGAGGTTCTCAAGGGCGCCTCGCTGCGTGTCACCCGCCCACGGATGGCGGTGCTGCACGCCGTAGAGCACCATCCGCACGCGGACACCGAGCTCATCATCGGTGCCGCGCGGGAACGGCAACCCGACGTGTCCCGCCAAACCGTGTACGACGCGCTCAGCGCGCTGACCGCCGCCGGACTGGTGCGCCGTATCCAGCCGGCCAACTCGCTGGCCCGCTACGAATCCCGGGTCGGCGACAACCACCACCACGTCGTGTGCCGCAGTTGCGGCACGATTCGCGATGTGGACTGTGCCGTCGGCGACGCCCCGTGTCTCACGGCATCCGACGATCAAGGCTTCGACGTCGACGAGGCCGAAGTCATCTACTGGGGGCTGTGCCCCGATTGCTCTGCGCAGCACACTTCCCGATCACACCCGTGATCACAGCTCAACCACCGCAGGAAGATGGAAGGGAAACACACTGTGTCATCATCTGATACCTCCGACGCCAAGCCGCCGTTCCCCGAGGAGGCGACGCACAGCAGCGGAAGCGAGAGCGAGAACCCGGCCATCCGTTCCCCGGAACCCAAGGCGCACCGCCCCCTGACCAACCAGGACTGGTGGCCGGAGCAGATCGACGTCACCAAGCTGCACGCCCACTCCAGCAAGGGCAATCCGCTGGGCGAGGATTTCGACTACGCCGGTGAGTTCGCCAAGCTCGATCCAGACGCCCTCAAGGCCGACGTGATGTCGGTGATCACCACGTCGCAGGACTGGTGGCCGGCCGACTACGGCAGCTACGCCGGCCTGTTCATCCGGATGAGCTGGCACGCCGCGGGCACCTACCGCATCTATGACGGCCGCGGCGGCGGTGGTCAGGGCATGCAGCGTTTCGCACCGCTGAACAGCTGGCCGGACAACGCGAACCTGGACAAGGCGCGCCGGCTGCTGTGGCCGGTCAAGAAGAAGTACGGCAACAAGATCTCGTGGTCGGACCTGCTGGTGTTCGCCGGCAACGTCTCGCTGGAGTCCGCGGGCTTTCAGACCTTCGGATTCGGCTTCGGCCGGCCCGACTTCTGGGAGCCCGAGGAGGTCATCTTCGGTGAGGAAGAGGAGTGGCTGGGCACCGACAAGCGTTACGAGGGCTCAGCCCAGGGTGCTCGCGAGCTCGAGGAGCGTTACGGCGCCACCACGATGGGCTTGATCTACGTGAACCCCGAAGGCCCCGAAGGCGAGCCGGATCCGCTGAAAGCCGCTCACGACATCCGCGTCACGTTCGGCCGCATGGCGATGAACGACGAGGAGACCGCTGCGCTGATCGTCGGTGGGCACACACTCGGTAAGACGCACGGGGCCGGCGACGGCGACCTGGTCGGACCCGAACCCGAGGGCGCCCCGGTCGAGCAGCAGGGGCTCGGCTGGAAGTGCGCGTTCGCCTCCGGCAAGGCCGCCGACACCATCACCAGCGGCCTGGAGGTCGTGTGGACCCCGACGCCGACCAAGTGGAGCAACTCCTACCTGGAACTGCTCTACGGCTACGAGTGGGAGCTGACCAAGAGTCCCGGGGGCGCCTGGCAGTTCGAGGCCAAGGACGCCGAGGCGATCATCCCCGGTCCGTTCGGCGGCCCGCCCCGCAAGCCCACCATGCTCGTCACCGACGTCTCGATGCGCGTCGACCCGATCTACGGCGAGATCACCCGGCGGTGGCTCGACCATCCGGAGGAGCTCAACGAGGCCTTCGCCAAGGCCTGGTACAAGCTGCTGCATCGCGACATGGGGCCGGTGTCGCGGTACCTGGGCCCGTGGATCCCCGAACCGCAGCTGTGGCAGGACCCGGTTCCCGCGGTGGAGGGCGAGCTGATCGGCGAGTCCGAGATCGCGTCGCTGAAGGCCAAGGTGCTCGACGCCGGCCTGTCGGTGCCCCAGTTGGTCAAGACGGCGTGGGCGTCGGCGGCCAGCTTCCGCAGCACCGACAAGCGCGGTGGTGCCAACGGCGCACGGCTGCGCCTGGAGCCCCAACGCAACTGGGAGGTCAACGAGCCGGCCGAGCTCGACAAGGTGTTGCCGGTGCTGGAGAAGATCCAGCAGGACTTCAACGGCTCGAGCGCGAAGAAGGTGTCCCTGGCCGACCTCATCGTGCTGGCCGGTTCCGCCGCGGTCGAAAAGGCCGCCAAGGACGCCGGTTTCGAGATCGACGTGCACTTCGCGCCCGGTCGCACGGACGCGACGCAGGAAACCACGGATGTCGACTCGTTCGCGGTGCTCGAGCCGTGCGCCGACGGCTTCCGCAACTACGTGCGCCCGGGGGAGAAGGCCCAGCTCGAGGAGTTGCTGCTGGACCGCGCCTACATGCTCGACGTGACCGCCCCGGAGTTGACCGTGCTGATCGGCGGCATGCGCGCGCTGGGCGCCAATCACGGCGGGACGAAACACGGCGTGTTCACCGACAAGGCGGGTGTGCTCACCAACGACTTCTTCGTCAACCTGCTCGACATGGGCACGGAGTGGAAGGTCTCGGAGACGACGGAGAACGTCTACGACGGTGTCGACCGCGCCACCGGGACGAAGAAGTGGACCGCGACCGTCAACGACCTGGTCTTCGGTTCGCATTCCATCCTGCGCGCGCTGGCCGAGGTCTACGCCCAGGATGACAACCAGGGCAAGTTCGTCGAGGACTTCGTCGCTGCCTGGGTGAAGGTGATGAACAACGACAGGTTCGACCTGCGCTGACCCGGTTGCCCGGGAGCCGGCTGCTACAGCCGGTTCTCGGGCATCAGCACCGCCCAGACCGCCTTGCCGCCGGGAACCGGGTTGGCGCCCCAAACCCGGCTGAGAGCGGCGACGATGGCGAGGCCGGACACAACGTCTGCGGAGCCGTTCGCATGCTCCCGGCGCACCGGGAGTTGCGGGCTGCCGTCATGGACCGCGACCGTGAGCCGCCCGTCCATGGTCTCCAGGCGCAGCGTGGGACGGCTGAGCGTGTGATAGATGACGTTCTCGACGAAGATGGTGGCCACCGTGCTGGCGGTGACGACCATCTCCCGGCAATCCCACTGGGAGAGCCACTCGCCCACCAGTTCGCGTGCACGCGGCAGAGTGCACCGATTTCTGGCCAACTCGCAGTGGGCGCGGCGGCGGAACCCGACGCCATCGTCGACTGACCGTGCCGCGGACTTTGCGGTTGCGTACACCGGCACGTGGCGTGCGGCACCACTGCGGGTGATCGCGTCTCGCCCGGCGCCGTGGGCGCACACCAGAACAATGGGAACGGCGGGCCAGGTGCTCACATGCCAGCGTGCGCTGGTGAATGCCGCCCACGCCGATTCCGACGGCACCGACAACGCGGTGACGTCCACGAAGACCGCCCGCGGTTCCTCCAGAGCCGCCTTGATCACGCTGTCTCGGACCTCACGGTAGGTACGTCCGTCGAGCGTCCCAGCCATGGTCAGCAGCGCGCCCACCGGCGCTGTCGCTGCCGCAATGCCGACGTCGCCGTGCTCAACCATCGTCCGGGCGCGACTTCGTCTCAGCTTCGACGGGCCGCTCGCGCAGCACGGCCAACGCTTTGCCGGTCCCAATTGCCAGCGGGCAGTAGCCCTGCCGCAGCGGGGGCGACGTAGCGCATTCGACGAGTTGGATTGCCAGCCTCGACTTTTCGTATAGACGCGGTGCTACCGCCTGTAGGTCACCATCGATGTCGCGGTGTTGCGCAGCGGGCGACGTATCGGTGGCCGGGGCGGCCCCTCTGCGGGCCGGGGTGGCCGCCAGCCCGTAGGAGCGGCGAAATTCCGCCACCGACTCCATGAAAGCAAAGTTCTCGGGCAAACTCGTGGCGCCGTCACATAACGCCGCGAGGCCCGCTGCAGAGCCGTCTATCGTCATGACCCCGGCAGCCGGGGTGTCCGCATCGTCGTCCACACGGTTCGGACTACCCGATGTGGGCACCGGTAACCAGCACATCGGGGCGAAAACCCACTCGTCGGTCCGCAATGCGAACAGATTCGGACATCAGACGAAACATTGTCGCGGGATTGTTTCGCGAACAACATTTCCGGCCCTCCAGAGGGATAGGAACCGTCCCGCGACCGGGGCGGCCGCCGATGCCAATCCGAAGGGGTTTCATGCGACTGGCGATAGTGGGCGCAACACCGAACCACGCGAAGGTGACAGCAGGCAGTGACGGCTGCTACGACATCGCGAGCCTGGCAAACGCTTTGGCCGGCAGGGGGCATGACGTCGCGGTCTACACCGCCTCGCCGACATTTACGGCGCCGACCGGCGACTACCAGACGGTGAGGCTGCCGACCGAATCTGGCTTCGACGGGCACCCCGAGGCGTTGATGCCGCTGATCGGTGACCTCGGTCGTCAGCTGGTCGATGAATGGTCGCATCGCCCTCCTGACGTGGTGCACTGCCATGGCTGGGCATACGGGATGGCGAGCCAGCTGGCGGCCAACCGACGTCCTGTGCCCACGGTGCAGTCCTTTCACGGACTGGGCACCCTGATGCGTCTGCCCAGAGATGAGTCCGGCACGCTGGAGACCCGGATCAAACTGCAGGCCCTGCTGGCCAAGAACGCCACCAGTGTCGCGGCCGCGTGTACCGACGACCTGTTCGAGCTGGTTCGGTTCGGATGTCCGCGCAGAAAGATCTCGGTGGTGCCGACCGGCATCTCCGTCGACGAGAACAGCGTGGGCATGGCCCGCGCGTCTCGCGCAGGCGGCGATCACGAGGTGGTAGCCGTCGCGAGCGGGCCCGCGCGCCCCGAACGGCTGGCCGAAGTGGTGCGGGCGGTGGCGGTGCTGCCGCACACCCGGTTGCGCATCGTCGACAGCGGTGGCGTAGACCAGCGCGACATCCACCGGATCCTCGCCCTGGCAGGGAATCTCGGTCTCGGTGACCGTTGCCGGATCGCGCCGGTGGAGAACGACGGCGAACTGAACGAGGTGTTGCAGTCGGCGGATGTGGTCGTGTGCCCAGCTTCCTACGATGCCTATGGTGTCGTCGCACTGCAGGCGATGGCCGGCGGGACCGCGGTCGTCGCCGCGGCAACCGGCGGCATGCGCGATGCGGTCATCGCCGACGTCACCGGAGTCCTGATACCACCGGCCAATGTGGACGCGCTGCGGCGGGCGTTGAAGTCGATCCTCGACCAGCCAGTCCTGCGCGAGGGCATGGGGCTGGCCGGGCGGTCCCGTGCGCGCTCCCGGTACAGCTGGGACCGAATCGCCGTCGACGCCGAGGTGACCTATCACGACGCCGCCAGACGCCCCAGCGGTGCCGCTCGCACCGCGATGGCCTGAGACGGCTGAGCCGAATCAACCGCGGCTTTGAGTACCCCTGCGCGGCCAACGCCAGCCCTCAGCTCTGCTCGCATTGTCTGCCGTACAGGAACATTCGCGTCCGCCCGAATACAGGACTTTTTCGTCTGGAAAGCGGTGCGTCGGCCTAGAAGGCGCCGTGCTTGCGATCCCGTGACGCTGGTGATCAGGTCGTCGCGGCGCCTTCGCGGCGTGGGTAACGCAGGATAGCCGCAACCCCGTCGCGGGGCGCCACCCGTTCGTCGAGCGACACGATGTCGGCATCGGTGAGCACGGCCGCGAACGGCAGGGCCTCGTCGGCGCGTACGGTCTCGGACCGTTGCGAGCCCAGTTCGGAGAGCACCTCCGGCGTCGGGGCCAGCGTCGTCGGGGCATCGCCGAGCAACACCGTGGAGTCGCCGACGTCACCGAGCAGCAGTGTCTCGACGGCGCCCTCGCGCAGGGCCGCGCACACCCCGGCGAGTCCCTCGGTGCCCAGCCCGGAATCACGCTCGGATTCGGCGTGCCACCGCTCGGCGGCGTCACCGATGACATCGGCACGCCGTTGCAACAGGCGGGTGGTGATGTCGTGCTCGAGCGCGTCTCGGTCGACGCTGCCGCGGGCGCCGGCGTCGACCTCGACGACGCGTTCCGTCACCCGCTGGGGCAACACGGCGATGAGGTCGGCACGCGAGCGCACCTCCCCGACGACCCACACCATCTCGGCGGAGGCGTCGTCGAACACGTCGGCCACCTGGTCGGCGGTCGCCCGCAGGTTCTTGCGCACCGCCTCCTCGGCGGGTCGCTGCGGATCGCTGTAACCGGCGTTCTCCGCGCCTGCCGCCTTGTGCACGGGATAGTTGCGGGGGTCGACATGGGTCGCCCGCGCACCTGCAGCGTTGTGCACCGCGATGTCGGCACCGGCATGGTCGACCGCCACCACCAGGTAGGGCGGGTCGTCGACGCCGTGCACGACGACCGGCACGAGGTAGGGCAGATCCGACACCCGCGCCGTCGGCGCCTCGGGCGGCCGGATCAGGGTCTCGGTCAGCTGCACGTCACGGCTGGCGATCACCGCCAGCCCGGCCCGCCCGACGGCGGTGGGGGTGTCGGTGGCGCCCTGCCGGACGCTGGCGATCAGATCCTCGTCGGCGCCACCGGCGGCGAGCTCTTCTTCGACGGCCCGCCATCGCAGTTCGAGCTGCTTGTCGGCGTCGGCGGTGTCGTGCGAATCGTCGATGACCACCGAGGCGAAGGGTCCGTTGGCTTCGACGAGGGGGCGGAAACGACCCGACTGCATGGCGTTGTCCTCCTTTGGGGTACACGTCAATTGCTCAGATCGAAGGGTGCCCGTCTCCCTGCTGCACAAACTCTCTGGTGGACAAACCCCGCCCGGCCGACTCGAGTAGGCCGGCGCCGTCCTCAAATCCGCCACCATGAAGCCCTCGCACGAGGGTCGACGAGCGAAACGTGGGCGCGCCCGGAGATCCACATTACGAAATGTTGATTACACAGGTGACGACAAGTTATCCACGATAAGCGTTCGGCGGCAGTGTCTTTCGGCCTGCGCCGGTGCGCGGGACGCGCCGCGCGATCGGTACGCACCGCGCTGCACCGGGTATGCGCCTGTCGAGAGACGCCCTGGGAGGTACCGATGAGCGAGCACAGCACGCGCTCTCACAGCGGCGAACGTCCCGATCTGTCCACGGCACACGGTCCCGACTACCGATGGCTCGACACCGCGTTCGCCCGCCTGCACGTGCTCGAGCCCGGCAGTGCCGAGCACGTCGCGCTGCGCAACCGCATCGTGGAGGAGTGCCTGCCGCTCGCCGACCGCATCGCGCGCCGCTACGACCGGCGCGGGGAGGCGCACGACGACCTCGTCCAGGTGGCACGGGTGGGGCTGGTGAATGCGGTGACCCGCTTCGACCCGTCGGTCGGATCGGAGTTCCTCTCCTTCGCGGTTCCCACGATGCTGGGTGAGGTCAAACGGTACTTCCGCGATTACGGCTGGTCGGTCAACGTGCCGCGACGCCTCAAAGATCTCTATCCGGCGCTGGCTCCGGCCACCGGCGAACTGACCCAGCGGCTGGGCCGGGCGCCGACGGCCGCGGAGCTGGCCGACGAGGTCGGTGTCGGCCGAGCCGAAGTCGTCGAGACGATGACCGCTGCCGCCGGCTTCAAAGCGCGCTCGATCGAACACCGGTTCACCGCCGACGACGACAGCCCCGCGCTGATCGACCGGCTGGGTGTGCCCGACCCCGGAATGGGGCTCATCGAAGACAGCGACGCGTTGCGTGTACATCTGCGGGCGTTGCCGGATCGCGAGTACCGCATCGTGGTCATGCGCTTCTTCGAATCTCTGACCCAGTCCGAAATCGCCGCCCGGATGGGCATTTCCCAGATGCACGTGTCGCGGCTGCTGAGCCAGTCGCTGCACCGCCTGCGGGAGGCGATGGCCGACGGAGGGCCGGCCAGCACCGTCGCCTGAGCTGCATTCCGACCGTGCCGCGCGGTCACTATGCACCGTCGTGTCCGCAACCCCTCTGTCGGGATGGTTCGGTAGGGTCCTGCGCGTGAATTCGAGCACCACCGAGAAGAGTCGACCGACCGCCCTACCCTCGTTGAGCACCCGGCTCGCCGCCGAGCTGGCGGTGGGGGAGAACCAGGTCGCGGCCGCCATCCGGCTGCTCGACGAGGGCTCGACCGTGCCGTTTATCGCCCGGTACCGCAAGGAAGCCACCGGCAGTCTCGACGACGCCCAGCTGCGCCAGCTCGACGAGCGTCTGGGTTATCTGCGTGAGCTCGACGACCGCCGCAACGCGGTGCTGGCCTCGATCGACGAGCAAGGCAAGCTGACCGCCGAACTCACCGCGGCGCTGATGTCCGCCGAGACCAAGGCGCGCGTCGAGGACATCTATCTGCCCTTCAAGCCCAAACGGCGCACGAAGGCCCAGATCGCTCGCGAGGCGGGGCTCGAGCCCCTGGCCGACCGGCTGCTCGCCGATCCCACCCTGGTACCCGAGACCGCCGCCGCCGACTTCATCGGCACCGACGTCACCGACACCGCGGCGGCCCTCGACGGTGCCCGCCACATCATCGTCGAGCGCGCCGCCGAGGACGCCCAGCTCGTCGGCGCCCTGCGCGAACGGTTCTGGGAGAACGGCTGGGTGCGCACCCGGGCCTCGTCGGAGACGGCGGACAAGACCGCCGCGGCGCAGAAGTTCCGGGACTACTTCGACTATTCCGAGCCGCTGACCAGCATGCCCGGCCACCGGGTGCTCGCCGTGCTGCGCGGCGAGAAGGAGCAGGCGCTCACGCTCACCCTGCACGGCGGCGTGCCCGACGACCCGGACGCCGGAGCCGACGAGGTCTACCAGACGATGATCGCCGCGGCGCTCGGCATCGACCGCGCCGCCCCGGGGGCCGGCACCCCGTGGTTGAGCAACACCGTCGGCTTCGCGTGGCGCACCCGACTGTCGGTGTCGGCGTCGGTGGACGCGCGGGTGCGGCTGCGCCGCAGCGCCGAGGAGGACGCCGTGTCGGTGTTCGCCAAGAACCTCAAGGATCTGCTGCTGGCCGCGCCCGCCGGCAACCGCACAACCCTGGGACTCGATCCCGGCTTCCGCACCGGGGTCAAGGTGGCCGTCGTCGACGGCACCGGCAAGGTCCTCGACACCTGCGCGATCTATCCGCACCCGCCCCAGAAACAATGGGACGCCGCCAAAGCCACGCTGGCCGCCCTGGTCGCCCGTCACCGGGTCGAACTGATCGCGGTGGGCAACGGCACCGCGTCGCGTGAAACCGACCTGCTGACCACCGAACTGATCTCCGACATCCGCTCGGCGGGCGCCGCGGCACCGGCCAAGGCCATGGTCAGCGAGGCGGGCGCGTCGGTGTACTCCGCCTCGGCATACGCCGCACACGAACTGCCCGGCCTCGACGTCACGCTGCGCGGTGCGGTGTCGATCGCGCGCCGCCTGCAGGATCCGCTGGCCGAGCTTGTCAAGATCGAGCCGAAGTCGATCGGGGTCGGTCAGTACCAGCACGACGTCACCCCCGCGCTGCTCAGCCGCAGCCTGGGCGCGGTCGTCGAAGACGCGGTCAACGCCGTGGGCGTGGACCTCAACACCGCCTCGGCACCGTTGCTGGCACGGGTCTCAGGCATCACCGAGACGCTGGCCGAGGCGATCGTCGCGCACCGCGACCAGGCCGGCCGATTCGCCAGCCGGCGCCAGCTGCTCGACGTTCCGCGCCTGGGCCCCAAGGCATTCGAACAATGCGCCGGGTTCCTGCGGATCCGCGACGGCGAGGACCCGCTGGATGCCTCCGGCGTGCACCCCGAGGCGTATCCGGTCGTCCGCCGAATCCTGGACCGGGCCGGAGTCGGTCTGGCCGAGATCATCGGCGACCAACGGGCGTTGCGGGCCATCCGACCCGCCGACTTCGCCGACGACCGGTTCGGTGTCCCCACGATCACCGACATTCTCGCCGAACTGGAGAAGCCCGGTCGCGATCCGCGGCCGGCGTTCGTCACCGCCAGCTTCGCCGCCGGGGTGGAGAAGGTCGCCGATCTCAAGGTCGGGATGGTGCTCGAAGGGGTGGTCACGAATGTGGCCGCCTTCGGGGCATTCGTCGACGTGGGTGTGCACCAGGATGGTCTGGTGCACGTCTCGGCGATGGCCGACCGTTTCGTCTCCGATCCGCACGAGGTGGTGCGATCCGGGCAGGTGGTGCGCGTCAAGGTCGTCGAGGTCGACGTCGAACGCCAGCGCATCGGGCTGAGCCTGCGGTTGAACGACGATGTCCGGGCAAAAGGTGCCGACCGACGCACCGACGCGACCCGGCCTGCGCGCGGCGAACAGCGCCGCGCCGCTCAGCAGCGCAACCGGCCACGCGGGGACAACGCCCCGCGGCGCGACCGCGCTGCGGGCGGCTCGATGGCCCAGGCGTTGCGGGACGCCGGTTTCGGACGGTGAGCATGCCGGCCCGCCGACCAGCGCGCACATGGGTGGGTGTGCTCGCTGCGGCGGGCAGCGTGGCGTTGGTAGCGGCTTGCACCAGGCACATCGACGATGCCACCCCGACCGCCGGGTCGATCGCGGCGCCGGTCCTCACCACCCAGGTCGCCGACCTGTTGAGCCCCAACGTCCGCGGCGAAGAAGGCAACCTGTTCGCGGTCGTCGAACCGCAGCGCTGCGCGGGTCTGGCCCGCGAGGTCGATCCGCCCTTCATCCAGGAGCACCGGCCGCTGGCCACCGACGGCGGACACTGGACGACCACGGACGGCTCGGTCTACATCGAGGAGATGGTCGCGGTCTACCGCTACGACTTCGACGCGGCCGCGGCGCTGGACCTGGTGCGCCGCACGATCGACGAGTGCCGCGACCTGACACTGACAGTCACGACGATGAAGGACCGCACCTATCTGTTCGACGTCGCCCCGGCGAACGCCCCGCAACCCGAGAGCGGTGTGCTCTGGCAACTGCGTGCGGTCGACTGGAACTGCGACAACACCTTTGTCGCGGCCTACAACGCCGCCGTGGAGATCACCGCGTGCGGAGAGTCGGGTGGTCCAGGCGTCGCCGACCTCGCCGAAGAGGCGCTGGACCGTATCGAGGCGTTGGCGAACACCGCCGCCTAGTCCCTGACTGCTGGCCCGCGATCAGCCCAGTGCGGGCTGACCTCCGTCGTCGCCGAGCAGTCCGGGGGAGGTGTCCTTGAGCGCCACCCCGGAGCGCCCCAGCTGGCGGGCTCCGGAGATCAGCGCGGCGGTGGTGCGGGCAGCGCGCTCATATCCCAGGCCGTCCGGCGGGTGGATGTTGGAGATGCAGTTGCGGTCGGCGTCGGTGCGGCCCGGCCGGGGCAGGTGGGTCAGGTAGATGCCGAGGCTGTCGGCGACCGACAGTCCCGGCCGCTCACCGATCACCACCACCAGCGTGGCGACGTCGAGCGCCGCGCCGATGTGGTCACCGAGCGCCACCCGCGCCTGCGTCGCGATCACGGGCGGCGCCAGCCGGTAGCGACCGGCGAATTCGTCCACCAACGCGGTCAGCAGCCCGACACCGTGGTCGACCAGCGCGCGCGGCGACAACCCGTCGGCCAGCACGATGCCGACGTCGGCGCCGGTGGACGGCAGCGCGCTGAGGTCGGCCGGGGTGCGGCCGAGGTCGGGCCTCCGCAGGTACTCGCTTCGGGACTCGGCGCAGCTGCTGACCAGCACCGGCGCCCCGAGACCGACCGCCTCGACCTGCTCGGCGAACAGGTCGGCGTCCAGCGGGACATGCACAGCGTCCCGGGCCGCGGAATGCGCGGCCTTGAACTCCAGCACCCGCCGTGACGGTAACGCGTTGCCGGCCCGGCCCAGTCCGATGCGCGCCTGTGTGGTGCGCCGCAGCGGCGCCCATACATCGTCTGCGGGTCGGCGCTCCGCGTCGGTCACTGACCCGACGCCAATCCGAGCAGGGGCGACCCGGCGGGGTCGACGGGCAGCACCCGGCCCTCGCCGTCGGCCATTCCCAACCGGGCCAGCCACGCCTCGAACTCGGGAGCGGGCCGCAGCCCCAGGGCCTTGCGCACGTACAGCGCATCATGAAAGGCCAAGCTCTGGTAGCCGAGCATGACGTCGTCGGCGCCCGGCACGGTGATCACGAACGCCGCGCCCGCGACGCCGAGCAGCGTGAGCAGCGTGTCCATGTCGTCCTGGTCGGCCTCGGCATGGTTGGTGTAGCAGACGTCCACCCCCATCGGCAGGCCCAGCAACTTGCCGCAGAAGTGGTCTTCGAGCCCGGCCCGGATGATCTGCTTGCCGTCGTAGAGGTATTCCGGGCCGATGAATCCGACGACGGTGTTGACCAGCAGCGGATCCAGCGCGCGCGCCACCGCGTAGGCCCTGGTCTCCAACGTCTGCTGATCCACCGGACGGCCTCCGGTGCCCAGGTGCGCACCGGCCGACAACGCCGAACCCTGCCCGGTCTCCAGATACATCACGTTGTCGCCGACCGTGCCCCGGCCCAGACTGCGGCCGGCCTCGTTGGCCTCTTCGAGCATGGCCAGCGTGATGCCGAAACTGGTGTTGGCACCCTCGGTTCCGGCGATGGATTGGAACACCAGATCGACCGGCGCACCGCGGTCGATCAACTCCATCGTCGTCGTCACATGGGACAGCACGCACGACTGCATCGGGATCTCGAACCGCTGCCTGATCTCGTCGAGCAGATGCAGC
>Ga0310345_10003849_pt1 | contig 13994 bp, 12 predicted proteins | sample HC15DNA20500_MG_FD_204667 | JGI IMG/M metagenome (GOLD analysis project Ga0310345, IMG submission 204667) | Marine microbial communities from station ALOHA, North Pacific Subtropical Gyre - HC15-DNA-20-500_MG | ecosystem: Environmental > Aquatic > Marine > Oceanic | place: Pacific Ocean: North... | reverse complement strand
GCATCGGCCGGGCTGGCGAGGCGAACGGGACTGCCGTCCACTTCGATCACGCCGCCATCCACCCGCGTTTCGCCGAAAAGCGCGGTGAAGAGGTCGTGCTGGCCCATGCCCTGAAGACCCGCCACGCCGAGGATCTCTCCGGCATGGAGCGAAAGATCGACCTCTTTCAGCTTCTTGCCGGCCGTCAGGCGCTTTGCCTGAAGAACCGGTGCGTTGCTGGTGTTGTCGGCAAGCGTGCGCTTCTCCGGGAAGGTCTGCTCGATCGAACGTCCGATGATCAGTTCCACCACCTGTGCATCGGTGAAGGCGGCGACATCGTCGGTCTTCACGTGCTGGCCATTGCGCAAGATCGTCATCCGGTCGCAGAAGGCGCGGACCTCCGGCATGCGGTGAGAGATGAAGAGGACAGTGACGCCCTCCGCCTTGGCGCCCGCGATGATCTCGCCCAGCCAGTCGACGTCGCCGCCGGTCAGCGCCGAGGTGGGCTCGTCGAGAAGCAGGATCTTCGGCTTGCGATAGAGCGTCCGGCCGATCTCGATCTTCTGACGCGTGGCCAGATCCAGCGTCTGGGCCTTGGCATCGAGATCGACGCCGATCCCGAGCTTTGCGAAATGGTCGGCGACCTGCTGGCGGACAGCACCCCGGCGAAGAGTCGCGGCAATGCTCTTCGGCGCACGGGGAATGAGCATGTTGTCGAGGACGCTGAGGTCCGGAATCAGCGTCAATTCCTGAAACGCGGTCCGGATGCCCAGGCGATGGGCGTCCTTAGGGCTCTTGAGGCGCTTCTGGGTCCCGCCGATCTCGAAATGACCGCTGTCGGGCTCCAGCAGGCCAGACAGGATCTTCATGGTTGTCGACTTGCCAGCGCCGTTCTCGCCGAGTAGCGCATGCACACTGCCGCCCTCGACGCGAAAGCTGACGTCGTCGACCGCCTTGTTGGCGCCGAACGACTTCGAAACGCCCCGAAACTCGACGACAGCCGCGCGTTGCGGCTCGGCGCTCACTGAACTGGTCGCTGACACGCTGTTCTCCCCTGCCCGGCCGCCTGCCGCCAGACGACGGCGAGCGGCGACGGATCGGCATGGCCAGCCGTTGGACCGACCATGCTGTCGAGCGTCGGGCATCCCGGTGAATGCCCAACGGCCTATTTCACTCGGCGAACCTGCGGAGAACGCCTTCGGACGGTCGATTCAGATCATCCGAACGCAAAGCAGGTTCGACCAAGCGCGGGCTTATTTCTCGGGTTCTGCGACGAGCGCCGCATTGAGGCCGACCTCCGGGGTCTGGTCGGAGAAGATGGAAGCGAACCAGCCCGGATTGGCGACGATCGAAGGCTTGAAAGCGTTGCAGCCGGACTGCATTTCCTCCCAGCTGCCTTCCTCGCAGAGCTGCACCGTATCGTTGGTGACGATCGGAAGCGGCAGCGTGGTGTGCTTCGGCACCTCTTTGCCCTCGAGAATATCGACAGCCAGCTTCAGCGCGAGCGCGCCGGAATAAGGCGGTGACGCATAGGAGATGCGACGCGCGCCCTTTGGCGCGTACGGCCCATCGGCTCCTTCCACTTCCGTTCCCTCGGCAAGCATCTGGATGCGGCCACCATTCGACCCTTCGCCAGCGCAGGGCTTGAGATCGGCCGGCGCAGCACCCGATTCCATCTGCATGGCGTTCGCCGTGTAGCAGCCGACCTGCATCCACAGTCCGTCAATATCGCTCCAGTCGCGGGTGGCAAGCAGCTTCGACAGCTCGGTGCGCGCGACCGCCTGGCTCCACATGCCGACGGCTTCACCGACGACGTTGATGCCCTCGTGTTGCGAGAACACCTCCTTGGCGGCCTGCGTGCGCGCCGTGTCCACGGAGGTGCCGGGAACGCCGGTGACGAGCACGATGTCGCCCTCGCCGTTCAATTCCTCGACCAGCCATTCGGCGGTCCGGCGTCCGGCTTCCGCCTGATCAATCGTGACATTGTAGGCGCATTCCTCGGTGATCTCGCCATCATAGGCGATGATCGTCACGCCCTTGGCGCAGGCGTTACGAACCACCTGATTGAGCGCTGTCGGCGAGATCGGATAGACGACGATCGCATCGGCTCCGGCCTGGACCATGGCGTTGATCTGCTGGATTTGCCGCTGGGCGTTCGGACCCGCCACCTGCACTTCGAGATTGACCTTGTCGCGCAGGGTCTCGGAGGCAGCCATGGCCTTGATCATGTTGGAGGCTTCGGCCTGCCAGTCGTTCCCGATGTAACTCATCGAGAGATAGATGTCGTATTTCTCGCCGCCGTCCTGAGCAGCGGCGGGGCCTGCGGCGATCACGGAAGCCGCAACGGCAGTCCCCGCGAGCAAGCGTTTGAAAGCGCGTGCCATCGATTCTCCTCCCATAAGGTATTCGCGCCGCGTGCGACGCGCCGATGATCTCGGAAGGCGCCTCCTCGCGCCCTTCTTTTGATATTAGATCAAAAATCAAATTATGCAAACGCTTCCGCGCGGTGCTATGTACCGAGGCTCAGTTTTCAGCCGAAGATGCCCGCGCCTTATGTCCCTACTCGAACGAAACCTCGCTCCTTTGCGCAGAGAGACCCTGCAAGACGGGGTTTATCGGCAGTTGTGCCGGCTGATCCTGGAAGGCGGTCTCGCACCGGGTGAATCGATCACCGTCGCCAAGCTCGCGGACGCCTTCGGTGTCAGCCCGATGCCGGTCCGCGAAGCCTTGGCGCGGTTGACGAATGTCGGAGCGCTGACGACCGTTTCTGGGCGCACCGTCGGAATTCCTGCGCTTTCCCGCGAACGCCTGATCGATCTCAGACGCGTGCGACTGGAGGTCGAGACGACGGCCACACGCTGGGCGATCGAGCAGTCCGGAGAGGATTTGCCGTCAGGACTCGACGAGCGGCTGGCAAAGCTCTCGGAAGCCGAAGCGCGCGAGGACACACAGAGCTACGTGTCGGCGAATTACGACTTCCACTTCGCGATCTACCGGGCAGCGGGCTCACCGCTGATGCTGAGCTTCATCGAAACGCTGTGGCTGCAGATCAGCCCGTTCTTCCATCTCCTGCGGACCTCGGGAAACTACCGCTTCTCCAACATCCAGCACGAGGCAATCCGCAACGCGGTCCATGAGCGTGACACGGACGCGGCCGTGGCGGCGCTGACGGCCGATATCGAGGGGGCCTATCAGGCGCTCCTGGCGATCCTGCAAGATTAGAACCCTGGCGGGGGCCGGACCGCCCGTGCGCCCGGAGCAGGCAAGAAGAGGCCTCAGGGCGATCCGGCCACGAAGCAGCGACTATCATCCGTTCGCGGTGAGCATTGGATCGCCCTGAACAGGATTGATGAGCGCCACGCCGGCTCGCTGGCCCGCCGCGAAGCCTGCGATCAGTGCGATCTGCGCGCTCAGCATGTCGTTTCCGTCCGAGGTGGCCGCTCCGATGGAGCGCGCGTGGCGCAAGAGCGGCGTCTCGGCGGACAGCGCCGCGATATCGGCGACGAGACAGCCAGGACGGATAACCGCGAAATCGACCGGGAAGGCCGCATCGCCCTTCAGCCCCAACGGCGATGCGTTGATCAGGACGTCGTGGTCGAATGCGCTCGGGTCGCCGGGACCTGCGAGGTTGCGACCGGCAGCCGCGTTGACCATCGACGCGGTGAAGTCGACGGCCACCTCGTCGATATCGAAAATGTCGAGACGCTCCAAACCCTCGGAGCAAAGGGCATGAGCGATCGCCCGGCCCGCTCCGCCGGCGCCGACCATCATGACCCGCGCGCCGCGCAGGCGTTTGCGGTGCTCGCCCAATCCGTCGACGAAGCCCTGGCCGTCGAACAGGGCGCCATGCATCCGGCCATCGGCCTTGCGCTGAATGGAATTGACCGCACCGACCGCCCTGGCAGTCTCGGTCAGTTCATCACAAAGCGCGAGCGCCGCCACCTTGTGCGGGACGGTCACGCCGATGCCGGCGAGATTGGGAAGCGCCGCAAGCGCAGTCCAGGTCGCGGTGAGGCGCGAGGCGCTGACATGAAAGGGCACGGCGAAGAGATTGCATCCGGCGGCCGCGAAGAGCGGGTTGATCAGACGCGGCGTCTGAACCTGCGCGACCGGGTCGCCAAAGACCGCATAGATGCGCGAATTCCCGTCGAGATTTGGCACGAGATCGCCGCGAGAGGACGCCTTATTGGTCATGTCCGCGCGCTTTCGCTTGCACGAGCATCGGGAAAGATCGATCTGCAGCGCTCGATCGCTAGGTCGATCACCTCGGCCGGGTCGCGCTGCCACCAGGTATCGGAGAAGATCTCGACCTCGATCGGTCCGCGATAACCGGCCTCGCGGACCATCCGATCGATGCCGGGAAGATCGATGACGCCATCGCCCATCATGCCCCGGTCCTTGAGGAGATGACGGGTCGGCACGAGCCAGTCATTGACGTGAAAGCCGAGGATCCGCCCGGCCCGGCCGGCCCGCTCGATCTCCACGCAAAGCTGCGGATCCCACCAGACATGATAGACGTCGACCACGAGGCCGATCCCCTCGCCCAGCCGGTCGCACAGATCGTTGGCTTCGCGAAGGCTGGCAAGCAGCGTGCGATCGCCGAACAGCATCGGATGCAAGGGTTCGAGCGCCAGCTTCACTCCGGCGCGGCGGGCGATGGACAGGAGTTCGGCGATGGTCGCCTCGCATCGGCTCCGGGCCGCTGCAAGGTCACGCTCGCCGGGCGCCAGACCGCCAGTGAAGACGAAGACGTGATCGGCCTCAAAGCGCGCGGCGCGTTCGAGTTCGGCCTCTGCCCGGGCCAGATGAGCCTCGTCGAACGGGCCGATCCGGTTGTAGCCGAAGACCTTGAGGCCGGCCTCGGCGAGCGCCTTCGACGCTTCGGCCTCGCCGACCTTGTCGATCTCGTCTCCCCAGATCGAGACGGCCTCGAGCCCGCGCTCGGCACACAGCGCGATGAAGCTGAGCATATCCGCCCGCTCGCGAACGGTCGCATGATTGATGACGATCTTGTCGGGCACGGGGATTCCGTTGGTCGATCGAGAAAAGGGCGGAACGCTCACAAGGGTCAGAAGCGATACACGCCGAGCTTGGAGAAGATCTCGTAGATCTGTTGGGCGTACCGGGAGAATTCGGGATATTCGCCGAGATGGGCCGGTCGCGGACGCGGCAGATCGATCGGGATTTCCTCGACGATCCGGCCGGGGCTCGTCGACATGACGAGAACGCGGTCCGACAGACCGACCGCCTCTTCGATGGAGTGGGTGATGAAGAGCACCGTCTTGCGCGTCTCCAGCCAGAGCATCTCGAGATCGTGACGGATCTGGGTGCGCGTGATGGCGTCGAGCGCGCCGAACGGCTCGTCCATCAACAGCATCGACGGGTCGTGGACGAGCGCGCGGGCGATCGAGACGCGCTGGCGCATGCCGCCGGAGAGCTGTCGCGGATAGCGGTCCTCCGCTCCCTTGAGGCCGAGCCTGTCGAAGAGATTGGCGGCCCGCTCGCGCAGTTCGGCCTTGTCGAGGCCGCGGATCTCCTGCTGCAGCATGACGTTCTTCAGCGCGGTGCGAAAATCCAGAAGCAGGTGGTCCTGGAAGACGATGCCGACCTCCGAAATCGGCCGCGTCAGCGGCATGCCGTCCACCTCGACGCGGCCTTCGCTCGGCGGTTCGAGGCCGGAGACGAGCAGAAGCGTCGTGCTCTTGCCGCAGCCCGAGGGCCCGATCAGGCTGACGAACTCGCCGGGCTTGATGTCGAGATCGATCGGGCCAAGAGCGCGAAAGGCGTTCTCGCCGGACCCGTAGATCTTGCTGATCCCCTTGGCGTGGATCGAGGCGCCCTTGGAAGATCCGCCGGACGAGGCGAGAGCGCTCGCGCTCGGATTCGTTTCGGATTGGACTGCGGTCATGGGGAAACTCATGGGTGTCAGTGCCCGGTATGGGCCCAGGGCATCATCTGGCGTTCGAAGACGCTCATCAAACCGTTGAACAGGAGGGCAACGATGGCGGCCGCGATGAGGCCGGCGAACATCAGGGGCATGTCCATGAAGCTCGATGCCTGCATGATCATGAAGCCCAGGCCCTTATTGGAGGCGATGAACTCGGCGATGATCACACCCTCGACCGCCTTCACGACACCGATCTTCATGCCGGAGACAATATGCGGCATTGCCGCCGGCAGACGGAACTTGGCAAAGCTCTGCCACGCGCCGGCGCCCATCGAGCGGGAGATGTAGAAGAGCCGCCGGTCGACCGCCTTGAACCCGGCCATCGCGTCGACCAGGACCGGGAAGAAGCACATCAGGAAGACGATCAGCGCCGCCACCAGCGGCCCGATCCCGAACCAGATGATGAGGATCGGACCGACGACGGTCTTCGGCATGATGTTGAGAAAGACGATCACCGGGTAGAGGCCGCGTTCGAGGGCGCCGATGGAGGAGATGGCGAGCGCCAGCGGTACGGCGACGAGGACGCCGAGCGCGAAGCCCTCGACGATGGTGATCGAGGTGGCGACGGCGTGGCCGACGATCAGCTGCCAGTCGCTGACCAGCCGGCCGAGGAAATCCGACGGTTTGGGAACCAGCCAGGTCGGCACGTCGAAGGCGATCGCCAGCCACTCCCACAGGCCGAGGAGAGCGGCGATCGAAATCAGCGCGATCAGCGCCGATCCGGCGAAGGAGCCGCGCAACTGTCCGATCGCCGCTAGCAGCCCTCCCTCGCGGCCATTGTCGAGCGACGGGCGATAGTCGGCGGTTCGCTCCTCGGTCATCGTGCGGTTCATACCCATGATCGGGCCCATGACCAGGCAAGTTCTCGGTCAGGCGGCAGTTGCGTTCCGGCCTGCCGCTCTCTCACGCGACAGGCCGTCGTATTCATGCGCAGCCGGCGATCGATGGCTGCGGAAGGGGGCGGCCGGAAGGTCCGAGCCGTCCCGGTCGCCTGTCAGGGGCAGGTGACGTCCGTCTCCGGCGCGACCTCCTGGGTGTAGTAGTCGGTGACCGGCTTGTCGGAGGGAAGCTCCATCGCCGTGGTCATCACGTCGTACATCTTCGTCCAGGTCTCGTCGCTGGTGACCGCGATGACGTCGCCCGAGCCGCCCGGGCAGACCGAGGCGAAGCTGTATTCGGCCGCCTTCAGGAGATCGTCGCGGGAATGCTCGGTCTCCGGAAAGGTCTTCATCAAGGCGTCGACCGCCGCTTCCGGATCGGCCATCGCCTGCTTCCAGCCTTCCGCGGTCGCCTCGACGAAACGCTGATAGACTTCAGGACGCTCGGCGATCTTGTCCTCGCGGGCGACGAGGCTGAGGCTCGCGATCGGAACGCCATAGTTGTAGAAATACATATTGCCGGCCTCGACGCCTTGGGCGGCGAGCGGCACGACGATGTTCTCCGGGGTCTGCGAGACGGCATCCACCTGGCCGGAGGTCAACAGGCCGATGAAGGCGCTTTCGGAGGCGGTGACGATCTCCACGTCGGATTCATCGATCTCGTTCGCCTTCAGGAAGACCGGAATCAGCGGCAGCATCGCCGAGCCCGGCGAGACGGCGAGCTTCTTGCCGACAAGATCCTTCGGCTCGGAGATGCCGGAATCGGCGAGATACTGGATGCCGAACTGGCCGGACTTCCAGATCGTGGCGATGATCTTGATCGGGGCGCCCTTCGAAGCGACGTTCAGCGCCGCGCCCGCGTCGGCATAGCCGAGCTCGGCCTGGCCTGTCGCGACGAGCTGAGCGGCGACCGACGAGCCGCGCCCCTCGACGAGATCGACGTCGAGATCGCGGTCCTCGTAAAGGCCCTGCTGCTGCGCAACGGCGAAGCCGAGATGGGCGGAGTCGGCCGTCCAGTTCATCTGCATTGTCAACTGATCGGCCGCGAAAGCCGACCCGACAGGCGCTGCCGCGAACGCAGCGGCCAGGAGTGAGCGTTTCAATATCGTCTTCATGATTTCCTCCTCTTTGAATGAGCCGTTCGTCGGAGATCAGCCGCAAGGCCGGCAGGCCGACGAACGAACAGGTCTTCTCCCGCCCATCCGGGCGGATGTGTTTCGCCGCGAAGGCCTCCCGTCACACGCGCGTCCAGGGCAGCATCAGTCTTTCGGCGACATTGACCAGCGCGCTGAGCACGACGCCGATCAGGGAGCCGACAACCAGAATTGCGAAGATCATCGGCGTATTGGCCGAGTCCATCGCGCGAAGGACGAGATAGCCGAGGCCGTTCTGGGAGTTCAGCCATTCGACCACGATGACGACCGTGACCGAGATCACCACCGTGATCCTCAGGCCGGAAAAGATGCTCGGCGCCGCAGTCGGCAATTCGAAGCGGGTGAAGGTCTGCCACCACGAGGCGCCCATCGAGCGGCTAAGATAATACTGACGCGCATCGACCGACTTGAATCCGGTAACGCTGTCGACCAGCACCGGGAAGAAGACGATGAGCGCCGTCAGGAGGATCTTGGGGAAGTCGCTGAAACCGAACCAGACGAGCATCAGCGGCGCCAGCGTGATCTTCGGCAGGCCCTGAATGAAGACCACGATCGGATAGAGGATCTGCTCGGCGAGGCGGAATCTGGCGATCAGATAGGCGAGGACGACCGCGGGGATGACCCCTGCTGCGAGCCCGAAGAGGATGATCCGCAAGGTCATCGCGGCGTGGTAGGCGAGCCGCTGATACTGCGCGATCAGATCGCCCAGGAACGCACTGGGAGCCGGTAGGACATAGACCGGGACGTCGAAGATCCGGATCAGCACCTCCCACAGCAGCAGGAGGCCTACGAACCAGAGAGCGGGCTCGAGAAAGCGCCAGAGGGTATCGAGAACTCTCATTGTGCAGCGGCAGCCTTCTGGTCGGCGCGCGAGCCATGATCGCGCGGGCGGCGCTGACGACTTCTCAGCGGCCAGATGGCGGCGATCTCCCGAGCGGCCTCGTGCAGGGCTTCGGCGAGCTCCTCGTAGCGATCCGGGGTGATGCGCACGACCGGTCCGGCGACGCTCAAGGTCCCGGCCACGGCGGCGTCAGCGAATGTGGTATCGTAGAAGGGAACGGCGATCGCGGCGGTGCCGGCCTCCGCCTCTTCGATCGAAGTGCCGTAGCCCCGCTCGCGGGTTTCGTTCAGGCGGGCGCGGATCGCGTCGATGGAGGTGGCGCTGTTCGGACCGAGCGGGCGCTGGCTGGCAAAGCCACGGCTGTAGAGGATCGTCAGCGCCTCTTCCTCGCTCAAGGTGGAGAGCCACGCCTTGCCGTTCGCGGTGGCGTGCAGGACGATCTCCTGGCCCATGTCCGGGTCGTAGCGAAGGCCGGACGTCGCGCCCTGCGCCCGAGCGACCCAGACCAGATCCTGGCCTTCCACGATCGCGAGACGGCAGTATTCACGCGTGCGGCGAGCGAGCTTTTCGAGGATTTCCTGCACAACGTCGGGCACGGCCCGCGCATCAAGGTTCCGGAATGCCAGCGTACTCATGCGCAAGGACAGGGAATAGCCCTGGCTGACGGGGTCCTGGATCGCCCAGCCATTCTTGACGAGGGTCGTGAGGAGCCGGTGGGTGGCGCTCGCCGGCATGTCCAGCTGATTGGCGAGATCGGTAATCTCGGCCGGCTCCTTGCGGCCCGCCAGGACCTCCAGAAGCCTCAGACAACGATCGACGGCGGCAACGGACACTGAGCATTCCTCCCACAAACAAAATACGACATGTGTTTCTAAATTGGAATAGCTTTCCAGATTTTTTCACGCGGATCCGCGCGTGGCCTCGTCGGCGGCTTGCTGATCAGTTGGTCTCAGGGGATCCGTAAAGTTCGCAAAAATGGTCGGCGATCAGCCCGACCTGCCCGCGGATCATGTAGATTCCCGAATGTGTCCGGGCGCCACGATCCCGAGCGAGGTGAAGAAGCCGTGTGGTCTCCGGCTCGGCGATCACTTCCGCTACGGTCATCGTCGCGTCGATTTTCTCCGCATCGAGCGGAAGCGGATCGTCGGCGCTCAATCCGAGCGAGGTCGCGTTGATGACCAGTTGACCCGCCTCCGGCACCGGCGCCCCGGCTCGCGCAAACCCCACGCGCGTTCGCTCTGCCAGCGTCTGGACGAGACGCCGGGCTTTGTCCTCCGTCCGGTTGGCGACGACCAGCGAGGCCGCTCCGGCCTGTTCGAGGGCGAAGGCGATCGCAATCGCTGCGCCGCCGGCGCCGACCAACAGGCAATCCCGCCCCTCGACGGCGATGCCCTGGTCCCGAAGACCCCGCAGGAACCCCTGCCCATCGAACTGATAGCCGCGAAACGAGCCGTCCCGCTCCCGGCGGACCAGATTGACGGCGCCTACCAGCTCGGCGAGCGGATCGAGACTGTCGCAGAGCGGCAGGATCGCCTGCTTATGGGGAAGCGTGACACCGAAGCCGACGATATTCGGAATCGCCTTCAGCCCGGCCCAGGCCGCTTCGAGACTGCTCGACGGGATGTGAAAGGGAACGCAGACGATATCCGCCCTGTGCCGGGCGAAATGCGGCTCGATCGCGCCCGGCGTCTTCGCCTGGACGATCGGGTCGCCGATCACGCCCATCAGCCGCGTGCGGCCGGATATCGTCACCATGACAGATCCTCGCGCTTCAGCCAGACGAGACTACCGTCCTCGACGCCCACGATAAGATCCAGCGCGCCTCGGCCGGCCCAGTCCACCGCTTCGGGCGAAGCGACATGCATCGCCATGGCGATGGTCTCGCCGCGATGAGCCATCGGTACCGGCTTCGCAAACCGTGGCTCCTCCGGCGTGCCGACATTGCGGCAGTAGAACAGGCCGGCTTGGCCGGTGGTGTTGCGCGGCATGCCATTCGGGCCGGGCGGGACGGAGGCGCGCGCATGGGTGCCGAAGATCAGGTCGATGCGCCCCTCTCCCTCCCAGTCGCACAGGCACAGCTTGACGCGGCCCCGGCCCCCGCCGACATCGACAGTGAAGGCGATGACCTCGCCGTCGTCCCACCGCAGATGTCGCTTGTCGGACAATTCCGTATCGCTTTGGCGCCGAAAGTCCGACAGAAGCCCCTCCTCGTCGAGAGCGACGTAGTGCAGCGCCCCGTCGCCCCGCCAGTCCGCCACGGCGGGCCGGACACGCCAGACGGTTTTCAAGGGCTTGCCGCGATAATGCAGAAGCGCCTCCCCCGCGAAGCGCGGCGGCGTCTGCTCACCCCCCAGATTGCGGAAGAAGCGGTGATAGCCGGTGACGTCGCTGACGAGAAGGTCGGCGAAGCCGTCCCCGTCCCAGTCGACGATCGTCGGGCAGGAATAGCCGAACATTTTCTCCGAGGGACCCTGGACCGAACCGGTCGGCCCTGCCGCGATGCGGACCGGATGGCCGTCCGCCTGAAGCATGGTATCGGGTCCGAGACAGGCGCGCCCTTCGCCGCCGCCGGTGTTCTCATAGAACAGGAGTTCGCCGGTGCTGTTTCCGACGACGAGATCCGGGCGGCCGCTGCCGGTGAAATCGAACGCCGCGGGAGACGGGAGCACGCCGGCATGGATCAGCGGCTTTTCGGTGGTGACACGGCCCATCTTGCGAAAGCGCGGCAGGCCATCCTCGCCATCGGCGACGTTCTTCAGGAACGTAACGTAGCCGTCCTCGGCGCCGACCAGAATGTCCGGCCGCCCGTCCCCGTCCCAGTCGACGACGCAGGGAAAGTGGATGCACTGATCGAGCTCGATCGGACGATCGTCCTCGCCGCAAAGAAGCTGAGTCTGCGTGAAGCCGTCCGCCGAGCGCCGGGCCAGATGCAGGATGTTCCAGAACTCGCCGGCCACCAGACATTCGCCGGCCGGCCCGAAGTTGCCGAATGCCGGCGCCAGCTGGCCGTAGACCTCGAGCGGGATATCGTCCGCCAGGATCGGCCGGCCGCGATCGAGAACCGGACGCTCGATCGTCCCGCGATTCCTGAAGGCGTAAAGAAAGCCGCGCAGCGGCCCGCCGAGCCAGCGATCGGCGGCATCGAAGCCCCGGTAACCCTCGTCGTTCCATTCCCGGCCATTCGGCCAGTAGTCGCCCCAGAAGTCGCTGCCGACGACGAGTTCGAGCTCGCCATCCCCGTCGATGTCGTGAAAGCGCGCCGAATGGAAATACTCGTTGCCCTTCACCCAGTCTGCCTCGAGGTCAAGGATGGCGGGCTCGCCGAAACGCGGCGCGCCCGGCTCGCCAATATCCGAATAGACATGGATCTGCCGGCGCAGGCGCGAGGTCGAGACGAGATGAAGACGCCCGTCGATGACAGCGCTGGTGACGTAGCCGCGAACGCCTTCGACCCGCTCTTCAGCGCCGAGACGCGGCGTGCCGTCCTCGTTCACCCCGGTCTGCCGGCGCAGATAGACCTGTCCGTCGTAGCAGGCATCCCAGCTGGAGAGGAGGAGATCCCGGCTGCCTCGGCCGGTCCAGTCCACCACGTCAACGCAGGTGATGATCCGCCCGGCTACGGCGGCGGAGCGCACGCTTTCGTCATAACCCAGTGCGTCCTTGCCGTAGTCCGGCCCGCTCCAGACGCGCGCGTCGTCCTCCCAACGAGTAACCCCCAAGACAAACCCTTCCAGTTCCATTTTTGGAATGCTATTCTAAAATGAAATCGTATCATAATTTGTCGAGATTGAAAGAGAAGCCGCGTCCATGAAACACGCCATCGACGGCATCGTCCCGGTCATGATCACTCCCTTCACGGAGGCGAACGCCATCGACTGGGGCGGCCTGGAGAATCTGGTCGAGTGGTACATCGCTCACCGCGCGGACGCGCTGTTCGCGGTCTGCCAGTCGAGCGAGATGCAGTTCCTGTCACTTGAGGAACGGGTCGAGCTCGCGAGGCGAACCGTCGAGATGGCCAAGGGTCGTGTCCCGGTCATCGCCTCGGGCCATGTCGCGGAAAGCCTCGACGATCAGCGCGCGGAGCTGCGAGCGATCGCCGCGACCGGCGTCGACGGGCTGGTGCTGGTGACCAATCGCCTCGACCCGGCTCGCACTGGAGCGGAGGCCTTCCGGGCCAATCTCGACAGCATCCTCTCGGCCCTGCCCTCCGACCTGCCGCTCGGTCTCTACGAATGCCCGGCGCCCTATCGCCGCCTGCTTTCGGACGACGAATTCAAGGGCTGCGTCGATACCGGCCGGTTCGTCGTCTTGAAGGACGTGTCCTGCGACCTCGAAACCGTGCGCCGTCGGGCGTCGATGGCAGAAGGCTCGCCGCTCAACGTGGTCAACGCCAACGCCGCGATCGCCTTCGATGCGATGAAGAACGGCTCGATGGGATTTTCAGGAATCGCGACGAATTTTCATCCCGACCTCTATGCCCACCTTTATGCCAACAAGGAGCGGGAGACGCCCCTGATCAAGGAGCTGACGGTGTTCCTCGCGCTTGCCGCGATGGGTGAAGCTTTCGGATATCCCGCCATGGCGAAGCTGCTTCACGTGCGCCACGGGACATTCACGTCATACGTTTCTCGCGCCATAGATTACGACATCCTCGAGCGGCATTGGGCGCTCGAACCTCTGCTTGAGCATATTGAGAACGGCAGCAGCTCGTTTCGAAACCGTCTGCGAGACCGGCCCGAAATGAACTGAGCGGCTTCAAGAGGAGGTAGTAGTTCCGCCTTGTTGCCAACCGAGATGGAGCCGTCGATGCCCCAGACTGAAATCGCTCGCAACGATTATGCGCGAAAAATGCCTCCATGCCAGTGCAGTTCGGCCTGGTAAGATCTCCACAGCTTCGAACAGACGAGACGGGCAGCCGTCGTTGGTCACGAGGCGAGCCTGGTCCTTTGTCGCTTCTTGTGAAGGCCAATCACGCCGCGTCCGACCATCATGGCAAGCAGCAGACCGCACATCGCGAGAAGCACCGCGCTGATGGGGGTCTCGAAGAGGATGGTCGGACTCCCCCGCCCGAGAAGAAGCGCGCGGCGCAGGTTCTCCTCGATCATCGGTCCAAGGATCAGCCCGAGAAGCAGCGGGGCGGCCGGACAATCCAGTTTGATGAACAGATAGCCGAGAATGCCGAGCCCGGCGAGAAG
>Ga0310345_10003848_pt1 | contig 13994 bp, 14 predicted proteins | sample HC15DNA20500_MG_FD_204667 | JGI IMG/M metagenome (GOLD analysis project Ga0310345, IMG submission 204667) | Marine microbial communities from station ALOHA, North Pacific Subtropical Gyre - HC15-DNA-20-500_MG | ecosystem: Environmental > Aquatic > Marine > Oceanic | place: Pacific Ocean: North... | reverse complement strand
GGGAGAGCTCCGACCAGCTCATCACCCCGGGGTTCAGATGGGGCAGCAGCCCGGTCTCCTCGAGCACCCGGATCGCCATGGCGCGGACGTAGTCCAGCGTCGAGTCGTAGCCACGTTCGTCGAGCCACTGCCGGGCCTCGTCCCAGCGGGCCTCCGGGCGGTCGCCGAGGGTGAACAACGCTTCCTTGCAACCCAGTTCGGCGCCGCGGCGCGCCACTGCCAGGATCTCGTCGGGCTCCATGTACATGCCCTTGCCCGCCGCGCGCAGCCGGCCCGGAACGGTGACGAAGGTGCAGTAGTGACAGGTGTCCCGGCACAGATGGCTGACCGGGAGGAAGACCTTGCGCGAATAGCTGACCGGCAGGCGCCCGGTGGCCCCGCGCCGACCGGCAGCCTCCAGGCCCGCGTCGCGGACACGGGCCGCGCTGGCGCACAGGTCGGCGAGGTCGGCACCGCGCGCACCCATGGCGACGGCGGCTTCGTCGATGTTGAGGGCGACGCCGTCGCGGGCACGTCGCAGGACGCGCCGCATGGCGGCCGGACTGGCCGTCTCGACCTTCGGGGGTACCACCGGAGTGGGCAGCTGCGCGCCGTGCTGGGAGTTCAGAGCCACGCCTCTGTAACCCCACGGCTGTCGCGGATCATCCGCGCGTCTCACTATTTGAAACCGGTGCGCCTGGCATAGGGGTCACAGTAGTAGGAGTCCCTGGCTTCGGTGCGGGCCCCGTCAGCGGGCAACCGGCGGGCGCCGCAGCAGCAACCAGGCGGAGGGAAGGGCACCCAGTACGAGGAGCAGCAGCAGCCCGTACTCCATGACACCGGGTCCGCCGAAGACGATGTCGTCACCCGGGCCACCCAGCGTGAAGACCCCGACCGTGGCCAGCCAGGTCCACAGCGGCAGCGCCGCCCAGCGCGGCGAGGCGTGGAGTTGCTGCGCCGCCCACACCAGCGCCGCATTGAGCAGACCGCTGAGCAGGGCACTGATCGGGATCCACACCGACCCCAGGTGTACAGGTAGGAAGAAGACGGCCATCAGCGCCGACAGCACACCGTCGACCGCGAGCAGACCCAGCAGGAACGGCCGACGCCGATCCGACGCCGGCGGGGCGGCGGCCGTCAGGTCGGGATGCTGTCGAGCAGCGACACCAGCGAACCGACCACCCACTGGAAGTTGTCCAGCCGGTCCTGCCAGTGCTGCAGGTTGGGATCCAGGTCCGGGTCCATGTGTTTCCCTTCCGCGCGGGTTCGGTTGCCGGCAGCTTACCCGCCTCGATGGGAAGTTACCCCAGGCTCAGCCCGGCGAGCAGATCGGTTTCCCATCCGCGTCCGTCGCGCTCCCCGGTGGACCCGGCGGCCAGCGTGTAGAACTCGGTCGCTCCGACGGGCAACGCGACGCCGTTCGACAGCGCGCACGCCCGACCGTCCGGGGACACCTGCACCTGGGTGGCGTGGGCGCGCAGCGCGGCGACCTTGGCCGACAGGTGCTCGGTGATGTCGAGCGCGGCGTCGATCGCGTCGTCGGGAACCCCGAACCAGATGTCGTCACCGCTGACCCGGGTCCATCCGGAGGGCACGTCGGCCAGCGCCGTCAACTCGGCGGCGATCGCCGTGGCCGACGTGACGGTCCAGTAGAACTTCGGCACCTCCCACTGCGCGGCGTCGACCGCCGCTGTCGTCACCCGGTGGGTGTGGATGTGGTCGGGGTGCCCGTAGCCCCCTTGCGGGTCGTAGGTGACGACGACATGGGGGCGCAGGTCGTCGATGGCCGCGGCCAGTGCGGCGGTCTGCTCGGCGACGTCGCCGTCGACGAAGCGCCGCCCGCGGCGCGGCGGCGTGTCGGCCATTCCGGAGTCGCGCCACCGGCCGGCACCGCCGAGGAAGCGGGGCCGATCCACACCGAGTTCGCGCAGCGCCGCGGTCAGCTCGGCGATGCGGTAGCCGCCGAGCTGGTCGGCGTGGTCGACGGCGAGCTGCGCCCACTGCTCCCCGATCACCTCGCCCTCCTCCCCGAGGGTGCAGGTGATCACCTGGACGTCAGCGCCCAGGGCGACGTAGCGGGCGATCGTCGCCCCGGTGGTCAGGGTCTCGTCGTCGGGGTGGGCATGGACGAACAGCAGCCGCGGGGTCTCCATGCCACCAGCTTGCCCTCACGCGGCGACCCTTGTGAGCCCCAGGGCGGCCGCGCCGTCGACGAGCGATCGGACGCCGACCGGGTCAGCCGATCCGCGCGCCCGGCAACCGCGTCGGGTCGTCCTCCAGCGCCGCCCGGTCCCAGCCACCCAGCTCGGCGGCGGCCGCGTAGGTGCTGTGCAGGAATTCGGCAACCGCCCGGTCCGGGTCGGGAGCCGCGCGGGCGACCTCGTAGGGCAACAGGAACTGCTGGAACTCGGCGCTGTAGAACGCTCCATCGGGGCCGGCAGGCTGGTCGGCGAATCCCTCGGGTGCCGGGTAGGCGTAGGAGTAGAAGGCGCCTTCGTCCCCGCCACCAGGCCAGAAGCCGCAGCTGGACAGCTCGTGCGAGTAGCCCTCGACCATGACCCAGTCCGCGCAGTTCGGCGCTCCCCCGGGGTGCGGCGGCGCCGAGTTCCCGGAGAAACGGGTGCACGCCAGGTCCATCGCGCCCCAGAAGAAGTGCACCGGGCTGACCTTGCCGACGAAGTGCGACCGGAACTCGCCGATCGTGCGGTTGGCCTCGAGCAGCTGACGCCAGAACAGCGTGACCGCCTCGGCGTCGTAGGAGGCGTGCTGGTGGTCCTCGGCGAACGGGATCGCCGGGTCGACCTCGTTGGGCACCGCCCGGATCTGCGCGTCGATGCCGAGTGCATCGAGGCGCTCCATCAGCCGCGTGTAGAACTCTGCCACCGCCATGGGCTGCAACGGCAGACTCTCGGCGCCCCCGTCGCTGCTGCGAACCTCGAGTCGGTGGCTGAGAAAATCGAACTCCATCTCGAAGGCCCCACTGCCGTACGGGATGGTCGACGTCGTCAAGCCGCGGGGACTGACGTAGAGCGTTGTCTGCCACCAGTGGTTGAGCAAGGGGGCGTGTCTCATCCGGATCTTGCCCACGATCTGCGTCCACATGTGCAGGGTGTCGCGGGTGGGGGTCCAGTCCGACACCCGCAGTGTCGGCCAGCTCGTGTTCGTGGTCATCGATACTCCGGATTCGCGTGGTCGGGGTGCGTACCAGCATCCCAGGCGGTGCGCTGATTGCCGTAGGCCGGAATCCCGCCGGCGGCGCGGAGCATGGATGCGAGGTGCATCAGGTTGTAGGTCATGAACGCGATGTTGCGGTTGGTGAAGTCGTTCTCCGGGCCGCCGGAGCCCTCGTCGAGGTAGGACGGCCCGGGGCCGACCTCGCCCAGCCAGCCCGCGTCGGCCTGAGGCGGGACGGTGTAGCCGATGTGCTGGAGGCTGAACAGGATGCTCATCGCACAGTGTTTGAGGCCGTCTTCGTTACCGGTGAGCAGGCATCCACCGACCCGTCCGTAGTACGAATACTGCCCGTGCTCGTTGAGGACGCCGGAGTAGCCGTAGAGCCGCTCGATGACCCTACGTGTCACAGAACTGTTGTCTCCCAGCCAGATCGGCCCGCCGATGACGAGGATGTCGGCGGCCAGTACCCGCGGCAGCAGGGCGGGCCAGTCGTCGCGCTCCCACCCGTGCTCGGTCATGTCCGGACGGACACCGGTGGCGATGTCGTAGTCCACGGCGCGAAACTGGTCCACCGCCACCCCGTTCGCCGCCATGATCGCCGCGCTGCGGTCGATCACTCCCTGGGTGTGGCTGAGGGCCGGTGAGCGGTTGAGGGTGCAGTTGACGTACAACGCGCGCAACCCGGAGAAGTCGGGTCGGTCGCTGCGGGAGTCGGGCATGAAGTCCTTTCACGGACGTACGTGGACACGCGGAGCCGAGCCGGCTGTGGTGGCGCCGCCGTGCCCAGTGTCGGGCAACCCCGGTGTCGGCGAATCGGTCAGTGAATCGGTCGGGGCGCCGAGCGGCTACTTTCGGAGTCATGGACCTGTTCGGGCGGCGGACCGAGACCGCGGCCCTGGACGGGTTGCTGGCACAGGCCGCCGACGGCGCGGGGTGCGGGCTGGTCCTGTGGGGTGAGCCGGGAATCGGCAAGTCCGCCCTGCTGGATTACGCCGTCGACGCGGCCGCTGAGGCGACGGTGCTGCGCTGCAGGGGCACCCGGATGGAGGCGAGTCTCGCCTTCGCGGCGCTACACGAACTGCTGTGGCCGGTGCGCGACCGGTTGGAGACGGTTCCGGCGCCGCAGGCCGCCGCCCTGCGCTCGGCGCTGGGGATGAGCGGGGAGCCGGCTAACCGCTTCCTGATCGGCGCCGCCGTGCTGTCCCTGGTCGCCGGCCTGGCCCGAGAGAGACCGGTACTCGTCGTGGTGGACGACGCGCAGTGGGTCGACGAGGAGACCGCTCAGTGCCTGGGCTTCGTCGCCCGGCGGGTGCGGACCGATCCGGTCGCGTTGCTGGTCGCTGCGCACGAGGATCCCGACGCGGGCCCGTGGGAGGGCCTGGCGTCGATGCAGATCACGGGCCTGGCCGACGATGACGCACGGCGTCTGGTCGACGCTGTGACACCGGATGCCGACGAGAGCCTGCGACGCCGCACGGTCGAGATCGCGACAGGCAACCCGCTGGCACTGCGCGAGCTACCCACCCTGAACCGGGACGAGGTCCTGCCCGGTGCGATCCCGGTCGGGCCCCGGCTGCGGCGCGCGTTCTGCGCGCGAGCCGACACACTGAAGCCTGCAACGCGTGCGTTGTTGCTGCTGGCGGCAGCCGAGGAACGCGGCGACCGGCACCTCGTGCAGCGAGCGGGCGCCGGGTGGGGTGTCGATGGGTCGGCCTGGGAGGAAGCGCTGCGTTCCGGTCTGCTCGAGGCGTCGGGGGCGCGTCTACATTTCCGGCATCCGCTGATCAGGGCGGCCCTCTACGACGGAGCGCCGTTCGGTGAGCGCCAGGCCGCGCACCGGGCGCTGGCTGCGGGCTTGCCGGACAGCGCCGTCGGGGAACGGGCCTGGCATCTGGCTGCCGCCGCGGACACGGCGGACGAGCACGTCGCGGAGCTGCTCGAGCAGACCGCGCAGGGTTGCTTGCAGCGTGACGCGGGGCCGACGGCGGCGCGGGCGCTGCAGCGCGCCGCGGAGCTGTCACCGGAGCCGGCCGACGCTGCGCGCCGGCTCGCGATGGCCGCGCGCGCCAGCTGGGGCGCCGGGAATGCCGGGGCAGCACAGAGATTGCTCGCCGACGCGGAGCGCCTGGTGGGCGAAGAACCGGTCGTCCGTCTGAGCGCGGGGCTGCGGGGAATCCTCGAGTTCAGTCACGGCGTGGTCGATCGCGCCCACCGGTACCTCATCAGCGACATGGCGGTCGTCGACGGTAGCCGGGCCGCGGTGGAGTTGGGTGCGGTGGCGGTGCGGGCGGCATGGTCGGCCGGGCGGACCGACCTCCAACAGGACGCGCTGAACCGGCTGCTGTCGCTGCGCGCCGACGACGACCCGGACCTGTCACCGGTCATGCCTGGGCTGAAGTCCTGGTGGTCGTGTTACGACGAAACCGGAGAGTTGGCCGGCTCGTCCCCCGGCGGGGGCGGCGACACGGTCGGTCTGCTCGGCGTCGTTCCCTGGGCGCTACTGCCGCCGACGTTGCTGGTGTGGGCCTGGGGTGCCGAAGGGCCGCTGCGGGACGTCCTGGGTCTGCAGGTCGCCACGCTGCGGCGCCGGCAGGATCTTCCCGCGTTGGCGATGGTGTTGTCTCAGAACGCGGTCCTCGACCTGTTCTCCGGTCGATGGCGCGCCGCGGCGGAGGCAGCGGACGAGGCACTGCGGCTGGCCGAGGAGGTCGGCGCCGACCACGTCGCCACCCAGTGCCGACTCGCGCTGGCGAGGCTGGCCGCCAGCCGTGGCGACGACGCCGTGGTCGCGGAGAACACCGAGAAGGCGCTTCTCCGATCGGTGCCGCGCGGGGTCCGCGCCTTGAGCGCCTCGGCGTACTGGATACGCGGCCGGGCGGCGCTGTTCGGCGGTCGGCCGCAGGAAGCCCTGCACCACCTGACGCCGCTCCACGAGCCGGGCCATGACGCCGCGCATCCGACCACAGCCCTGCTGGCCACACCGGACCTGGCGGAGGCGGCGGCGCAGCTCGGCCGGTTCGACGTGGTCGAATCGGGGATCGCGCGGGCCGACGCCTGGGTCCGCCGCACGGGTGCGACGTGGGCCGGCGCGGCCGTGCACCGGCTCAGGGCCCTCGCCGGGCCCGATGCCGAGCGCCACTTCCAAACGGCCCTCGACGCGGGCGCGGGCGACGACCCGTTCGACCATGCCCGCACCCGGTTGCTCTACGGAGAATGGCTGCGGCGGGCGCGTCGGCGAGCGGACGCCGTCGAGCAGCTCGTTGCCGCCGCCGGCACGTTCAGCCGCGTCGGTGCGACTCTTCTGCATGCCCGGGCACAGCGCGAGCTCGACCTGGCCGGCGGCTCGAGCACCCACGACGACGCGGCCGGCCTGACTGCCCAGGAGTTGCGTGTCGCCCGGCTGGCCTCCGGCGGTCTGACGAATCGGGAGATCGCGGCGCAGCTGCTGATCAGCCACCGCACCGTCGGCCACCACCTGTCCAACGTGTACCTCAAGCTCGGGGTCACGTCGCGCGCCGAGCTCGCGCGCATCGACCTTTCCCGAGACTTCCACCTTCGCGGATGACCGATTGCGCGACCGATTCGCGCCGGCCCGCGTCCTCATAGCGTCGCCACCATGGTCGAAACCGAGGGCGCGATGAGCTGGGACGCGATCGACAGGACCGGAGCCGCGGTGACGATCGAGCTCGAGGACGCGAACCCGATCGGGGCCTACACCGTCGCGTTGCGCGACGGATCGCCGGTCGGGAGAGCCGAGTTCATCGATTCACCCGAGGTCGCCGGTGAGAGGATCTTCTTCCACACCGAGGTCGATGAGCAGTTCGGCGGACGCGGCCTGGCCGGCGCGCTGATGCGAGTAGCGCTGGCGGACAGCATTCGCCGGAACCTCACGGCGGTGCCGGTCTGCCCGTTGTTCGCGCGCCACCTGAAGGCCCACGGCGACGAGTTCGTGGCCGCTGGTGGCGCGTTCCGCCGCCCGAACCGTGACGACGTCGCACTGGTGACGCGGGTGGCCCGGGCCCGCCGGGACGGCACGTAATCGCCAGGATTGGCATAGATTCGGCGCGTGCCACGACGTGCCGTTCAGTTCTGGTGCGCCATCGTCATCGTCGGGCTGCTCGCCGGGGTGGCCGGTGCGGCGACGACGCTGCTGCTGCACGCGATCGAACACGCCACCTATCACTACAGCCTGGGGACCCTGCTGTCCGGCGTGGAAGGCAGCGGCCACCTGCGCCGCGCGCTGGGCCCGATGCTCGGTGGCGCGCTGGCCGGACTGGGTTGGTGGTGGCTGCGGCGGCGGGGCGACGTTCCGACGTTGGGGGCCGCGATCCCCGAAGCGGTCGGCACCGGTGGGCCGCTGCCGCGGCGAGCATTGTCGATCGACGCCGCTTTGCAGGTACTGCTCGTCGGGTCCGGGGCGTCGCTGGGCCGGGAGGGCGCGCCCCGTCAGCTGGCCGCGTCGTGGGGGGATCTGGGTAGCTCGAAGTTGGCGTTGACGGCCCGCGACCGCGACATCCTGCTCGCGTGTGCGGCCGGCGCCGGCCTGGGCGCCGTGTATGCCGTGCCATTGGGCGGGGCGCTGTTCGCCGCGCGGATCCTGATGGGCACGTGGCATCCCCGAGTGTTGGGCGTCGCACTGATCACCTCCAGCCTGGCGGTCGCGGTGGCGGCACCGGTCACCCATTTCGAGCACGCCGTGCAGTGGCCCCGGGCCGACGTGTCGTATCTGTTCGTGTTCCTGGCGCTGGCACTTGCGCCGCTGGCGGCGGCGGTCGGTTTGACGTTCGACACGGTGATGACCAAGGCCCGACCGACGGTGCAGCCGCGGTCCTGGCGGTTGATCCCGGCGATCGCGGCAGCCGGCTTGCTGACCGGTGTCTGCTCGCTGTGGCTGCCCGAGCTTCCCGGCAACGGCCGCAGCATCCTTCAGGTCAGCGTCAACAGCGGGCTCACCCTGGTCGCCGCGGTGGCGATCCTGCTGCTCAAACCGCTGCTGACGGCGTTGTTCCTGCGGGCCGGCGCTGTCGGCGGGTTGATCACCCCGGCATTGGCGACCGGAGCGGCGGCGGGGTCGATCGTCGCGCTGGCGCTCAACCAGTGGGCCGGGGCCGGGCTCGACGTCGCGGCGGTGTCGTTGACGTGCGCGGCCGGGGTGCTGGCGATCACGCAGCGTTCTCCGCTGTTCGCGGCGTTGTTCGTGTGGGAACTCGCCCGCCCGCCGCTGTGGCTGCTGGCGGTGTTCGCGCTGAGCGCGTGGAGCGCGCACGTCATCGCGGAACGGCACCAGCGGCGAGCCGCTAAAACCAACACAGCGGCGAGCCGCTAAAACACCCACCCAGCGACGCCGGCGGCACCAGCGGCGAGCTGCTACTGACGGAGCTTGACCCACTCGCCGGCGTCGCCCACGATGCCGACGGGCACCGCCCCGCTGAGGCTGACGTTGCGCACGCTGGGCCCTGCGGCGACGATCGTGGTGTCCTGCAGGATCGGCAGCACCGCCGCCATGTCCCACAGCACCGGTTCGACGTCGTCGATCACCTCGCCGACAGGCCGGGTGCCACGCAGCGCCGCATCGATCAGCGGCTGGATGCTCGGATCGCAGATTCCGGTGATGTTGCTCGGCGCCTGGATGAGTTCGTCGGATTCCGGGGCCGGTGCGGGCGTCACCACGGTGGTGGTGTCCGGCGGCTCCGGAGGAGGCGCAGGCCGCGCCGGGGTGGTCGTCGAGGAGGCCGGTGTGCCCGAGGGCAGCGCCGTGGTGGTCGGCACGGGGGTGGCCTGCAGCGCCGGGCAGCCGTACCGCGAAGCCAGCGCGGTGGCCAGATCGCCGCCCGCCTGCCGCCACCCGACGACGGCGTCGACGGTGTTGTTGGTCAGCGCGTCACCGTAGAGAACGACAGGATCCAGCGCCGACACCGATGCGTCGATGCCCACCGAGCGCAACTGGTCGGCGGCGGTGTTGGCAACGGCCGCCGACGTCGGATCGTCGTCGGCGACCCCGATCACCATCGTCAACGGCTCGCCGTCGCGGGTGAGCCTGCCGCGGTGGTTCTCCGGCGGGCCGGGGACAGGCGAGGGCGGGGCGGAGGTCTCGACCGAGTCGATCTGGTAGCCCTCCTCGACCAGCATCGACAGCGCTTCCTCCTGCGACATCGCCGGTGGGGCCGTGGGCACGTAGCCGGGATCGGACGGGGAGCGCACCTGGGCCTGCGCCAGCGTGACCGTGTTGTCGTCGCCGGCACCGACCGCGGCCAGCAGGTCCACGTCGAGCAGGCCGAGAATCGCTTCACGCACCCGGGTCTCGCCCAGCGCGGGCTGCCGGGCGCGCAGCGTCAGCTGCATCACACGGGGGGTGACGATCCGCGCAGTGCGCACATCGGGGATCGCCGAGAGCTGTGCGAACGCCGCGGCGCCGCCGTGCACCTGCGCGACCTGGGTGTCGCCGTTGCGGATCGAGTCGGCCAGCGCGGCGGAGGCACCGGCACGGCGGAACAGGATCAGATCGGGTGTGGCGGGCTCACCCCAGTACCGGTCGTTGCGGGCCAGCAGGATCTCGTCGCGCTGCGGGTCGATCGTCTCGACGCGGAACTGCCCACCGGTGACGGGCATCGCCCGGGACAGCCCGGCGGCGAACCCGCCCGGGATGTCCTTGACGATGTGCGCCGGCAGGATGTCGTTGAACAGCTCCCGCCACGCCGGATAGGGCTGCGAGAACGTCACCACCGCGGTCTTGCCGCCCTCGACGGACTGCACCCCGGTGATCAGGTCGTAGCCCGCAGGATCCACGGTGCCGGGCTGGCTGACCATCTGGCGCCAGAGGTACCAGAAGTCGTCGGCGGCGATCGGCGCGTTGTCGGTCCACTGGGCTTCCGGCCGGATCTTGTAGGTGACGGTGAACGGGTCCTGGCTGGTGACCTCCGCGGATTCCAGCAGCGAGCTGTCCATCTCCCAGCGCGAACCCGTCGGCGTCCGGGGATCCGGGACGGGGCGGAAGGTGCTCGGCAGCACCAGCGAGCTGATCGCGGCGTTCACCGGCGACTGGTCAGAGAGCAGATGGGCGTTGAAGCCGGGGCCGATCGAGTCGATGCCCATGATGATCTGGGTGACCTTGACCGGCGGCGGCGGCGTCGACTCGGTGGTGTCGGTGCTCTGCGGGGCGGGCGGCGGGCTGACGGTGCAGCCGGACACCACGGCCACAACCATGGGGATCGCCGCCAGCGCCGACCACCGGGCGGCGCTGACGCGTCGCGGAGTCGTCGGCACGCTGTACAGAGTAGCTATCGGCTATCCCCGCGCCTTGGCCCGAGCTTTGGCCCTGGCGCGCAGCGACGCGGTCAGCTCGACCTTGCGAACCCGCACGATCTCGGGAGTGACCTCGACACATTCGTCGGAGGCGCAGAACTCCATCGCCTTCTCGAGGTCCAGCTCCAGCGGGCGGGCCAGGGTCTCGATGACGTCCGCCGTGGAGCTGCGCATGTTCGTCAGCTTCTTCTCGCGGGTGATGTTGATGTCGAGGTCCTCGGCGCGGGGGTTGATGCCCACCACCTGGCCTTCGTAGGTGTCCTGGCCGGGTTCGACGAAGAACTGCCCGCGGTCGGCGAGCTGGATCATCGCGAACGGGGTGATGGTGCCCGAGCGGTCGGAGACCAACGAACCGGTGTGGCGGGCCCGGATCTCCCCGGCCCAGGGCCGGTACCCGTCGAACACGGCGTTGGCGATGCCGGTGCCGCGGGTTTCGGTCAGGAAGTCGGTGCGGAACCCGATCAGGCCACGGCTGGGGACGATGAAGTCCATGCGCACCCGTCCGGCGGCGTGGTTGGCCATCTCTTCCATGCGGCCCTTGCGGGCGGCCATCAGCTGGGTGATGGCGCCGACGTACTCCTCCGGGCAGTCGATGGTCAGCGCCTCGAACGGCTCGTGCAGCTTGCCGTCGATGGTGCGGGTGACCACCTGGGGCTTTCCGACGGTCAACTCGAAGCCCTCACGGCGCATCTGCTCGACAAGAACCGCCAACGCCAACTCACCACGGCCCTGGACCTCCCAGGCGTCGGGGCGGCCGATGTCGACGACCTTGATGGACACGTTGCCGATGAGCTCGGTGTCCAGACGGTTCTTCACCATGCGCGCGGTGAGTTTGTGCCCGGACACGCGGCCGGCCAGCGGGGACGTGTTGGTGCCGATGGTCACCGAGATGGCGGGTTCGTCGACGGTGATGCGCGGCAGCGCGTGCGCATGTTCGGGGTCGGCGAGCGTGTCGCCGATCATGATCTCGGGGATGCCCGCGATCGCGACGATGTCGCCGGCTTCGGCGGTGTCGGTCGGGGTGCGCTCGACGCCGACCGTGCGGAGCAACTCGGTGATCTTGGCGCTGGTGATGACCGGATGACCGTCGACGTCGCGCATCCACGCGACCTGCTGGCCCTTCTTGATCCGTCCCTTGTAGATCCGGATCAGGGCGAGACGGCCCAGGAACGCCGACGCGTCAAGGTTGGTGACGAGCGCCTGCAACGGCGCCTCGGGATCGCCCTGAGGGGCCGGGATGTGCTCGAGCAGCACGTCGAAGAGCGGGTCGAGGTTCTCGCCGTCGGGATTCTCGCCGTTGGCGGGCTGGGTGGTGCTGGCGATACCGGCCCGCCCGGACGCGTAGAGCGTCGGCAGGTCCAGCGCCTTCTCCGCGGCCGCCTGCGCCTCGTCGTCGAGGTCGGAGGCGACGTCGAGCAGCAGGTCGTGGCTCTCCTCGACGACCTCGGCGATGCGTGCGTCGGGCCGGTCGGTCTTGTTGACGACGAGGATCACGGGCAGGTGGGCGGCCAGCGCCTTGCGCAGCACGAACCGGGTCTGGGGCAGCGGGCCCTCGGATGCGTCGACCAGCAGCACCACGCCGTCGACCATCGACAGCCCGCGCTCGACCTCGCCGCCGAAGTCGGCGTGGCCGGGGGTGTCGATGACGTTGATCACGGTGACACTGCCGTCGGCGTGGGCGCGGTGCACGGCGGTGTTCTTCGCCAGGATGGTGATGCCCTTTTCTTTCTCCAGGTCACCGGAGTCCATCAGGCGTTCGATCGCGTCGTCGCCGCGGTGGGTCAGCGCCCCCGACTGGCGCAGCATCGCATCGACCAGGGTGGTCTTGCCGTGGTCGACGTGGGCCACAATGGCGACGTTGCGAAAAGCGGGGCGTGAATTCACGCCGGTGATTGTCGCAGTGCACAGCGCCGATCGCGAAAACGAGAGAGACAGCTCACGTGAAGCCGAGCAAGCTCGCCGCCCAGAAACCGAAGAAGAAATGCTGCCGGAGCAAGCCGCGCTGCAAGCGCTGCCCGGTGGTGATCAACAAGGTGCACAAGGCCGAGTTGAGCGGGTTGCGCGGAAAGGAACTCGAGAAGGTGTTCAAGCGCGCGCGAAAGTCCTGATAGCGGGCTGTTTCCGGAGTACCGTCGAGGTATCCGTCAGGCGTGTTCTGGAGGTGCCGATCATGACGGTTTATCTGATCCCCACAGCGGTTCTCGTCGCGTTGCTGGCCGTGACGACGACGGTGGCCTTCTACCTCGGTCTGGCCAATTGGATCGGGGCGTTCTACGTGGTGCGGTGCGCGGCCTGCCATCATCTGACGTTCAACTCCCGCAACGCGCCGCAGGCCTCGTGCCCGCAGTGTCGCCATCCGGTGCTCACGCACCCGCTGCACGCGTTGACACATCCGGCCGACCGCTCGAATGTGCGGGTCGTCGGCGACCGGCTGCACTACTGAGTCGACGTCTCGGCCTGCTCGGCGCCCTGCGGGGCGCGCAGTGCGCGCGCCAGGTCGGGCAGCCACGCCCGGTCGGCCGGCACCCACGCCAGCGCGTCGAGTTCGTCGGCGCCGATCCAGCGCAACGCCCGGTGGTCGTGAGGTCGAAGCTCGCCGGTCTGATGGGTGACGACGTAGGCGCGCATCGTCAGCGTCTCGCTGAGCGCCACGTCAGCACCCAGGCGCGCGCCGACCGTCACCTCGACGCCGAGTTCCTCCCGGAGTTCGCGGGTCAGGGCGGCGGCGTCGCTCTCCCCCGGATCCGCCTTTCCGCCGGGCAGCTCCCACAAGCCAGCCAGCTGCGGCGGACGCGCACGCTGCGCCACCAGAAGACGGGCGCCCGAGATCAACGCTCCGGCGACGACGATCTGTTGGGCCATCGACGCTGACGGTACCGTCGAGGGCATGGCTGTGTTAACGGACGACCAGGTAGACGCCGCACTGCCCGACCTCGACGGCTGGGAACGCGCCGACGGTGCGCTGCGCCGCTCCATCAAGTTCCCCGCCTTCCTCGACGGCATCGACGCCGTGCGCCGGGTGGCCGAGCACGCGGAGGCCCAAGATCATCACCCCGATATCGACATCCGATGGCGGACAGTGACATTCGCACTTGTCACACATTCCGAGGGTGGCATCACCGACAAGGACGTGCAGATGGCTCGCGAGATCGACGGGATCGTGGGCTAGCCGCAACCCACGCCAGCGTCACGAGCGTGGCGACCGGGTAGATCACCCCGGCCCAGGCCAGATACCAGGGACGCGAGATCTCCCAGATCGTCGGCTGGGCAAAGCTCAACAGCCATGGCACCCCGACCAGGCTGAGCGTAAGCCAGCCCCATCCGAGCACCCGGGCGCCCAGTCGACGGGCCAGCGGGCCGTGCAGTAGCCAGATCATCAGCGGAATCACCCACACCCAGTGATGTGTCCACGAGATCGGCGACAGCAGCAGACCGAACAACTGCACGATCACGATGGCGGCCAACCGATCCTGCGCGCCGCCGACCGCGCGCCACGCCAGCAGCGCCAGCGCCGCGGTCACGACGATCCCCGCGACTAC
>Ga0310345_10003847_pt1 | contig 13994 bp, 12 predicted proteins | sample HC15DNA20500_MG_FD_204667 | JGI IMG/M metagenome (GOLD analysis project Ga0310345, IMG submission 204667) | Marine microbial communities from station ALOHA, North Pacific Subtropical Gyre - HC15-DNA-20-500_MG | ecosystem: Environmental > Aquatic > Marine > Oceanic | place: Pacific Ocean: North... | reverse complement strand
TGAAGGTCGCCCCGGCGATGTCTTTCACAATGCCGAACGGGTCGAGGACATGGACCTCCTGCCCGAGAAATTGCGTGACCCGCCCGCCGCCACTGCCGCGCCTTCTGGCCGTCACTGCGGCGTTGGTGCCCTTCGGGTCGATCACCAGCGCCGATTCCGGCCACAGGATCAGGTTCGGGATGATGCTGCTGCGTCCCTTGCCGGAGCGCGTCGCGGCGATCGTGACAAGCCCGCGGTCGTCGTTGTCGCCGATCCACCAGCCAGGCGCATACATGGACGCGCCGAGCAGGTAGCAGCCGCGCCTGAAGCGCATGCCCCATTCATCCATCAGGTCGCCGAAGCCGGCCGAGCCGCCGCGCCCGAAGCGCGTACCGACGAACTGCATCCTGATGAATTCTTGTGCCGCCCCGGTCCAGCCCTTCCAGGCATGCTGCCATTTGAGGCCGGTGACGGTCCCGGCCAGGAACCAGATAACGGCGCCGGGAAATTTCACGGGGTATGGCAAGCCCGCGGTCCAGTCCACGAAGGCCGCCCATGCCGCCTGCCACTGTCCCGCGCCGAAGGCTTCGCGGCTCCAGGCCGTGATAATATTCGCCGTGTAGAACACGCCGAACGCAAGTGCCGCGTAGAACGCAAGGCCCGCCCCGAGGCCGGCCAGCAAATAGGGAAAGCCTGCGGCAGCGCCGATCAGCCTGCGGCCGAAGGCCCCGGTGCTGCCCGCCCGGTCCTGCGCGATGAGCGTGAGCATCAAGATGACCGCGAGAACCGCCGCCGCACCCACGATCACCGTACCGAGGGTCGCCGCCGGACCGGGGTCGGCAGTCAGCAGGCCGCCGATCGCAGGACCGAACTGCCCTTCGATCATCCAGGCCGCCAAAACAATGCCGATAATCGCGCAGATTCTCGTCATTCTCGCAGAGTAGCAGCCACGACCAGATTTTCTATACTGCTGCGGGCGCGACCGGATTTACGCCGCCGGGCGTTGTGCAAGACGTCGCTGCGTATCGAACATGCTCATGGTTCTGGCCGGCGCGGAACACGTGCAACATTCCAAAGGCTGATCGCTCTGTCTGACGGCAGGCGAAAGAAGAATTTGCCGGAACGGGACGGGAATTTTTTCTGTGTGCTGGGGACCGGCAGGGAAGACAAAGCAGGTCGTGAAGCCGACGGCGAATGCAGTGTTCTTGAACGACGGAAAGCTTGAGACCGGAAGATCTGCGAATGCAGAAACTGCGGTGATAAGTGACAGAGGAGAATACCCTGCGCCTGTGGCGCGGGGTAGCAAGATATGTTTTTATAGCCACAAAACCCATGGTTTCGATGGCATAAAAACGATCTTGCAAGCGTGCGCCGCTTGACCGCTCGGCGGCCCCGGACCGAACGGGCGGCGCGGATCACGGAGCGCCCGCATGGCCCGTCCCCGCAAACCGTTAGAGGAGCGCCACTCGGAGATCGTCCGGTTCACGGTGCGGCCTGTCGATTATGCACTGATTCTTGGCGCTGCCAAAGCGGCCCGGATGACTGTCTCCGAGTACGGTCGCACCATGTGCCTTCGCGGCAGGGTCGTCGTGAAAAAGACCCGCGAACTGGACCCCGACACCTACGACCAGCTCCGCCGTATCGGCGTCAATCTCAACCAGGCCGTCAAGAAATTCCACAGCACCGGCGAGGCCCCGCCCGACCTTGAGTCTGCCGCCCGGTTGATCGAGAAGCTGATCGGCGAGCGGCTCGGCGATGGTTCCTAAGATCGCCGCCAAGGGGAAGAGCTTCAAAGGCGCAGGCCTCTATTACCTGCACGACAAGGGCGCCGACAGCAAAGAGCGCGTCGCCTTCACCCATACCGAAAACCTGCCCACGAACAGTCCCGACAAGGCGGTCGCCTGCATGGCCCGGACCGCCATGCACCAGAACGAGATCAAGGCCCGGGCCGGCGGCAGCGCGAAAGGGCGCAAGCTCGAATATCCCGTCTACACCTACTCGCTGGCCTGGCATCCCGACCAGGAGCCCACACGCGCGCAGATGATCGAGGCCGCGCAGGAGACGTTGAGGGTGCTGGCCCTTGATGAGCACGAGGCACTGTTCGTCGCCCACAACGACGAGCCCCACCCCCATATCCACATCATCGTCAACCGCGTCCATCCCGAGACCGGCATCGCCGCGAAGCTCTCCAAGGACCGCCTGAAACTCTCGGCATGGGCGGAAAATTATGAGCGGCGCTTCGGCCAGATCCTTTGCGAGCAGCGGGTCGAGAACAACCGGCGGCGCGGCAACAAGGAGTTCGTCAAGGACCGGAACAACGCACCCTACGAGCGGCGCAAGCGCACGGAGCTTGCGCGCTTCGAACGCCGTCTCGCGGCCGAGAAGGCGCTTGACGACAGGCAGCGAAAGCGCCGGCGCGACCTGTACATCGCCAAGGAGGAGCTGATCGACAACGAACGTGCCCGCAGCCGTGACGAGCACCGCAGGTTCTGGCGCGCGCTTTACCTCCATCAGCAGCAGGAGCGCGAGAAGCTCGCCTTCGAGCAGCACCAGCGCATGGAGGACCTGAAGGAACTTCTCGGCAAGCCGGGCGGGGTTGTGCTGCGCGATGACGATGCGCGCCGCAAGGGCAAGCTCTCCGGCTACTTCAAGGACGTGTCGACACCAAGCCGCTTGCCGGACGCTAAACAGGTCGCTGCCCGCGAAAACAGGAACCGGCGCAAGGCCGAACGCGGGCGCGCGGACGAGTTGAAGAAGACTCTCAAGGACGGGAAGGCGATCCACCGTCCGGACGGGGACCGCACCGGACGCCTGTCAGGCCATTTCGGCGACAAGGCCGACCCGCTGCCTGCCCGCAGGCATCGCATGTCGGACCCGTTTCTCAGATACGCGCAGTTCCAGTCCGAAACCGAGAAGCTCAACGCACGGCACTCGAAGGAGCGCAAGGAGCTGGGCAGGAAGATTGCGGAGAAGCAGCATACCGCGTCCGAGGCCATCAACCGGCTTTATCAGGAGCAGCTCGAAGCGATGAAAAAGGTGGAGCAGCGCGAGCGCGACCGGCTCGAGAAGACCGAGACCGGCAAGGCGATGAGGGAAGATTTCGGCCATGCCGCCGATAAAGGCAAGCAGGACCCGGAACAGGAGCGCCGGGACGGGAAAGACGGAATCGGCAAGGACGGTCGCAGCGACGAGTACCGCGCCTTTCGGGAGATGCGTGACGGCGGCAAAGGGGACGAGGGAAAGCACAAGGGCGGCAAAGAGCTTGGCGGCCCGGGCAGCGACCGGGACTGACTCCGGCGGCTTGCGCCGGGATCTAAAATCCCGGCGCGTTGCGGTGGCACCGCATCGACCTTTCGACGCTGATATTCTGCAAGCTGGCGATGACCGCGCGCCTGTCGGGCGAGCCTACCGGCGCGACCGCCAGCTTTTGCGAAACCATGTGGAACAGGACGGCGAGTTCGCTGTCGGTTCTGACGGCAAGGTCAGTGCTGGAAATTATGCTCATTGTCTTCTCCTCACTTTTTCAGGCCGGACCATCCGGGCCTTGTGAGGCCCCACGCACACAATCAACGGCCAAGGGCTGGTGGGCTGGGCTGAAAAGAAAGTGAGACGAAGACATTGGAAATGATGACCGGCGCTGCACCGGCGTCGGGAACGACGAGAACCCCGCCGGCAATGTTCCTTCAGCAGTTGCGCAGCAAAGCTGGCGGCCGAGGGTGGCGGTGGAACGGCAGCGCGGTTGCTTGCGCATTTTAGAATTGCAGCGTGGAAGGGGGGCGATCGCCACCAACGCGGCAAGCAGGTTTTAAGGCCCGGCTGCCGTGGTCTGGCGATATCTTCTGGACCGGCTTCGTTCGTGCGCCCATCATTGAGGTGCGGAGTTGTCACCTATGGATATTGAAGAACCGTCCGAGCGATTTTGGGAACTGATTGAAGAAGCCAAGCGCCTGAACGAACAGATAAAGCCCCTGCTGCCGACGATTGTCGAGGCGCGGCGCCGTTACATGCGCTCGCGGTCCGATGAGGACCGGACTGCCATGGAGCGGATCGAGAACGAGGCGCGCGAACTTACTCAGCGCCACGGCGCCCTGGAGCAAGAGCTCAGGGCGGCAAGCGGTCTTCCCGACGAAATACTCGCCGAACTGGACAAACCGCCGAAACTTCCAGGCGACGGCAAGGACAGGCTCCTGCGCAAAGACCTGGTCGAAGAAAGCGTCGCGGTTACCGGCCTCGTCGAAACCTATCTCCCGGAAGCGCTCGATGAAGTCCGGCGCCTTCTGCCCCCCGGCTGGCTCCGGCAGCAGGAGAACATCCCGCACCGCCTCGACGCGCTCGTCAGCGGCGAAGGATGCCTTTCGCTCGTCAAGGGCCTACGACCGACAAGCGAATTCTCTCCGCTCCACCGGCTCCGGCAGATGGTCCGCGTCAGCGACGACTACCAGAATGGCGTCCTCGGCTACGACCATTTCGCGGGGGCGACGCTTGTGCCGCAACTGGTGCAGCTCGGAACGCATCTTGACCGCATCAGGGCGGTGAAAGGCGATGTGGCCGGACGCCTCCAACGGCTCTCGCACGGCAATGGTGACGGCACCGACTCGACGCTATTCGAGCTTCTGGTCGCCGCCGGCTGTGTCGAGCACGGCCGCGATGTAGAGTTCCTGCCGGAAACGCATGAGAAGTCGCCTGACCTCCGTTGCCATGATCCCTATCCGCTGGTCATCGAGTGCAAGAGGAAGCGCGCCCTTTCGAATTATGAACTTGAGGAGGAGGCAGCGATGCGGGGCCTTTTCCTCAACCTCGAATCAGAAGCCGTGAAGAAGGGCATGCACGGCCGTTTCGAGTTGCGCCTTGATGTCGAGGCCCGCCACGCGCCCGCCGACGACGTCGTTGCGCGTCTCATCAGCCAGAGGCTCGCGCCGCACCCGGAGCGGCCACTTCAGTACCCGTGGGGAAGCGTCGCCTACCGCCATTTGCCCTATCGCATGCGGTTGCCGGGCACGACGCGTCTATACAGTCCCCATATGCTTGCCGCCGTCTTCGGCTGGAATTCCGACCTGCCGGAATGGGACGGCATAGTGTGCCGTGTCCATAGCGGCGGCGAGGTCTCGGTCGACCAGGTGGACAACCCTGTCGCTCTGGTCTGGAGCAACTCATCGGAAGAAGCCGTCAGGAAGCGGGCATGGAGTCCGCTCGACCTGTTTGGCAATGCGGTCAACCAGATTCCGCCTGGCGAGTTCGGCATTATCTATCTCGCCTATCACGAAGGCGCGCGGGAGGAGATCGCCGACCGGAGAATGCAGAACTTTATGAAGCGCATTACCGAATGGGAGCACGCGGCGTCCATTCGCATCCCGATCTCGTTTCTTGTGCGCCTCTATCCAAGGCCGCTCGACCACGGCAATCCCGACCTGATCGAAAGCACAGTGCGGTTGAGCAGTGCCGAGTACGGCGATCCGTCCCTGTTCGAGGAGTTTCCGAACAGCGTCTTCACGCGAACGCCGTTGTGAATCGCTGACAAGGATCTAGCGATCGCCCGCTTTGTCGAGGACGGCTTCGCGATCAACCACGAAATCGCTCACCGCATCGGACGCGCGGCACTGCGCTGCGATCACCGACGGCCATCGGCCAAACCCGTCAGGCCGGAGCTGCGCCCCCACCTCTTCGAGCAGGTACTTCACGAGGTCCAGATGGTCGCGGCCAACGGCCAAATGCAGGGCGGCCAGCTTTGTCTGCGGTTCCATGTATTCGACATCGGCGCCGTCTTCGACCGCCTCGCGCGCCCGGGCGAGGTTGCCTTCATAGGCGGCGCGCAGCAGCGCCATGTTCTGCGGCGTGCTCATCGTCCGGCCTCCCCGCCGCGCGTGAGTGATATCTTGCGCGAGATTTCCGCTGCCTGCCCGAATCCGGCAAACACGGGTGATGTGGCCGTTCCCGAAAAGCCCGTCCCCGCCTCTCCCTCGCCCGGAACCAGCAAGATGTTCTTCGGTCGTCTGGTCAGGACATCGCGCAGCACGAGGCCGAGCCCGTGTGCCTGGACGAGCGCGATCCCTTCGAACTCGTGGTCCTTCCCGCCGCCTTTGCGTGCCGCGCTGGTGCTGCGACCCGGCATGGTTTCCGCAACGCGCAAATAGGGACGCTCGGGAACCCGGTCGAATGTGACCCGGCCGGTCTCGCCGCTCAGCTTTCCGAAACCCTCGACTTTGTCGAGATGGGTGGTCACGGCATAAGCGCCGGACACGGATTCAAGTATGGCGCTGTTCGCATCGAACTGCTGGAACTTGCAGATCGCATCACCGAACGCGAGCACCGGATCGGTTGCATCAACGCCTTCCAGGAAGCGGTCGTAGAGCCACAGCGTGGCATCGTTGGTGCGGTTCTCGTTGCCGAGAAACCGTTGCAGCGCCTTCAGCCCAGCATCGTCCGTCTCGCGGCCGGTGGCCGCCGCGATCCGCCGGAACAGGGTCGGGACGCCAATGACATGCCGCTCCATATAGTCATTGAGCTCGCGGCGAATCCGCTCCCGGTCGCTCTTGTCGTATGCCGCCTCCGATGGCTTGCCGGACGATGCCATATCGTGTTTGGTGTCTTCCGTGGTCTGCGAAAGTCCAAAGGTATCATGCTTTTTCCCGTTTGGCGGCGTCCGGCATTTTCCGACAATTTTCCGCCAATCGGGAGCCGATTCCAGCGACATCGAGCGACACACAGCGACAGTCAAGCTATTGAAAAACAACAATTATCGTGATTTTTCAATACGCTAGGAACGCCCTCCGAAGGCAGAGGTCACAGGTTCGAATCCTGTCGGGTGCGCCACAATATCGTTCCCCTCCAACTTGTTCTGCGCGTAAGTTACCTCTGCTGATATTTTCAGTGGAGGGATCATGCGACTGGAAGGCAAAACGGCATTCGTCACGGGAGCCGCATCCGGATTCGGGAAAGGGATTGCCCAGCGCTTTGCGGCAGAAGGTGCGCGTGTCGCCGTGGTTGACGTCGATGACGACGGGGCGGCGGAGACGGCGAAGGCCATTGACGGCGACGCGCTGGCGCTCGCCTGTGATGTCACAAGCCAGGCGCAAGTCGATGCAGCAATCAACAAAGCCGCAGCCCAACTGGGCCGCATCGACATAATCGTCAACAATGCCGGCTGGTCGCACAGGAACCAGCCGCTACTTGATGTAGGCGAGGAGGAATTCGACAAGGTCTACGCGGTCAATGTCAAATCGATCTATTTGACGACCATGGCTGTGGTGCCGGTCATGCGAAAGCAGGGCTCGGGCGTCATCATCAACATTTCTTCCACGGCCGGTGCCCGGCCGCGACCTGGACTGACCTGGTACAACTCTACAAAGGGCGCGGTGAACACCATGACGAAATCACTCGCCGCCGAGCTTGCTCCCGACAAGATCCGGGTCAACGCAATTGCCCCGGTCATCGGAGCGACGGGGCTGCTGGAAAGCTTCATGGGTGTTCCCGACACACCGCAAAATCGTGAGAAGTTTCTTGCCTCGATACCCTTGGGACGGTTCTCCACGCCGTCCGATATCGCCTCCGCCGCGCTCTATCTGGCAAGCGACGATGCGGAGTTCATCACTGGCGTGATCCTCGAGGTGGATGGTGGGCGGTGCGTCTGAGCCCGCTACAAACGGTCGCGCAGTGCGTACCAACTCATCGCCAGCGCCAGCATCGGTCCGCGCAGCGTTTCCCCGCCGGGGAAGGCCGGGGTCGGCAGTTTAGCAATGAGGTCGAAACGCTTTTCCTGCCCGGCAATCGCTTCGGCGATGAGCTTGCCTGCCAGCGTGGCGATGGTGATGCCGTGGCCCGAATAGCCCGACGAATGCCAGACTTTGCCGCGCTTCCACAGTAGCGGCACGCGTTTCATGGTGATGGCCAACGTGCCTCCCCAGCCATAGTCGATGCGGACATCCTTGAGCTGTGGAAACACTTTCAACATTGGTTTTCGAACAAACCGCTTGATGTCGGCGGGAAACCTGTAGCCGTAATTCTCGCCGCCGCCGAACAGCAGGCGGTGGTCGCTGCTAATCCGGAAATAGTTGATGACGAAGCGGCTATCCGCCACTGCCGCATTGTTGGAGATGAGCGCCTTTGCACCATCCTCACCAAGCGGTTCCGTAGCGATGATGAAATTGTTGATCGGCATGATGTGGCGCGAGGCCGGCTTGTCCGGCTCCCCCAAATAGCCATTGCATGCAATGACAACATGCGCCGGGGTGACGCTGCCCGCGGCCGTGCGAACCTCCGGCTTTCCGGTTTTCCTGATGCGAGTCACCTCGCTGTACTCGAAAATCCTCACACCCGCTCGCTCTGCCGCCGCGGCAAGGCCCAGCGCATATCGCAGCGGATGCAGATGAAATGCGCCGGTGTCGATTGCGCCGCCAAAATAACCCGGCGAGGCCACCATCGCCCTGACCTCGTCGGCGTCGAGGAAGCGGATGTGATCGTATCCGTAATCACGTTGCAGTTTCTCGACATAGGCCCTCGAGCCCGCCACATACCGCTTCTTGTGGTCGGCATGAATGACACCCGCCTGCGGCTGGCAATCAATGCCATGCTCGTCGATCAGCCGGCGGACCAGCGCCTTGGCCTCTTCGGCCATATCCCAGAGCAAATGCGCCTTGCGCTTTCCCGCGATTGCCTCGAGCGCTTCCTGATCGATGCGGTGACCGCTGGCCGCCTGGCCGCCATTGCGACCCGACGCACCCCAGCCTGCGCGATGTGCCTCGACAACGATTACGCTGAACCCCTGCCGGGCCAAATGCAGCGCCGTGCTCAGCCCCGTATAGCCGGCGCCGATGACGCAGACATCGCATTGATGTTGCCCTTCCAATGCGGGCCGAACTGGCGGGATCTCAGTGGTGGCAGCGTACCAGGAGGGCGGATACTCGCCCGGATCGTCATTGACGTGCAACAGGGACTGGGACTGCGGGAGTAGCGCCATTTGGGACCGGGTCCTTGCGGCTCAGACGTTGAGCAGCAAATGTTCACGCTCCCACGGGCTGATCACCTGCAGATAGTCCTCGAACTCCTGCATCTTGATAGCTTCATACATCTTGCAGAAATCCTCGCCGAGCAGCTGACGCAACTGAGGATAAGCATTGAACTGGTTGAGCCCCTCGAACATTTCGCGCGGCAGGGCGTGCGGAAGTGCATAGGCATCGCCCTTCAATTCATCGCGCGGCTTGAGCCCGCTGGCCATTCCGAGAAAGCCGCAGGCAAGACAAGCCGCGATGGCCAGATAGGGGTTGCAGTCCATACCGACGACACGGTTTTCGACGCGGCGCGCCTCGGGTGGCGAGATCGGCACCCGCAAACCCGTGGACCGGTTGTCCGTACCCCATTCCACATTGATCGGCGCGGAATTGCCCGGCACCAGCCGTCGGTATGAGTTCACATAAGGCGCGAGGATCGAGATCACCGCATGCAGGTACTTCTGCTGACCGCCCAGAAAACCGTAAAACAGGTCGGTTGGCGCCCCCTTGTCGTCGGTGAAGACGTTCTTGCCCGTCTGCGTTGACACCACGCTTTGGTGGATGTGCATGGCGCTGCCCGGCTCGTCCTCCATCGGCTTTGCCATGAAAGTCGCATAACAATTGTGCCGCAGCGCCGCCTCGCGGATGGTGCGCTTGAAATTAAACACCTGATCCGCCAGCACCAATGGATTTCCGTGGTTGAGATTGATCTCGATCTGGCCGGCACCACCCTCCTGAATGATAGTATCGATGGAGATGCCCTGCGCCTCGGAGAAATCGTAAATAGTGTCGATGATTGCCGAATACTCGTCGATGGCCGAGATCGAGTATGATTGCCGTCCTGCGCCCTGCCGGCCCGAACGGCCCACGGGTGGCTCCAGCGGAGAATCTGGGTCGATGTTCGGTTTGGTCAGGTAGAATTCCAGTTCCGGAGCAATCACGGGCTGCCAACCCTTTTCCTCGTAGGCGGAAAGAACCTTCTTGAGGACATTGCGTGGCGCGATCATTACCGGTTCACCTGACTGGTGCTCCATGTCATGAATCACCTGGACCGTGATGTCTTCGGCCCATGGCGCGGCCACTGCCGTCGACAAATCGGGTTTGAGGATCAGGTCCGCCTCGGTCACTGCCTCCAGCGTGTCGTAGTCGGCGTATTCCCCGGTGATTGTCTGGTAGAAGATCGAAATGGGCAGGAAAGTCTGTTCCATGTCGATAAACTTGCGGGCGGGCATGGCCTTTCCGCGCGCAGTTCCGGCAAAGTCCGAAACCATGCATTCAACTTCCTCGACAACGCGCCCATCAAGCCAATCCTGGGCGGATTGCGGCAATTGGGTTGCCCATTCTAGGATTTGCTGGCGGCTCATGCGGGTGTTCCGAGGGCTGGGATGAATGTCTGGCTGGCGGGTGTGCCGAATTGTCCTTTTTTTGCCAATGACATGCAAGAGCGATTGCGGGCTAGAAAAAACCGGTTAACCTGTGAAACAAGGCCGTTCCGCGAGAGAAGTGGCCAGAACAGACAGTACAGAGGGGTATTCGAATATGAAGAAATCCGCGATTTTCCTGTCCGCTTCAATGCTGGCGCTCGGCACCGTCGTCGCCGGCGCCGCAGAGCTGCGCATCTACAACTGGTCGGACTATATTGACGAGTCCATCCTCGAGGAGTTCGAGGCAGAAACCGGGATTGACGTCACCTATGACGTGTTCGATTCCAACGAGGTGCTGGAAACCAAGCTGCTCGCCGGCTCGACCGGGTACGACATTGTCGTGCCATCGGGCACCTTCCTCGGCCGCCAGATACAGGCGGGCGTTTTCCAGAAGCTAGACAAATCGAAACTCCCGAACCTGTCCAACATGTGGCCGGAGATCGCCGAACAGACAACCAAGTATGATCCCGGCAATGAATACTCGATCAACTACATGTGGGGCACAACCGGTATCGGCTACAATGTCGCCAAGGTGCAGGAGATCCTTGGCGAGGATTCGATCACCTCATGGGATGTAATCTTCAAGCCGGAGATCATCTCCAAATTCGCCGATTGCGGTGTGCATATTCTTGACGCGCCGACCGAGCTGATCCCCGCCGCGCTCAACTATCTTGGCATTGATCCCAACTCCACCAACCCGGACGACCTGGCGAAGGCAGAAGAGTTGCTGCTGTCAATCCGGCCAAGCGTTCAAAAGTTTCACTCATCCGAATATATAAACGCGCTTGCCAATGGTGACATCTGCCTGGCAGTAGGCTGGTCGGGCGATGTAATCCAGGCTGCTGACCGTGCCGCCGAAGCCGATCAGGGCGTGGAAGTCGCCTATGCCATTCCCGAACAGGGTGCATTGCTCTGGTTCGACCAGATGGCCATCCCCAATGATGCGCAGAACGTCGAGGAAGCGCATCAGTTCCTCAATTACATCATGAAGCCGGAGGTGATCGCCAAGGCGTCGAACTATGTCTACTACGCCAATGGCAACAAGGCCTCGCAGGACTTGCTGGAGGAGGATCTGATCGGCGATCCGACGATCTATCCGGACGAGGAAACCACGGCCAAGCTTTATGCGACGCTGCCCTACGATCCAAAGACCGATCGGATCGTCACCCGGATATGGACCAAAGTGACAACGGGTCAGTAACAATCGAGCGGGCACCGGTATCTCCGGTGCCCGTTTGCTTTCGGGGCAACGCAAATTGAACGATCAGGCAACCAAAACCGCTCCGCCCGCCAAGGGCCAGAACCTGTTCTCGCCCTGGCTCGATACCGATGCCAGACCGCTTGTCGAGTTCCGCGATGTGCGCAAGACTTTCGGCGATTTCACTGCGGTCGATGGCGTTTCTCTGGAGATATTTCCGCGCGAGTTCTTTGCGCTGCTGGGGCCATCGGGCTGCGGCAAGACCACGCTGTTGCGCATGCTGGCCGGTTTTGAAACCCCGACATCGGGCCAGATACTGGTGGATGGGCAGGACATCTCTGCGATCCCCGCCAACCAGCGCCCGATCAACATGATGTTCCAGTCCTATGCGCTGTTCCCGCATCTGAGCGTGGAAGCCAATATTGCCTTCGGTCTGAAACGCTCGAAAATGCCGAAAGGCGAGATCGCCGAGCGCACGCAGCGCATGCTCAAGCTTGTGCAGATGGAGCGCTTTGCGGGCCGCAAACCGCATCAGCTTTCCGGCGGCCAGCGGCAGCGTGTGGCGTTGGCGCGCTCGCTCGCCAAGAACCCGAAAATCTTGCTGCTCGATGAGCCGCTTGGCGCGCTCGACGCCAAACTGCGTGAGCAGACCCAGTTCGAACTGATGAACATACAGGAGACACTGGGCACCACCTTCATCATTGTCACGCACGATCAGGTGGAGGCGATGACGGTCTCCTCGCGCATCGGACTGATGAACCACGGGGTTCTGGAGCAGGTCGCCACTCCTGCTGACATTTACGAAAACCCGACCTCGCGCTTCTCGGCGGACTTCATCGGCGCGGTCAATCTCATCGAGGGAATTTCGGGCGGCAAGGCCGATCACGGCGGCGAAGCGTTCCTCGAATTTCGCGCTGCCGCGGAAGGTGCAGGCGAGTTCCTGGCCCGCACCAACAAGCAGGTCGACGCCGGGGCCCGGTGCTGGCTGGCGCTGCGGCCAGAGAAAATTCACGTCTCGCGCGAAAAGCCCGCCGATGCAGTCAATGCCGTCGAGGGCCATGTCGACGATATCGCCTATTCCGGCAACCTCTCCACCTATTATGTACGGCTTGCCGACGGGGCCATCATCAAGGCGCAGGAGGCCAACCGCCGCCGCGTGGCAAACCGGGAACTGACCTGGGAAGACCCGGTCTGGCTGTCATGGACGCCGGGTTCCGGCGTGGTGCTGACGCATTGAACCGCCCCAGGATACGCCCTTGACCAGCCATCCCCGCCTGCGCCGTCTGTTCCTGATCGCCATCCCCTATCTCTGGCTGCTAGTTTTCTTTCTTGCGCCGTTCCTGATCGTCCTGAAGATTTCACTGTCCGATTTGGCGATTGCCCAGCCGCCCTATGTCCCGGTGCTGGACCTGTCGGAAGGCTGGGAAGGGTTGAAGGCCTTCTTCGCGGCGCTCGATTTCGAAAGCTACACCTGGCTCACCCAAGACGCGCTCTACATCAACGCCTTCTTGTCGAGCCTGCGCATCGCGCTGGTATCGACGATACTGTGCCTGCTGGTCGCCTTCCCGCTCGCCTATGGCATGGCACGGGCGCCGGAGAGTTGGCGGCCGCTCCTGGTCATGCTGGTCATCCTGCCGTTCTGGACGAGCTTCCTGATCCGTGTCTACGCATGGATCGGCATTCTGCGCACCGAAGGACTGCTCAACCAGTTCCTCATCTGGACCGGCCTGATCGACTCACCGCTCGCGATCATGAACACGACGACCGCCGTCTATATCGGCATCGTTTATTCCTACCTGCCCTTCATGGTGCTGCCGATCTACGCGACGCTGGAGCGTATGGATGAAAGCCTGCTGGAGGCAGCGATCGATCTCGGCTGTTCCAAACTCACAGCCTTCTGGCTGGTGACGATACCGCTCGCCGTGCCGGGCATCGTCGCCGGCAGCTTCCTCGTCTTCATCCCGGCCATGGGCGAGTTCGTCATTCCCGATCTGCTCGGCGGTTCGTCGACGTTGATGATGGGCAAGACGCTGTGGACCGAGTTCTTCTCCAACCGCGACTGGCCGGTGGCTTCCGCCGTCGCCATCGTGCTGCTGGCGACCATTGTCGTTCCCATCGTTATCTTCCAGCGCCAGTTGGAACGCCAGCAGGAAGCGGGGAGGTAACAGCCGATGACCCGCAAGTTCACATGGTTCAATGCCACCTCGCTGACGCTGGGCTTCGCTTTCCTGTACCTGCCGATCCTGCTGCTGGTGATCTACAGCTTCAACGAATCCAAGCTGGTGACCGTCTGGGCGGGCTTCTCGACCAAATGGTATGGTGAATTGTTGCGCAACGAGGCCATGCTCGATGCGGCATGGGTCACGCTTCGCGTGGCGTTCCTCACGGCCTGCCTTGCAACCGTGCTGG
>Ga0310345_10003846_pt1 | contig 13996 bp, 6 predicted proteins | sample HC15DNA20500_MG_FD_204667 | JGI IMG/M metagenome (GOLD analysis project Ga0310345, IMG submission 204667) | Marine microbial communities from station ALOHA, North Pacific Subtropical Gyre - HC15-DNA-20-500_MG | ecosystem: Environmental > Aquatic > Marine > Oceanic | place: Pacific Ocean: North... | reverse complement strand
GAAGGCCGCCTTCCGCGAGCAGGAGGGCCGGCCCGAGCGGATCGACCCGGCGAGCACGTCGTTCGGCCTCGCCATCGATGTCGAGAAGCGCGGGAAGCGCCAGCTCCTCGTCCCTAACATCAAGCAGGCCGAGGCGCTTTCGTTCGCCGAGTTCCTCGGGGCCTACAACGACGTCGTCAGGCGCGCGCTCGGCGGGAAGCTCCAGCTCGATGACTTCGCCGGGACGACGGCCACGCTCACGAACCCCGGCGGCATCGGGACCCAGATGTCGGTCCCGCGCCTGATGCCGGGCCAGAGCGTCATCGTCGCCGTCGGCGGGATCGGGTACCCGCCGGAGTACGCGGGGATGGACCCGGCGGAGCTGTCCCGCCTCGGGCTCTCGCCGGTCATGACCATGACGAGCACCTACGACCACCGCGTGATCCAGGGCGCGGAGTCGGGCGAGTTCCTCAACGTCATCGCCGACCTGCTCCAGGGCGGGCGCGGGTTCTACGAGGAGGTCTTCCAGAGCCTCGGCCTCCACACGCCCCCGTTCCGCGGCAAGGCCGACTCGACGCCGGCGCTCGGCAAGGCCGCGCTCGGCTCCGGCGCGAAGGCGTCGAAGGTCGAGAAGCAGGCCCGCGTCTACGAGCTCATCCGGGCCTACCGCGTGAGGGGCCACCTCCTCGCCGACACGAACCCGCTCGGCTACGAGCCCCGCAACCACACCGAGCTCGACCCGGCCAGCTACGGCCTCACGGTCTGGGACCTCGACCGGACGTTCTTCACGGGCGGCATGGCCGGCGTGACCGGCGGCGGCCTCGCGGGGAACCACACGATGACGCTCCGCGACATCCTCGACACGCTTTGGGACACCTACACCGGGCACGTCGGGAGCGAGTTCATGCACCTCTCCTCGCCCGAGGAGAAGCGCTGGCTCATCGAGCGGATCGAGCCCCAGCAGTTCCGCGAGCCCATCGATACGGCGCGGAAGAAGCGGATCTTCGAGAAGCTCAACGAGGCCGAAGCCCTCGAGCAGTTCATCCACACGAAGTACATCGGGCACAAGCGGTTCTCGCTCGAGGGCGCCGAGACGATGATCCCGCTCCTCGACGCCGTCATCTCCGACGCGGCCGACCAGGAGACCGAGGAGGTCGTGATCGGGATGGCCCACCGCGGGCGGCTCAACGTGCTCACGAACATCCTCGGGAAGCCCTACGACCGCGTCTTCAGCGAGTTCGAGGGGACCGTCGACCCCGACGCCGTCCACGGCTCGGGCGACGTGAAGTACCACCTCGGCCAGACCGGCACGCACACGTCCCCGAACGGCTCGAAGACGCAGCTCACGCTGGCGTCCAACCCGTCGCACCTCGAGGCCGTCAACCCGGTCGTCGAGGGGATGGCGCGGGCCAAGCAGCAGCGGATCGTCGAGGCGCACCCCGACGCGTCCGAGAAGCGGCTCCGCGACAAGGTCCTCCCGATCCTCGTCCACGGCGACGCCGCGTTCGCCGGGCAGGGCGTGGTCGCCGAGACCCTGAACCTCTCGCAGCTCGAGGGCTACCGGACGGGCGGGACGGTCCACCTCGTGGTCAACAACCAGATCGGGTTCACGACGCTCCCGATGCACTCGCGCTCCTCGGCCTACGCCACCGACATCGCGCGGATGATCCAGGCCCCGATCTTCCACGTCAACGGCGACGACCCCGAGGCCGCCGTCCGCGTCGCGCGCCTGGCGCTCGACTACCGGAACGTGTTCAACAAGGACGTGGTGATCGACCTCGTCTGCTACCGGAAGTACGGTCACAACGAGGGCGACGAGCCGTCCTACACGCAGCCGCTCATGTACGCCGACATCGGGAACCACCGGTCGGTGCGGAAGCTGTACCTCGAGCTCCTCCTCCGCCGTGGCGAGCTGACGCCCGAGCAGGCCGAGGCCATCCTCGACGACTTCAAGGACAAGCTGGACTCGGCCTTCGAGGAGACGAAGGAACTGGCCGAGCGGCACAAGGACCGCCAGCCGGTCGCCGTGCCGATCGAGACCGAGGACGCCGCCGTCGCGACGGCCGCCGACCGCGACCAGCTGACGCGCGTCATGGAGGCCCTCGTCACGATGCCCGACGACCTCCAGGTCCACAAGAAGCTGGCTCGGCTCGTCGTCGACCGCCGCCGGAAGCAGTTCGAAGAGGGGACCATCGACTGGGCCTTCGCCGAGTCGCTCGCGTTCGGGACGCTGCTCCTCGAGGGCACGCCGGTCCGCCTCAGCGGCCAGGACTCCGGGCGCGGGACGTTCAGCCAGCGCCACGCCATCCTCTACGACCAGGCGGACGGCCACCGCTACCTCCCGCTCAACCACCTCGCACCGGGCGGCCCGGGCGACGGCCAGGCCCGGTTCCAGGTCTACGACTCGCTCCTCAGCGAGTACGCCGCGCTCGGCTTCGAGTACGGCTACTCCGTCGCCGACCCGTCGGCGCTCGTGCTCTGGGAGGCCCAGTTCGGCGACTTCGTCAACGGGGCGCAGATCATGATCGACCAGTTCATCACGGCGGCCGAGGCCAAGTGGGGCCAGACGTCGTCGCTGGTGATGCTGCTCCCGCACGGGTACGAGGGCCAGGGGCCGGAGCACTCGTCGGGCCGCCTCGAGCGGTTCCTCCAGGCCTGCGCTGAGGACAACCTCATCGTGGCCAACTTCTCGACGCCCGCCAACTACTTCCACGCGCTCCGGCGCCAGGTCAAGCGGGCCGACAAGAAGCCGCTCATCGTGATGACGCCGAAGTCGCTTCTCCGCCTCCCGGAGGCTGTGACGTCGGTTGACGAGCTGGCCGATGGCGAGTACCGCCCGTTCATCCCGTCCGACGGTGCGCCCGAGGCGGACCGCCTCGTGATCTGCTCGGGCAAGGTCGTCTACGACGTGCTCAAGGCGCGCGAGGCGCTCGACCGCCCGTCGTCGGTGGCCGTCGCTCGGCTCGAGCAGTTCTACCCGTTCCCCGAGGACGCCGTCCGCGAGGAGCTGGCGCGCTTCGGAGGAAAGCCCGTCGTGTGGCTCCAGGAGGAGCCCGAGAACATGGGCGCCTGGACGTTCGTCCGGCCCCGCTTCGACGCGCTCCTCGAGGAGCTCCACGGCGACTGCTCGCACCGGATCCGGTACGCGGGCCGCGCGGCGGCAGCCTCGCCGGCCGCGGGCTCGGCCAAGGTCCACGCGGCCGTGCAGGAGCAGATCCTCCGCGACGCGCTCGGGATCGAGGGCTAGCCCCGCCGTCTCTGCCGACCGGGAGGGGCGCGTCGCCGGCGTGCCCCTCCGTCGTTCGACGCCGTCTCTCATGGCCCCCACCGAGCTCCGCCCCTGGTCGCGCGCCGTGGTCAAGGTGGGGAGCGCGCTCGTCGCGCCCGACGGCGTGCCCAGCGACCGCCACCTCGGCGCGATCGCCGCGTTCGTCCGCCGCGGCGCCGCGGCGGGGCGGGAGACCGTGATCGTGTCGTCGGGCGCCGTGGCGGCCGGGCGGGCGGCCGTGGGTGGGCGCCGGCCGCGGACGATCCCCGAGAAGCAGGCGCTCGCCGCGATCGGCCAGCCGCGGCTGATGGGGCGCTGGGGGCGGCTCCTCGACGCCCCCGTCGCGCAGGTCCTCCTCACGCACGACGACCTCGTCCACCGCGACCGCTTCCTCAATGCGCGGACCACGCTGGCCGAGTTGCTCGGCCGCGGCGTCGTCCCCGTCGTCAACGAGAACGACACGGTCGCGGTCGACGAGCTGAAGGTGGGCGACAACGACAACCTCGCCGCCCACGTCGCCGTGCTCGCCGAGGCGGACCTCCTCGTGATTCTGACCGACGTCGACGGCCTGTTCGACGCCGACCCCCGCGCGAGCGCCTCCGCCCGCCTCGTGCCCGTCGTGGACCGGGTCGACGCGGGCGTCCACGCGATGGCGGGCGGGGCCGGGACCGACGCCGGGACGGGGGGGATGCGGACAAAGCTCCAGGCGGCCGAGAAGGCGACCTCGCGCGGCATCGCCACCGTCCTCGTCAACGGCACCGACGCCGGCCGGCTGGCGGCGCTCGCGGACGGCACGCTCCAGGGCACGCTGTTCCGGGCGCTCGACCCGCCGCTGCCGGCGAAGAAACACTGGCTGCTCCACGCGACGCCGGTCGCCGGCCGGGTCGTCGTCGACGCCGGCGCGGCCGAGGCCGTTTGCCGCCGGGGCGCCTCGCTGCTGGCGTCGGGCGTCGTCACGGTGGCGGGCGACTTCGGGCGCGGCGAGCCGGTCGAGGTGGCAGACGAGGCCGGTCACGTGCTCGCGCGGGGGATCGCGCGGTACGCGGCCCACGAACTGACGCGCGTCCGCGGGCGGCAGAGTGGGGAATTGGAAGCGGTTCTGGGCTACGCCGGCCCCTCGGCCGTCGTCCACCGTGACGATCTTGCCCTCCTCGACGCTCCCGATTCCGATGGCTGAGATTCCAACCGCCTCGCTCGACGACCTCGTCGCCGCCTGCAAGCGGGCGTCGCGGCAGGTCGCCACGCTCTCGACCGGCGCCAAGAACCGCGCGTTGGAGGCGATGGCCGACGCGCTCGAAGCGCACGAGTCGAAGATCCTCGACGCCAACCGGCGCGACCTCGACGGCGCCGCCGAGCGCGGGCTGTCGGACGCGATGACGGACCGGCTCACGCTCAGCCCGGAGCGAGTCAAAAAAATGGCCGACGCGCTCCGCGAGGTGGCGTCGTTCGACGACCCGGTCGGCGAGGTGGCCGAGACGCGCCGGCGCCCGAGCGGGATCGAGGTCGGGCGGATGCGCGTGCCGCTCGGCGTGATCGCGATGATCTACGAGGCCCGTCCAAACGTGACGTCCGACGCGGCCGGGCTGTGCTTTAAGGCCGGCAACGCGGTCGTCCTGCGGGGCGGGTCGGAGGCGGTCCACTCGAACCGAGCCGTCGCGACGGCGCTCCACGAGGCGCTGGAAAGGGAAGGCATCGACCCGGCCGCCGTTACGCTCGTCCCGACGACCGACCGCGAGGCGATCAAGGACCTCATCCGGATGAACGAGCATCTGGACCTCGTCATCCCGCGCGGCGGCGAGGGGCTCATCCGGTTCGTCGACGAGCACAGCCGCGTGCCGGTCATCAAGCACTACAAGGGCGTCTGCCACCTGTTCGTGGACGAGTCCGCCGACCTCGACGTCGCGCTCGACCTTCTCCTGGACGGCAAGCTTTCGCGGCCCGGCGTCTGCAACGCGCTCGAGACGCTGCTCGTCCACGAGGCCGTCGCCGCGCGCTTCCTCCCACGCGCCCACCGCGAGCTAGCGGCGCACGACGCGGAGATCCGAGGAGACGCCGCCACCCGCCAGATCCTCGGCGAGTCGGTCCCCGAGGCCACCGAGGCGGACTACGAGGCGGAGTTTCTGGCGCCCGTCATCGCCGTCCGCGTCGTCGACGGGATCGACCGGGCGCTCGACCACGTGGCGACGTACGGCTCGCAGCACACGGAGGTCATCGCGACCGAGAGCGTGGCCGCGGCCCGCCGCTGGGTCCGCGAGGTCGACGCGTCGGTCGTCCTCGTCAACGCGTCGTCGCGGTTCTCGGACGGCGGCGAGCTCGGGCTGGGCGCCGAGATCGGCATCTCGACGACGAAGCTCCACGCGTTCGGCCCCATGGGCCTGGAGGCGCTGACGACGCAGAAGTTCGTCGTCCACGGGGCCGGGGAGACGCGCCACGCCGTCCCGCCCCGCGCGAGCTAGCCCGTGCTCGACCTCCTCGCCTTCGACCTCGACGGGACGCTCGCCGACACCGAGTCGCTCAAAGGCCAGTCGTACGGCTGGGCCGCGCACGAGCTCGACCCGTCCATCGACCCGGCCGACGTGGAGGCGGCGTACGTGCCCTACATCGGCGGCGGGCGGGAAGAGATCGCGGCCGGCCTGCTCGGCCACTTCGGGCTGGCGGAGGCCGCCCGCCGGCACGACGCGTCGGTCGAGCCGTGGGAATCGTTCGTCGGCCTCCGGCTGGAGCGCTACCGCGGGATGCTCCGCGACGCCGACCTCGTCCGCCGCCACGCGCTGCCCGGGGCGCTCGCGGTCGTCGAAGAGGCCCGCCGACTCGCGCGCCACGTCGCCGTCGTGACCACGACCGACCGGGCCAACGCACGGCCCGTGCTCGACGCCCTCGGCCTCGGCGGAGCGTTCGACATCGTCGTCACGTCGGACGACGTGGAGGCGCACAAGCCGGACCCGTGCGGTTACCGGCTCGCGCTCGACCATCTCGGCGCCGATCCGGCCTGGTCCCTCGCCGTCGAGGACTCGCCGACGGGCGCCCGCGCCGCCGTCGCCGCTCGCCTCCAGGTCCTCGCCGTGCCGTCTGAAGCCACGCGCGACGGACTTCAGGCCCTTGTCCGTGACGGCGTGCTCTCGCCCGCCTCGGTGGTCGAGCCGGACGCGTTGGCCGGGGCCGTCCGCCAGCGCGCCGAGGCGGGGTCACCCGCCTAGCGGCGGGCGTCGAACTGGGCCTGGAGCGCGTCGATAAAGGCCACCGCGCTGTCGGTGTACGGGTTGACGTGGTGCGCGCGGAAGATGTCGGCCGAGACGATGTGCGTCGCCTCCGAATAGCTGGCCGCCCGGTCGATCCGGTCGAGCGTCCGATGGTAGGCGCTCGGGGAGCCCTCGAAGAGTTCCTCGACGTACCAGTCGCGGCGGTCTCGAGCGCCGTGGCCGAGAACGCGTGCTTCGAGCGCATCGAGCGACGGGCTGGCGGGCGCGTCGCCCAGGTCGTCGGTCGGCACGTCGCGGGGCGGGGTCGGGAGCTTTTGGGCGAGCTCGGAGGCGGCGAACCGTTTCCAAAGCGGCTCGTCGTCCGCGTCTCCCGCGTCGGTCTCGGAGAGCGGGGTCTCCGATGGGCTCTGCGTCCGAGCGATCCGTTGCCAGAGCGGCTCCTCGTCGCCCTCATGGGCCTCGGCGGTCGTCGGGGGGGAGGGGGGCTCGACTGGGACGGGAGGGGGCTCGGCGGCCTCCGCCTCGGGCGTCTCGTCGGGGACGTCGAGCACAGGGATTGTGGGCGCGGGCGCCTCGGGCGCCGGCTCGGTGAGGGTATCGCGGACCTCGTCCATGCCGTCGGTCTCGGAGGCCTCCGTCTGCTCCGACTCCGGTTCGGGGCGTGAGTCGGCCGGGCGGGCAGGGCCGAGAACGGCGGACTCATCGGCCTCGTCGTACTCCGGCGAGTGATACTTCGAGCCGATCGTCGGCGGCCGGACGTCCTCTAGGACGGGAGGCGTCGGCGCACCGCGAAGGCTCGGTGGCTCCCAGGCGATCGGGCGCCGCGGGGGCGCCTCAGTCTCGGTCGGGTCGTCCGCGGTAGCGTCGACGTCGACCGTCTCCGCCTCGGGTACCTCATCGTGGCCGGCGTCATCGTCGGACGGATCGGCCTTCGGCGGGTCTACCTCGGGCGGGCTGGCCTCCGGTGGCTCCGTTTCGAGGGCGACCGAGGGGGGGGGGGGCTCGGTCCCAGTCGGCATCGACGGCTCGGCGGAGGGCTCGCCGGCCGACTCGTCTGTGCGCGCCTCGCCTGGGCCAGACTCCTCCGGAGCCGTCTCGTCGGGCGCGAGGACGGCGTCGAGGCGAGCACGGAGGTCGTCGGCCGTGACCGCGTCGATCCCGTCGAGCGCGTGGGCGAGGCCGTCGGCGCCGCGGGCTTCGAAGAGCGGGCGGAGGAGGCCGGTCGGGACCGACCCGGGCGGTGAGCCGACGGGCCCGATGAGCGAGAACAGCGGCCCGAGCAGCGTCATCCAGTCGGACGGGCCGAAGGTCGAGACCATCCGGCGGTCGATCCGCTGGAGGAGCCCGGCGAACTCGTCACGGCCGAGGGACTCGACGCCCTTCCGCTCGGCGTAGCGAGTGGCGATCTGCGGGAGGTACGGGTAGGGCCCGAACGCGCGGGCCCGGTCGAGCGCGACTCCGACCGGGAGAGGTCCCGGCTCACCCTCGAACGCGACGTCGGCGAGCGTAGCCGCGGGGCGGACGAGGTGGGCCAGCGCCAGCCGGGCGGCCTGGCGGACGGCGTCGGCCCAGGCGGAGGCAGGGAAGCGGACGGCGCGCGAGGCGGCCTCGCGCCACGCCTCGGCGGCGGCTTCGACATCGCTCCCCCCGATCCACTCGGAGTCGCGAGGGGCCGCGTCGGCGACGGCGAGCGTGAGGCGGGCGTGGAGGAGCCGGGCGACCGGCGCCGGGAGGCCATCCACGTCGAGCGCCGTGCGGGGCCGGTCGGCGGGGGCCGTGGCGAGGAGCCGGCGGGAAAGGGCCTCGGCGGCCGAGTCGAGCGCGTCGGGCATGGCGGTCGGGGGGAGACGGCCAAGCTACGCCGGAGCCCCGCCGGACCGTTCCCGGGCCGCCCGCCTCGGTGCCGAGGCGGGCGGGGTCGAGACCGCCTACCTGGTTGTGGCGGACGCCTCTTCCAACGCCTCGATCCGTTCGCGGTGACCGTTCAGCTCTACTCGGAGTGTGGCGAGAACACCTGCCAGCGCGCCCGCCACGAGCGCAGGGCCGAACCGCGGCGCGAGGGTCAGGCAGGCGTAGAACAGCGCTCCGAAGACGATCACGTAGACGGTCCACGTCGTCGGGCCGCGACCACGAAGCAGGGAGTGGAGGGTGGCGGCCATCAGAAGGAGGGGAGGAACCTCCCCTCGTTACGCCGGCTCAGCCTCGACGGCGGCGTCTTCGGCCTCGTCGAACCGGACGCCCACAAGCCGGCTGACGCCCGGCGTCGGCATCGTCACGCCGTACATCCGGTCGGCGGCCTCCATCGTCAGCTTGTTGTGGGTGACGAGGATGAACTGCGTCGAGTCCACGAACGAGCGGATGAGGCGCATAAAGCGGCCCACGTTCGCGTCGTCGAGCGGGGCGTCGACCTCGTCGAGGATGCAGAACGGGCTCGGCTTGACGAGGTAGATCGCGAAGAGGAGCGCGGTGGCCGTCAGCGTCTTCTCGCCGCCCGAGAGCTGGGTGAGCGAGACGGGCCGCTTGCCCTTCGGCCGCGCCGTGATCGTGACCGGCGCCTCGAGGGGGTCGTCGCCGTCGAGGGCCACGTCGGCCGAGGCGTCGCCGCCGAAGAGGTCGGAAAAGAGCTTCTGGAACGCCGCGCGGACCTGCGTGAACGTCTCGTCGAAGCGGCGGCGGGCCGTCTCGTTGATCTCGCGGATGGTCTCGAGGAGTGAGGCCTCGGCCGAGGCGAGGTCGGCGCGTTGCTCCTGGAGGAAGGTCAGGCGCTCCTTTTCGGTCTCGTAGCTCTCGAGGGCGAGCGCGTTGACGGCGCCGAGGCTGCGAATCTTCTGGCGGAGGTCGGGGATCTCGGCGCGGGCCGTCGCGGGCTGGAAGAGCTCCTCGGACTGGAGCCGGTCGAGCTCCGCCGCCGCCTCATCGAGGTCGGCGCCGTGCTCCTCGTCGAGCCGTTCGAGCGTCGTCTCCTGGCGGGTCGCGACTTCCGCGAGGCGTCGCTCGGCGTCGGCGCGGGCTGTGGCGGCGGTCTCCCGGGTCTGGCGGATCTCGCGGAGCGCGCGCTCCGCGTCGGCGATGCGGGCGCGTCCGTCGAGGACGGCCGTCTCGGCGTCGGAGGCGCGTTGCTGGAGTCTGTCGGTTTTTTCTCGCTCGGCGTCGAGTCGGGCGGTGACCGTCTCGGCGGAGCCGGCCGCCTCGGCGACCTCGGCCCGGACCCGCTCCGCCTCGGCGTCGCGGTCGGCCTGCCGGCGGGCAATGTCGGCGCGCGTCTGCGCGGCGCGGTCGCGGGCCTCGCGCGCGGCCTGCGCGGCCGACTGGGCACGGGCATGGGCGAGGCGGGCGTCGCTCCACGCGGCCTCGGCGGTCTGCCGAGCCCGCTGCGCGTCGTCCAGCGCGGCGTCGGCGGCGGCCTGCCGGGCCTCGGCGTCGGACGCCTCAAGTTGACGTGCGGCGACGGCGTCCTCGAGAGCCTCGATCTCCGGGAGGTCGGCAATGAGTCGGGCGATCTCCTCGGCGCGGGCGTCGAGGCGGGCGGCCTGCGCCTGCTGTGCCTGCGCGGCGGCCTCAGCGCGGGTCACGGCGTCGCGGGCCCGGTCGCGGGCGTCGCGGGCCCGGTCGCGGTCCGACTCGGCCTGCCGGCGAGCCTGCTCTGCTTGGTCCCGCGCGACCCGGGCCGCCTCAGCGGCTTGCTCGGCGGCCTCGCGGGCGCGCTCGGAGGTGTCGAGCGCGTCGGCGGCCTCGGCCTGCCGCTCACGGACGCCCATCCGGCCGGCGGCATCTGAGGGCGTCGGGCTGCCGCCGTGGACGGCGCCGGTCGCGTCGGTCCACGCGCCCTCGCGCGTCACGAACCGGGCGACGGGGTACGCGTCCCGCAGCGAGCGGGCCTGGACCAGCGACTCGACCACGAACGTGTTGCCGAGGAGCGACTGGAGGAGGGGCGTGTAGCGTTCGTCGGCGCGCGCGAGGTCGAGCGCGGGCGTCGCCCCCGGCGGCACCGGCGACCGCTCGGTCGGCGCCTGGCCGACGCGGGAGAGGACGAGGAAGGTGGCACGTCCCTGATCGGCCGCGCGGAGGCGGCCGATGGCGGCGTCGGCTGCGTTCTCATCCGGCACCACGAGCGCTTGCGACCACGCGCCGAGCGCGGCGTCGAGCGCGAGCCGGTCGCTCTCGGCGGCGCCGACGACCTCGGCCAGGAGGGGGGCCTCGACGTCGGGGTGGGCGGCGAGAAAGGCGACGGCGCCGTCGCCCTCCGGACCCGCCTCGACGAGCGCCTGGAGAAGGTCGGCCTCGGCGCGGGCGGCCTGCGCGGCAGCGCGGGCGCGCTGTCGGTCGGCGTCGGCGGTCTCGAACGCGGCGCGCGCAGCGTCGCGAGCGTCGGCGGCTTGTGCGAGCGCGGCGTGCGCCTTGTCGAGGGCGGCCTCGGCGGCGTCGAGGCCGACGGTGTCGACCTGCGCTTCGGGCGCGGCGGTCAGTTGGCGGCGCTCGGAGGCGACGCGCTCGGCGTCCTGTTCCAAGAACGCGCGGCGGTCGCGAGCGCGCTCGACGGCCCGCTCGGCGTCGCGGAGCGCCGCCACGGCCTCCACCGCCGTCGCCCGCGCCGACTGCGCCCTCTGGCGCGCCTGCTCGGCCGCGTCGCGTGCCTCGGACCGCTCGCCTTCCGCCACGAGGAGCGCCGCGTCGCGTTCGGCGAGCGCGGCCTCGGCCGTCTCGATCCGCTCGGCCGCGTCTGCCTCCTCGCGCTCGGCGTCGGTCGCCCGGGCCGCGTCGGCGTCACGCTCGCGCGCGATCCGGTCGAGGGCCCGCCGCCCGGCCGATTGGCGCTCGTCGCCGAGTCGGATCTCGGCCTCCAGCGTCTGGACGGTCTCCGCGTGCCTCTGGAGCGCCCGGGCTGCCTGGGCCATGTCCTGCTCGAGCCCCACGAGCGCCGTCCGCGCTTCCTCGATCTGGGCCTCGCCCGCGGCCACCTTCGCTCCGAGCCCCTCCGCCTCGGTGCCCCTCTCCCGAACCGCGGCCTCGAGCTGATCGCGCTCGTCTTGGAGCCGGGCGACGTCGTGCGCCGCGAGCGCCAGCTCGAGCCGACGGAGGCGCGTCGCCAGCCGCTCGTGCCGCGCGGCCTTCTGCGCTTGGCGACTCAGCGAGCGGACCTGCTTGTCGACCTCCTCGATGATGTCGTCGAGGCGGGTGAGGTCGGCTTGGGTGGTCTCGAGCTTGCGGAGAGCCTGCTTCCGGCGACGCTTGTACTTCGTCACGCCGGCGGCCTCCTCGAACAGCCGGCGGCGGTCGTCGGCCTGCTCCGAGAGGATGTCCTCGACCATCGACAGCTCGATGACGGAATAGGCCCCGGCCCCCATGCCGGTGTCCATGAACAGGTCGAGGATGTCGCGGAGGCGGCAGACCGTCCCGTTCAAGAGGTACTCCGAGTCGCCGTTGCGGTAGAGCCGGCGCGTGACCGTGACCTCCGAGTACTCGGTCGGGAGAACGCCGCGCGTGTTCTCGACGGTCAGCGAGACCTCGGCCATGCCGAGCGGCTTCTTCCCCGACGACCCATTGAAGATGACGCCGGCCATCGACTCGCTCCGGAGCATCCGCGACCGCTGCTCGCCGAGCACCCACCGCACGGCGTCGATCACGTTCGACTTGCCACACCCGTTGGGCCCGACGATGGCCGTGACGCCCGGGGAGAAGTCCACGGAGGTCTTCTGGGCGAAGCTCTTGAAGCCGTGGAGGTCGAGCCGGCTGAGGTACACGAGGCGGGGTCCGGGGGAAGCCCAGAAGATACCGACGGGCCGGGGGCACCTCCGAGAGGTCCGATCCCAGGCGACCCCGTCGCCCTCGGTCTCGGGGCGGGGCCAGCCGTCGACGAGGGGCGAACCCCTCCCTCCGCGGCGGGCCCCGGCGCGGCGTCTGCCGACCACCGGGGCCGCCCCGAAGGGCGAAGCGCGGGGTCCCACCACGGCCCCCGCGCCTCAGAGCCGCTGCGCAAGACGTCGTGCGGCGGCTTCCCTGCTCTCTACCTACGGCCTACCGGCCGATTCGTGTCGCCCGGCCGTCGGATTCACAAACCGGCCTCGGAGGGGCTCCAAACCCGCCGGGGCCCCATGCGGACAGAGGGGCGAACGCCGTGCAAGTCGGTGCCACACAATGGCGCCGGGCGAAAACCCGTCGCCCCCTTGACCCGTGGTAGAGTTCGGCGATATCGTGAAGACAACCGACCGGCGCCCTGCCTTGATCCGGAATCTCACCAACGTCAATCGCAATCCCGTCTCCCGGAGGAGACGCGAGAGCCGGCGTGCGTTGGTCTGAGGCAGACCCCACACACCGTATCGAGCGGCCCCTCCACTCCCGGAGGGGCCGCTTTTTTTTGCCCGCACGAGCGGGTTCGCCCCAACCCTCCCGAGCCATGTGCTCCATCCTCGGACTCCTCGACCTCTCCACTGACCCCGCCGCCGCGCGACAGACGGCCGTCCGCCTGAGCGGCCTCCAGCGGCACCGCGGCCCGGACTGGTCGGGCGTCTACGCCACCGACAAGGCCGTGCTCGCGCACGAGCGCCTCGCGATCGTCGACGTCATCAACGGCGCGCAGCCGCTGCTCAACCCGGCCGGCACGCACGCGCTCGCGGTCAACGGCGAGATCTACAACCACCGCGAGCTCCGCGCCGGCCTGAGTGAGCCGTTCGAGTTCCAGACCGATTCCGACTGCGAGGTGATCCTGGCGCTCTACCGCGAGCATGGCGCCGACTTTCTTGACATGCTGGTCGGCATCTTCGCCTTCGTCCTCTACGACGCCGAGCAGGACCGGTACCTCATCGCGCGGGACCCGATGGGCGTGATGCCGCTGTACACCGGCCGCGACGGACACGGGACGCTCCTGGTGGCGAGCGAGATGAAGGCGCTCGTGCCGGTCTGCAAGCAGATCGAGACGTTCCCTCCGGGTCATGTTCTGGATAGCAAGGTCGGCGAGCCGGTCCGCTACTACACGCGCGATTGGATGGAGTACGAGCCGGTCAAGGACAACGGGGCGAAGGCGGAAGATGTGAGGGAGGCCCTCGACGCGGCCGTCAAGCGCCAACTCATGACCGACGTGCCGTACGGCGTACTCCTGTCCGGCGGGCTCGACTCGTCGATCACGGCGGCCCTCGCCCAGAAGTACTCCCACAAGCGGATCGAGGCCGACGACCAGCAGGAGGCGTGGTGGCCGCACCTCCACTCGTTCGCCATCGGTCTAGAGGGCAGCCCGGACCTCGCGGCGGCCAAGGAAGTGGCCGAGTACATCGGGACGGAGCACCACACGCTCCACTTCACGGTCGAGGAGGGGATGGACGCGATCCCGGAGGTCATCCGCCACCTCGAGACCTACGACGTGACGACGATCCGCGCGGCGACGCCGATGTACCTCATGGCCCGGCGGATCAAGGCGATGGGGATCAAGATGGTCCTCTCGGGCGAGGGCTCCGACGAGATCTTTGGCGGCTACCTCTACTTCCACAAGGCGCCCGACGCCCAGCAGTTCCACGAGGAGACCGTCCGGAAGCTCGACCGGCTCCACCTGTTCGAC
>Ga0310345_10003844_pt1 | contig 14012 bp, 13 predicted proteins | sample HC15DNA20500_MG_FD_204667 | JGI IMG/M metagenome (GOLD analysis project Ga0310345, IMG submission 204667) | Marine microbial communities from station ALOHA, North Pacific Subtropical Gyre - HC15-DNA-20-500_MG | ecosystem: Environmental > Aquatic > Marine > Oceanic | place: Pacific Ocean: North... | reverse complement strand
GGAGGATGTAGTTTTAGTGAAACAAGACATTGTGTAGATTATCATCGTTTTGGTATTATGGATGATTATGATGATTATCAACCTGAGAGTGGTTATAAAAGTTGGGCATTGCATTTAGAAGATATTGTTTCAAACTCTAAAGTATATAATACTGCTATGCCAGGAGCAGGGAATGGTTTTATATCAAGAGCTGTGATTTATAAAGTAAATGAGATGTTAGAACAAGGTAAAAAACCAGATTATGTTTTTATACAGTTAACTGCATGTGATAGAGAAGAAATATTGGTAAGTGTGGATGATGCTTCGAGTGAAACAGATAGAAATTTACTTTGTCATTTTATACCATTATTAGATAAAGGGTTGGATGGTGGTATAAATTGGGGATTAATAAAGAATGACAATTATAATAAAATGTGGTTGAAACATAGTTATGGAAAAGATTCGATGTTAAAATATTATTATAAATATTATGATAACGATGAGTTTTCTGTAGTAAAAACATTAGAACATATATTAAGATTACAATGGTTTTTAAAAGTAAATGATATTAAATATAAAATGTTTTGTGGTTGGAATATATTTCCTGTTTTACCATCACTGCCAAGATATCCCATTGAAGTTAGACATTTATGGAAGATGATTGATTGGGATAATTTTTGGTTTCATAAAAAATTAGGTGGCATATCAGAGTGGAGTAAGGATAATTTACCATTTGAAGAAAGATTTATTACAGAAGATAGAGTACAAAAAGATGGTTCAGCATTAGATGAACATCCATCAAATAAAGCACATAAGAAATTTGCAAAGGAGATAGTATCAAAATGGATAAACAATATTTAATAGACTTCGAAACAGAAGTTAAAGAAATATATGAAGCTGGTGATATAAAAGCACCTGTTCATTTGAGTGGTGGTAATGAAGACCAACTTATACAAATATTTGAGAAAATTGATAAAGATGATTGGGTATTTTGTAGTTGGAGAAATCATTATCATGCATTACTACATGGTATTCCAAGAGACACACTTATGGATATGATTGTTCGTGGTAAGAGTATGAGTGTGTATTCAGATAAACCAAAGTTCTATTCATCATCTATTGTAGGTGGAATATTACCTATAGCTCTTGGAACTGCTATGTCAATTAAGATGAAAGAAGAAAAGAATAAGGTTTGGTGTTTTATTGGAGATATGACTTTTGAAACAGGTATATTTTATGAAACTTATAAATATAGTAGAAATTTTGGATTACCTTTAGAGTTTGTAGTTGAAGATAATGGACTATCTACCAATACACCTACAGAAGAAACTTGGGGTGGTAAACAACAAGTACCAGCAGATGTATTTTATTATCAATATGAAAGAATGTATCCACATCATGGAACAGGAAATTGGGTGTTATTTTAATGAAGTATAAAGAAGAATTAGTAAGAAGTATGGAAGCATTGGCTAGATATGAAAATACAGTTTTCGTTGGTCAATCAGTAAAGCATAGTGGTAATGCAATTTATAATACATTAAAAACTATACCTGATATAATTCCTCATGGTGAGGATAAACTAATAGAAGTACCTGTTTTTGAAGAAATGCAAATGGGAATGTGTACAGGTATGGCGATGAATGGTATAGTTCCTATTTGTTGTTTTCCACGATTTGATTTTATATTAAGATGTATGGATGCTTTAGTAAACCATTTAGATAAAATGCAACATATGACAGAGGGAACATTCAAACCTAAAGTTATAATGAGAACTTCTATTGGTGCTAAGAATCCACTCGATGGTGGCATTCAACACACACAAGATTATACAGATCCAATAATGCGAATGTTATATGAAGTTAATGTGGTGTCGTTAAATGAACCAGAACAAATATTTCCTGCATATGAGGAAGCATATAAAACAGAGTGTTCTACTTTATTAATAGAGTGGGGTGATTATTATAATGAAAAATAAAAGTGCACTTGTTATAGGTGCAAGTGGAATGGTAGGAACTGCACTAATGAAAGTTCTTGGTCGTTCTAAAACATATTTTGCTATCAAGGGTGTTGATATCGAAACCGATATGACAATCAAATCTAATACAGAAATCATCAAAGATTATGACCACATATACCATTTAGCAGGAAAGAAAGGTTCACCACAAACAGCAAAAGAAAGACCTGCAGATTACCTACCGATGTTACAGTTTGACGCAAATATAATTGAAGCAATTGGTAAATATAAACCAGAGTGGTTTCTGTATACAAGTTCTATAGGTGTATATCCACCAATGGAAGTATATGAAGAAGATAAAGTTTGGCATGAAGTTCCAAGTGAGAATGATAAAATTCCTGGCTATATAAAAAGAATGGGTGAGTTGAGTTGTTATGCGATTAGAGCTACATATGGATATGAAAACATCTCTATTGTAAGACCTGCAAATATTTATGGACCGAATGATAACTTTGGTAAAAACTCTATGGTGATACCAGCACTAATTAAAAAAGGTCATGAGGATGATGTGATAAATGTTTGGGGAGATGGTTCACCTACAAGAGATTTTATTTATTGTGAAGATGTAGCTCTTGGTATGTTACATATGGTTGAAAATAAAGTCAATCATACTGTAAATCTTGGTAGTGGTGAGGGAGTTAAGATTTCAGATATTGCAAATACAATCGGAAAATATTTTGATAAAGAAGTTAAGTATGATAAAACAAAACCAAATGGTGATATGAAAAGATTGATGAGTATGAAGAAAGCTAAAGGTTTTGGGTTTACACCCGCAATAAGTTTGAATGATGGTATTCAAAAAACGATTGAGTGGTATTTAAATGCATGACGCTTATCTTGAATTTTTATTAGATGAATATCATTTTATTTATAAAAATCATCGACCAAATTATGGTATGGAAGGTGCAGTTCAGACATATCTTATGCGACATGGTACTATGTATCCAAGAGTTCATAATAGTTTGGAATTGAGTAAGTCCTTTGATACAGAGATTTTTAAACGTACATATCAATATATGAAAGACACTAGAAAACATTTTATATATATTATAGAAGAAACTGAAGGTTATTGGAAGATGTATAAGCATCATGCAAAAATACACAAATATTGTAGACGAGCTAAAATATCTGAAGATAAAATAGTTTATATTAATCAAGATATTACTACTAAAGAAAGATATGATTTATGGTTCAAAAACCAATCAGAGTATAAGACTAAAATTAATATGATTTCTTATCCAACTCTTTTACATGCTTTTGCATCCAATTATCATCAGAGACATAAAAATACTGGAGAGAAGTACAAAATATTGAGATATGAAGATAGAAATCAGCTACCAACTAAAAAATTTATGTGTTTAATGGGTAAGATAGGTTGGTTTAGAGAAAATCTTTGGAACTATTTTGAACAAAATGAAGATATAAAAAATAATGGATTTATTTCTTATCTTAAAAAAGGTATTGTTTTACCAAACAGTTGGGAAGAAACTTTCACAAATCATCAGGGAATAAATACCCAAGAAATAACAGAAAATCATATTTTAAATGGAGAATCATCACCAATAATTGATAAGTTAGCATCTTATTATGAAGATTCGTATTTTTCTATTATACCAGAAACAAATGCAGGAATAAGAATTACAGAAAAAACAACTAAAGTATTATATCATGGACATCCTTTTATTATGTTTTGTCCATCATCAGACATGACTTCAAAAAAGGTTGGAATGTTGGAAAAATTAAGAGAGTGGGGATTTGAAACTTTTCCAGAGTTATTTGATGAAAGTTATGATGATTTACCACTTAGAGAACCATATGGTAGTGAGTATTTACATTCTGAATATTATAATAGAATTATGGGTCCTGATATACAAGCACGATGGAAATCTTTTATTAAAAATATTGAAAGATTGAATAGAATGGATTCTTCTGAATTACATAAGTTATGCGATAGTGTTTATGAAAAATGTGTTCATAATCAAAAAACATTACTTAATTTAAAAAAACCAGGTGAGCAATTATTAAGTGAATTAAAAATTATAGTGGAGAAATTGAAATGAAGCTATATTTGTGGGATGATGTTATTGGTTTTGCGGGAGATCGTTCAACTGGAAATAGATTATTCAATTGGGATATAATTCAGTATTTGAATAGTAAAAATGATTTTGGTTTTGAGATTAAGCTACTTGAGTCAGATCATCAATGGCTTAAAAGTGGTTTGGTAAATCTTCCCAATACATCAACTTATAGAAAATATGAAATGCCAAGTGATGTATTTAACTTGAATCCACTTCTGACATTCGAGGAGTTGTTACCATATTTTCATGAAGGTAAGAAACTTCCGTTAAAAGATAATCTTATTAGTTTAGCTGGATTTGGACCTTTTAAACTTTTCCATACAGGTGTTATGGGAAAAACAATTGACATTCATGGTGGACAGCTGTACAATCATCCTTTTGTTAAAGATGTAGAGTTTAATAAAGAGTTATTTCAAAAGACTGGTGAAGTTGCAAAAGATATTTTTGTAACTATTCATGTGAGGAGAGGAAGTGGATGTAGACACCCACAAAAATATATTGATGAGATTATGTCCGAGAAAACTAAGAAATATTTTGTAGATAAAAAAGATTTAAAAATTTCTCTTCAAGATGGAGAGTTACATCATATAGTTCCTGCTAAAAAGATGGTAATAGATGCAGCTGAGAAAGGTTCACCCTTAGAATGCCATCAGGTATATCAGTCTCCGTTACACACATTTTACGAAGATGATGTATACTTTGAATTATTTGATAAAATACTGGCATTAGATCCAGATGCTAAAATATGTTTAGTTCATGATACTTTTGATGAAGATTATAATCATTGGTTTGAAAGATATTCAAAAAATTTAGTAACATCTAGACAACTACTTAATAAAGAAGATTTTTCTGATCCAATATTAAAAAATGAACAAGATGATATTTTACGTATATTCATAGATTTATTAATATTTTTACAAACAAGATTTTGTGTTAGACCCAACTCCTCAACTTTTTCTGGATTTGCTGTTAATTGGAAGAATTTCAAAGGTGGAGCCAGGTGGAATGATCCAGATTTAAAAAAAGATCCGCGGAGAAACAGGTGGGACGGATCAAATTATAAAAAATATCAAACATTGGATATGGAAACATTTCAAGACAATAGAATTGTTACAGAAATATTAATTGATGAGGTAATGGAGAAATAAAGATGAATATAGGATTTATGGGAATGGGTAAGTTAGGATTGCCTGTAGCTTTAGCGATAGAAGGAAAAGGACATAAAGTAATAGGTTATGATCCTTCACCAGAAGTTCAAGAAATAATTAAGAGTAAGAAGTTACCATATAAAGAGATAGGGGCACAAGACTATTTGGATAAAAGTAAAATAGAAATAAAGAGTGTAGAAGAAGTCGTTAAACATTCTGATATTATTTTTGTTCCAATACAAACACCACATGATCCACAATTTGAGGGAACTACAAGAATACCTGATGAAAGAAAAGATTTTGATTATACCTATTTAAAGAATGGTCTTGTTGATTTAGATATAGAATTAGAAAAACAAAAAAAGGAAGCAGTTGTAGTAGTAATTTCTACAGTTTTGCCAGGAACAATACGAAGAGAGATTATGCCATATTTAGGTGATTGGACTAAACTATGTTATAACCCATTCTTTATTGCTATGGGAACTGTGATAGAAGATTTTCTTAGACCAGAGATTATTTTATTTGGTGTAGATGATGAAGAAGCTGCAAAGAAAGCTAAGAAATTTTATAGAACAATTAATCATGCACCTTTCTATGAAACAACTATTGAGAATGCAGAATTAATTAAAGTTACTTATAACACTTATATTGGAACTAAGATAGCATATGTAAATACAGTAATGGAAATGTGCCATCATTTACCAAATACTAATGTAGATGAAGTAATGAATGGATTGAAGATGTGTAACAAACGTATTATTTCAGACAAATATTTAAGTGGTGGAATGGGAGATGGTGGTGGTTGCCATCCAAGAGATAATATAGCATTAAGTTGGTTAAGTGATGAACTTGGATTAAGATTTAATTGGTTTGATAATATAATGAAACAAAGAGAAGTTCAAACTGAATGGTTAGCTGATTTGATAGAAGAACATTCAGGTGGATTAGCAATTAATATACTTGGTAAATCATTTAAACCACAAACAAATATTACTACAGGAAGTCCATCTATATTATTAAAGAATATATTAGAAGAAAGAGGACACGCAGTTTTTATGTGGGATCCTTATATTGATGAATCTTGGGAAGATATGAAGAAACAATATGGTTGGGATGAAGAACCACAATGCTATTTTATTGGAACTAAACATGAAGATTTTATAAACTTTTCGTATGAAAAAGATTCTATAATTATAGACCCCTGGAGATTTATTCCTGATATTTATAATTGTAGAGTAATTCGTATAGGAGATAATAATTAATAACTTATATCTATTTGAACTTAGTGATAATTTTGGTGGTCAAATAAAACTACCATATAGCACAGGATTAATATGGTCTTATTGTTTACAGAATAAGACTATAAAGGATAACTACGATCTAAAAGGTTGGTTTTATAAAAGAGAAAGTGCAGAAGATATTCTTAAAAGAATAGATAATCCTGATATTATTGCTTTGTCAAATTTTGTTTGGAATACTCAATTAAATCATAAGTTAGCTAAAGAAATTAAAAAGAAATATCCAAAATGCAAAGTTATATTTGGTGGTTTAGGAAATCCAAATAAAAACAGATTAGATAATTTTTTAGAAGAACATGATTATATAGATATAATAGTAAATGGTGAGGGTGAATTAACATTTGAAAATATTTTAATTGAATCTTTAAAGGATAAACCTAACTATAAAAATGTAGAGGGTATATCTACAAAAGGTTTTATAACGAATGATAGACAAAGAATTAAAGATATAGATTCTATGCCAAGTCCTTACTTAGACGGATTGTTTGATAAGTTAACTTTAAGTTCAGATGAAACATTTGAAGCACCAATTGAAAGTGTTCGTGGATGTCCATATCAATGTACATTTTGTGAAATTGGAGATTTATATTTTCAGAAAATTGCAAAACAATCAAAAGAAAAGGTTTATAGAGAGTTAGATTGGATTGCAAAAAATAAAATTAATTTTGTATATAATGCTGATTCTAATTTTGGATTATTAAAAGAACATACTGATATTGCAAAATATATGAGTAATTTAAAAAATAAAACTGGTTATCCAGATAGAATGATGGTTGATTGGGCAAAATCTAAAGCAGATAAGGTTATAGAATTAGCTCAAATATTAACAGACTCTAAATTACTTAAAGGGATTACTATAGCATTACAATCAGTAAATCCTGATGCATTGAAAGCAGTTCGTAGAAAAAATGTTGATGATGGCAAATTAAAAGAATTTATAGATTTATATAAAGATAGAAATTTGAAAAGTTATATTGAATTGATATTAGGATTACCACAAGAGACACTTCAAAGTTTTAAAGATGGTATTTATAAAATTTTGGATATAGGATTTACAGATTATGTTGATATTCATCCATTAACTGCTTTACCTAATACACCATTTGGAGATCCAGAATATATTAAACAATATGGTATTAAGTTAGTTGAAACTGCACCTGCATTTTTTCATCATGAAAATGCTAATAGTTTAATTAATGAAAAAGAGTTGATGGTAGTTGGTAGTAATACAATGTCGTTAGATGATTATGTAGAAGCAAGTTTGTTTAAATGGTATATATCTTTTTGCGAACATCTTGGTACTATAAGTTTTATAGCTCTTTTACTTGATAAAATATATGACATTAAACGTAGTAATTTTTATGATAATTTATATGAACACATTAAAAAAGATACAAGTACATTTTTGGGTAGAGAATATGTTGATACAAAGAAAGCACTTTATAGGGTATTAGATAAAAAACAATGTTGGGGAAAACAAGTAAAGGATAAAACAGGAAATATATTTTGGGAATTTCAAGAAGCAACTAATATTGAATTAGTAAATAACGAGGATATATTTTATAAAGAAATTAAAAATTTTATTTTGGAAGAATATTCAGAAGTAGAAGTAGATTTATTAGATGATATAATTAAATTTCAAATTAATAAAACATCTACACCTAATATACAATATCCACATAAAAAGAAATTTAGTTTTAATCTTAATGATGTAATGAATGGTAAAAAAGTAATGAATGGTGGACATGAATATACTTTTACACATAAAAATTATAATAAAGATATTACCACCTGGGCTACAGAAGTTTTGTGGTGGGGTAGAAAAAATAAAGGTTATGAGGTATCTATAATAAATGAAACCTGAAAGTTCAGTAATAAATGTATATGGTACTAAAAATATTTCTATTGCTGAATTACATAAAATGGGTTCGTCTTCATTAAGAAATATTAATAATGTAAATATTGAAAAGAGATTAGTTGATTTAGAAAAAAGTGATATGCAAGTAGTTATACCAATTCGACCATATAGGGAAAGACTTGTTTCTGGGCATTTACAAGATTTGACGGATTTAGAAGTAGATAATAATTGGGTTGTTGGAATTTTATCTGATGATAGTTTATTTAAAATATTTCATTTTGAAGATGAGGATTTTTTTGATATAAATAAAATTAAAGTTTTTTTTAATAGATTACAAGATGGATATTATAAAACTTTTATTGGTATAGAAGATGATATAACAAAACGAGGAATAAATTTTTTAGAAAAAGTATATAAAGAACAAACAATAAGAAATACGTGGTGGTTTGATGGGCATGCGTGGCCTGGACATTTCAACGCTTATCTTTATGATTTATCTATTCGTAAAAAAAATATAAAATTTGTAAAACTGAAAGATTTATCAAGTATGATGCTTATTGATTATTTAACTGAGATTGATAATGATTGGAAAGATGTTAAAATAGATAAAATAAATGATAAGTCAAAAATAAAAGAACAATTAGTGTTATTTGCAAAAGAATATAAGGAAATAATTCCAAATTCTAACTTGATTGGTTATTTATTTAAATCATTAGGATTATCATCAACCGAAGAAATATTATTTAGAGAGATAGAACAAATAGAAGATTATTTTTATGGTAAAATGAAAGAGAATTTGTTTTATGATTAAAAATTTGGATATTGATGAACAATTTTGGATTACAAGTGAATTGAAGTTAATATTGAACCAATATGCTAAAAATTCAACATTTTTAGTTGATACAGGAGACACTTCTGCTCATGATATTGAACATTATGAAAATATCATCAAAAATGGTAGTGTGAAAGATACAGACTTGTGGATTTTTTGGTTAAAACACGAAGCACATATACCATTTGATATACCAGAGTTGGATTATGTTTTAAATTTACATAAAGTTTGTAAGAAATTGGAAATGGATGAGAGTAAAGTTGTTTTTATAAATTGTGATTTAGATTTGCATAAAAATTATGATAAGTGGTTTGAGATAAATGATAGAAAATATAATTTAACTAAAAAAATAAATTGTATTGGGTTTCCCTGGTATTTTTTACAAGATAGAGAAAATATATTACAAGAATTTGGAAAAAATCCATATAAATTTATTAAGTATCAAGATAGAGAAGAACTACCAAACAAAAAATTTATTTGTTTAAATGGTACATATAATAGATCAAGAAAATATATAATTGATAAGCTTGAAAATTTTAAACAAGATGGATATTTGAGTGATTTAAGTAGAGAAATACAATTAGATAATATTCCTATAAAGGAATTGGTAGGAGATGATAGAAGTGATGAACCATCTGTTTTCTTATTAGAAGATTTTCATAAAGATTCTTATTTTAGTATAGTAAATGAAGCTGGTGGTTCATGGAATAAGAAAGCTTGGGCAGTTGATGGAGAAACTTTAGAACAATTTATACTTGAAAACCCTACTAAACATCCCGATGTTTGGGTTGAACCAAATCAAGACGGAATATCTGCTTATTTTACTGAAAAAATAACTAAACCATTGTATTATGGACAACCATTTATATTAATAGGTTCTAGAAATTCTTATAAGGTTTTAAAAGATTGGGGATTTGAAATTTTTGATGATATATTTGATTTATCATACGATAATATGGAGACTTGGGAAGAACGAACAAAAGCAGCTTGGAAACAAATAGAGAAAATACTAACTTTATCAGAAGAAGAATTTTATAAAATATTTCATTCTAATCATATACAAGAAAAAGTTATTTATAACCAAAAAAGATTTTTTAGTTGTAATGGTTATGTAGAAAAGTTTATAAATACTTTGGGAGAATTAAATTGATTTATAAAAAAAGAGAATGGGATGAATCGGAAGTTCCATTTATCTATGTAGATAATTTTTTGGATGAAAAAACTTGTTTAAAATTGCACGAAGAGTGTATACAGGCACCAAAAGGTGGATGGACATTATTCAGTAGAGCTGGTTCTGCTATGGAAGAGTATAATGATTTATTTTATACAAAAACAGCACATAAAATAACTTATGATTTATTACATAGTGGAGAGTTTATTTATGAATTAGAACAACTTACGGGTATTGTAGGTTTGATGCCTGACCCTCATTTGGTTGGTGCAGGATTTAGTAGATTTAGAAAAGGTAAAGATTTGAAAATCCATCACGATTTTAATTGGAATGACAGATTAAGATTACATAGAAAGTTAACTTGTTTCTTATTTTTAAATCCAGATTGGAAAGAAACTTGGGGTGGTCATCAACAATATTGGACTGGTAGACATGGAGAGTTAATTGATGAAGTAGCACCATTGTTTAATAGATTTATTATGTTTGAAAATAAAAAAGAATCACCATATCATTCAGTAAAACAATTAACTTGTCCTAAGAAACAAGTAAGAACAGCATTGAGAGTTTTTTATTATATTAGTTCAAGTGATTATGATGAAAACGATCCACCACACAGAAGTATCTATGATACAGACGAATATACACATACGAGATTATATGATGAATAAATGGAAAACAGGACACATTGAACCATTTTGGGATGAGCAATATAAAGATTTGAAGTATGTTAAAGAACCATTTAATGATCAGGATAAAGTAGATGAATGGAAAAGAAAAGGTTATGTTCATCCAGATTATCTTTATACTGGTATGTTATGTAAGCATGGAGAAAAACATCCAACTTGGAGTCCTAAAATAATAGAATGGTTAGAAAAAGATTTTGGTTGGAGTGATGTTGGAGTGAATTATTATCGTATGGAAACTGGTGTTATACTTCCAATACATAGAGATATCTATAAACAATATACAGAGTTATTTAATATTACTTTACAGCAGGTAGAAAGAGTATTACTTTTTATGGAAGATTGGAGAAGTGGTCATTATTTTGAAGTAGATGGTAATCCAATTATGGATTATAAGGCTGGAGATTATGCTTGGTGGAGAGGAGATGTAGAACATATGGCAGCTAATATAGGTAAAGGTTATAGATATACATTACAATTAACAGGGCATGTAAAATGAAATTTAAACTTTTATCAAAAGATAATCTTTTTGAAGAAGTTAGAGATGAAGTTGTTTATATTAAGTTTAAAGAACTGAAAATTACTAATGATAAAGTAAAGATAAACCCAAATTTAAGACGAACTATATTTGAAAGTGGTTTAAAAGAACCAATATATGTTATTAGTAAAGTGGATTTAGAAGGTAATATTGAAAGAAATAGAGATTTTTTTGAAATAATAGATGGTTGCCATCGTTTACGATGTTTAGAAGATATAATAGTAAAAAAATATTCAGAAATAGAAATTGATGAGGTTGAAATTCCATGTATTGTATTTAATGGATCACCTGAATCTATATTTTTTGATGATAAAGGTGAATTAAAAAAGAGAGAACGGGAATTTTATAAAATGGAAATAGATAAATTTAGAGGTGGAAGAGCAGTTCCAGATTTAGAAGTTGTTAAATTTTATAAAGAATTAGATATATCAAGTACTATTTTAACGGATGATATTTCAATTGATTTTACAAATAATTTTGATAGATATATTCATTCTTCTAAACTAAATAATATAAAAGGTTTAGATAAATATGAACATAAATCTTTTGTAGCAGGAACAAGTCAAGCATTTGATTCGTTTTGGATGAGACACCACAATAAACGATTTAGATGTTTTAAAGGAGAGTTCTTTTATCATAAAGCAAATTGGAAAAAGTTTCATAAGTGGTGTTATTTAGAAGATGATAGAATTATGACAAATGATGCTGTAGTTATTAGTTTCCCATTTAGTGATTTCTGTAAAGAACATCCAAAGATGAGAAAAATATTAGATGAGTGTGAAAGATGGGAAGTTCCTGTATTGATTGATTGTGCTTATTATGTTATAGCAAGAGATTTGAATTTTGATTTTTCTAAATATAAGTGTATTGAAGACGTAACATTCAGTTTAAGTAAGGGTTTTTATAATGCTAATAGACTTAGAGCTGGAATTAGATTTTCAAGAAAATTTAAAGATGATAATATTGATATTATGAACGAGTGGGGTCAAATAAATCATTTAGGAGCTTATGTAGGAACAAAACTTTTAGAAAAATTTCCTCCAGATTATGCTATGAATAAATTTAGAGAAAAACAATTAGAGTATTGTGAAGAAAATGATTTAGTTCCAACTGATTGTGTTCAATTTGCGTATGGCAATTCTCAGAAAACAGAGATAGGAGATTATTATAAAGATTTGAATAGAGGAACAGAAGTAAATAGATTATGTATTGCAGATCAGATAGGAGATGATGTTTGAGAATACTTGTTACAGGTGCAACGGGCTTGATTGGTTCAAATCTATGCAAAGCTCTCAATAAAAAATATTTAACAGAGGGTATATCAACAAGTGATGGTGATTTAACTGATTTTGAATTTTGTAATGATGTTTTAAATGCTTTTCCATCTTTTGATGTAGTATTTCATTGCGCAGCAGTAACTTCAGGTGCAAAGATAATGGAAGATTCACCACTATCTCATATTACACCAAATATTGTAATGAATGCAAATTTAATGGAAGCTTGTCGTAGGAATGGAGTTAAGAAGTTTATCTTTATGTCAAGTAGTGTTGTCTATCCTTATACAGGAAATATTCCAAACAATGAAGAAGAGTTTACTTATGGTGATATCTATGAAAAGTATGAATCAGTAGGTTGGATGAAAAGATATACTGAAAAATTATGTGAGACATATTCAAAGTTTGGAATGGAATGCATTGTTGTCAGACCATCAAATATTTATGGACCAGGCGATAAGTTTGATGAACGTTCTCATGTTTTACCTGCTACTATTATGAAAATTGTAAATAGAGATAATCCTTTAGTTGTGTGGGGAAATGGTGAAGATGTTAGAGATTTTATTTATGTAGAAGATTTTGTTGATGCTTGTATTACTATATTAGAAAAGGTTGATAAATATTCTATTTGGAATGTTGGTAGTGGAGTTGGAACAAGTGTGATAGAGATAGTTAAACTTTGTCAAGAAATAGAAATGTCTTGGACTGATATTACATACAATAGATGGGCACCGACTATGATACCGATTCGTTTATTAGATGTTAATAAAATAAAGACTGAGTTAGATTGGGAAGCTAAAATAAGTATTTCAGATGGTTTAAGAAAAACTATAGATTGGTATAAGAATGAGCAGTAGTATAAATAGATACCTAAGAAGAATACAAACTCAAAATTTAGCTATCACTACAAGTAATAAGCATGGTAGTACTAACTTAGTGAATTTTTTTGGTGATTTTGATGTAATTAATGCTACTAAAGTAGAAGAGTTAGAAGTTCCAAAGACAGTTATTGTTATTACAAGAAATGAAACAGATAGATGGTGTAGTGGAGTTGTTCAAGAGTTAAATAGATTAGAAGATAATTTGGATGAATTAAATAAAGATACGATATATAATATATTGGATAGAGAAGCTAATAG
>Ga0310345_10003842_pt1 | contig 14016 bp, 6 predicted proteins | sample HC15DNA20500_MG_FD_204667 | JGI IMG/M metagenome (GOLD analysis project Ga0310345, IMG submission 204667) | Marine microbial communities from station ALOHA, North Pacific Subtropical Gyre - HC15-DNA-20-500_MG | ecosystem: Environmental > Aquatic > Marine > Oceanic | place: Pacific Ocean: North... | reverse complement strand
AAAGGTGCGCCCAATATGATTCGCAGGTCCATTCTTCGGCATACCCATCAATCGGGTGAATTGCTTACCAAAGGCCCGGGCGATGTGACCGATCTTTAAACCTCCATCATCTCCATATTCATGATCGCCCGGAGCGAGATAAATCGTCATTTTGCGATCATCGAAACGCTTCTTGAAACCGGCCCAGTACTCCTCCGTTTTCCTTTTCACCTGCGCTTCGTCATCCCACCAGCGAGCGTCCATGATGTCGCCCGCATTCAGGGTGAAATCAGGGCCCTCTTTCTGCAGGCGATCAAAAAACCAGTCGAGCGTATCCTCCCACCCCGGCTGGGGATTGCTGATGTTCCAATTGAAGATATCCGGGACACTGGTGAATCGAATGTCCTCCGCTCGGTTCTCCTGCGAAGACAGAAAACCGCCGCATAAACAAAGGGCAACCGCTACGCCGAACTGAAAGGTAAATCTTCGTATCATCATTAGGTCTCCTGTTGATCTTTAGATTGAACGAGCACTCAATCCAGTTTAACCGCCGAGCGCCACTCTCGATGTATTAGTTGAACCCAGCCACCAGCCTATGCGAGGCCATGGGCGGGGGCAAGGAGAGGGTGGCCCCCTAGTTGCTTATCGCCCGGGGCATCGCTTAGGGTGGTTGGGTGTTTAACTGGAGGCAGGGATACAATGAGACGGAGAGCACCGCATTGCATATGACCCGCAGGGCGTTATCCTCCCTGTTGGCCCTTGGGCTTGCGACCCAGGTCCTCGCAGACGTTGGTGATCCCCAGATTCGCACCGACCATTCCTGGTATCCGGGCGAACTCGCCATCTCCACTTTCGAGCGTCTCTTCGCCACGCAGGCTGCAACCTATGAGCGCGTCACCGGTCGACGCGTCGACTCTGACGAAAGCAAGGCGCTGGCCTCCTGGTTTTGGCGCAACACCCACTACTGGCATGGCGAGACAGGGGGGCGTGACCTCTGGGGCGAAGGGCTTACGCAGGGCAAGGACAAACGCCTGCGCGAGTACTGGAACGGTCTCTTCGGCTACGGTTTCGGACTGTGCGGCACCACCCATTCCCAATGGACGGCGGAGCTCGACCAACTGCTGGGGCATGCCCGGGGGCGCGGGGTCGGCGTGGCAGGCCACAATTCCTTCGAGGTTTTTCTTCAGGGGGGAGCCTACGGTGAGGGCAGGTGGGCCTTGCTTGATCATGATTTGTCCACCGTGATCTTCGACGAACCCGGCCGCCGCCTGCTCGGTATCGCCGAGGTGCAGAAGGACGTAGATCGCTGGACCAGTCGAAGCTACAAACCTAACCGGCAGCGTGGCTGGCTGGTCTGCGGACTGCATCCCAGTGACGGCAGTTCCTATCGAAAGTATGCCGTCGCCGAATACCTTGCAGGCTACGCTGGTCCTCCCCCCATGCTGCGGCTGCGGCGGGGCGAGCGGATGCGACGTTATTTCCAGCCTGGCCTCGACGACGGTAAGACCTTCGTCTTCTGGGGACGCAACTACAACACCGCGGGCATACCCGGACCCGAGCGTTCGCGGACCTGGGTGAACCAGCCGGAGAAAATGAGGGGCTCCAAAAACGGGACGGCTCACCGTAATGGGCAAGCCCGGTTCGCAAACGTGGCTTATGTTTATGAACCGGACTTCACCGGCGCCGACTACCGCGAAGGCATTGTTGGGGAGAGCGCCAAAGGGGTCGTGTTCTCTTTTCAGACGCCGTACGTCATCGGGGCGACCCCACCGAATGACAAAGCATGGGGCATTTATGACGATGGCTGCCGCAATGGTTTGATACTTCACGGGAAGGCGACCTGCCCGGTATCGGTTTCACTCGATGCCGGACGCACTTGGTCGCCGCCTCAACCATTCAAGGATGGCCTCGACCTGACGGACCTGGTCAAGGGACGGTCGCACTATTGGCTGCGCATCGGGGCCGCCGCCAGTCAGTTGAAAAACACTGGCTTGGTCACCCGCACGGTTTGCCAGGTCAACGTCGCGGTTCTGCCCTGGCTGAAGGACAACGGGACCACCATCAGTTACGAGGCCTCTGGCAGGGAAGTGCTCTCAGTCGGCCCGGAGTTGAGCCTGGCTAAATCCTTCGTCACCGCCGGTGGATTCGGTGAAAAGAACGTGACTCTTTCCATCAAGCCGAACAGGCCCGTCGTAGGGCTCCACGCCTCCGCCCACGTGGCCTCCGGCAGCCCTCCGAATCCCAAGGTGCGCTATCACATTGAGTTCAGCCTGGATTCCGGGAAACGCTGGCTCCCATTGGTCAAGGCCCGCACGATCCTGCGTCGCGGCGACGAACCCGGCGACTTCTGGTCCCAAAGCTTTTCCTACGGATCCGCCGACATCCGGGCCGAAGCCGGCAAACCGATCCTCATTCGTTTCCGCAACGACGGCGGCAAGCGCTACCTGCGAGCCGAGGCCCACCTGGTGCAGGCAACCGGCCAACCGGACCCACTCAAGGTGACCTACGCATGGACAGATTCCTCCGGCCCTCGTCAAGACACCCATGTTTTCCGGGCCAGGGGTGACTGGCGCCTCACGACGGGACGACAGGTTCTAACCCGCTGGGTAGAGTTCGAGCCTGTCCGCTAACCTTCGCCCCCATCCAAGGGCTTGCACCAATGCCTGTACCAGCGAAACGCAGAAGCCGCTCGAAGTGCTGGCCGCGACCCTGCGATTACTCAGCGATGAGGACAGGGCCCGCCTGGCGGAGCTGATTCAGCGGGAGGACTGAGCCCCCCACCGCTGCTCACCCAGCCAACAGCCTATGCGAGGCCATGGGCGGGGGCAAGGAGAGGGTGCCTCCTGGTTGCTTATCGCCCGGGGCATCGCTTAGGGTCAGTGAGGCTGAAACGGCTAATCGATTTCCGCGCCAGCAATGGCGGGAGATTTGTAGGCCTTCTTGATCAGCTTCTTGAGCGTTGGGATATGAACATCATCGAGTCTCTTGAGGTAGAGACAGGACTTGCCGATCTTGTGCTTGCCTAGCTTTTCCAACAGGGCGGTTTGCTCTTCCAATATGCAGTGCAGATAGAGCACCAGGTTCTGTTTACGGGGAGAGAAGCCGACCGGAAACCAGTCTCCCTCGCTTGTCTTGCCACGATAGTGGAAACTACCAAACCCGACGATTGCTTTCCCCCACATGACAGCCGGCTCCCCGGTAATATTCTTCATCAGTCCCAGCACGCTCAGGCAATCGGCGTGCTTCTGCTCGTCGGCGATGCCGGCAAGAAACTTGTCAACAGCAGCGTCATTCTTTTGTGTTCTCGGTCCTGTCATTGGCTCGTTGAGGAACGGGTGATCAGGGTGACAAGGGGACGCACCCTCACAATGAATTAGTCAAACCCAGCCAACAGCCTATGCGAGCCCATGGGCGGGGGCAAGGAGAGGATGCCCCCTGGTTGCTTATCGCCCGGGGCATCGCTTAGGGTGACCGCTCACTCGGGCAGAGAGGCGTTGGTCCCGGCGCCTCTGCTCCGCCCCCGGCTCTTTTCCCCGTACCCGCCAAAGTCTTCGCTATGAAGGCCATCGTTGTCTGGATCGCCAAGAGTGTACTTTCTTTAGTTACTACGTGGAGGTACCCATGTAATCATTGTAAGTAGATTTTTGTCTGCGCAAGGCACTGCTCTTCGGAGCAGCCTGCGCCCGTCCCGGTGGCGCGCCATTTTTTTGTCAAGTCTTCTATGCATCCACATTGAGTGCATTATGAGAGCCTCGATTGTCCCAATACGGAGCCTGCGGATTTGACAACAGGGAGATTTGACATGAAATTGAGGTTTTTACGGATCGCCGCGACTGCGATTAGTATTGCCCTCGCGGGACAAAGCTGGGGACAGGATATGAAAACCGAGTTCGAACTCGGTTTTTCCGGTGAAAATAGTGAAACGATCGAAGGCGTTTTTGGCCTGACCTTCACCCAGACGATTGATTGCACCCTGACGACCTCTGAGAATCAGACAGAGATCGGAGCCCAGGGATGGTCGATCAGCCTGGCGGGCGATCCCGGCCTCGATATCGTTGGCATCACGGTCGATGGGACCGCGGCGGCCGACGAGGACGAGGGTGGACGTCGGCGCGGTGGTTTCGAGAAGACGGAACTGACCGATGGCGTAGAAAACGAGGGCGCTGTGAGCGCCGTCGTTCTCTCCTTTACCGAACTCGTGACCTTGCCCGCTTCGGGCACTGAATCGATCGCCAGGATCGAGATCCAGAGTCCCTTTCCCAGGGTGGGCGTGACCGAGACCAAGGTCGTCAGGTATGTCGATGGCCTCCGGGGTACAGGGCAGCCGGTGGACAACGTGGTTACCCACGGCAACTTCGGCGTTCTGCCCGGGAAGACGGCCTACGAGGTGACTCTCCGCGGTGTCGTGGCCGAGTTTGAACTCGCCTTCGACGGCGAGAATAGTGAAACGATCGAAGGCATTTTTGGCCTGACCTTCACCCAGACGATTGATTGCACCCTGACGACCTCTGAGAATCGGACAGAGATCGGAGCTCAGAGTTGGTCGATCAGCCTGGCGGGCGATCCCGGCCTCGATATCGTTGGCATCACGGTTGATGGAACCGCGGCGGCCGACAAGGACGTGGGTGGACGTCGGCGTGGCGGTTTCGAGAAGACGGAACTGACCGCGGGAGCAGAAAACGAGGGCGCCGTGAGCGCCGTCGTTCTCTCCTTTACCGAGCTCGTGAGCTTGCCCGCTTCGGGCACTGAATCGATTGCCAGGATCGAGATCCAGAGTCCCTTCCCTGAGGTAGACGTGGCCGAGACCAAGGTCGTCAGGTATGTCGATGGCCTCCGGGGTACAGGGCAGCCGGTGGACAACGTGGTTACCCACGGCAGCTTCGGCGTTCTGCCCGGGAAGACGGCCTACGAGGTGACTCTCCTCGGTATTGATGAAAACGCCGTTACCTACGATTGTAATGTCGATGGAAGGGTCAACATTGCCGATGCGCAGTGCCTGTTGAACTGGTTGTTCCTCGGTGGCACTGCGCCGGGTTGCCAGGTTGCAATGAACTTCAACGGCGATGGCCGTCTGAATATCGCTGACGGTATCTCGGGGCTCAATTTCCTCTTCCTCGGAGGTGTGCCACCGGCCGCGGGAGTTGGCTGCCAGCCGTATCCTGAGTGTGATCTCCAGGATGCCTGCGCCTTTTGATGTAGCCTCGAACAGTTAGGGCGTTGAACCCAGCCAATAGCCTATGCGAGTCCATGGGCGGGGGAAGGCGTTCCAGTCCATCGTCATCGTACACTTCAGCAGCGCTGGCAAAGAGTCCGTCTCCGAAGAGTTCATCCTGAAGCCCCACACGCACTGAGCTCTTCTGCGGCCCTTAGTTGCAGGTGGGCGTATCGCATCCCTGCACCACATCGCCCCAGTCCCCGCTGTTGGCACAGGTGGTGGGCTCGGGATGGACAGCGCCCCCTCCGAAAAGAAATACGAGGGTGTAGGTGGGATCGGAGATATTCACGTTGCCATCTCGATTTGAATCGGCAGCCGCCTGGCAGCCTGGTTCATCGTTTCCAAGAAACAGGTAACTCAGGGTGAAAATCCCATCGGAGATATGGATGGACCCATCTCCATTTGAGTCACCTCTGCGGAAAGGCCCGATCCCTACCTCCTCGCCTATAGCCTCAATATCAACAACCGCTGACCGACGCCCTTCGCCACAGACATCGGAAGCTGAAACGGTGTAGCTGTAGGTAACGCCATTTTCGACACTACCGTCCAAGTAGAAGCTCGGGGTGAGCCCCTTGGCGATGATTAAACCATCTCTGCGTACAGTGTAGATCATTACCCCATCGACATCGTCCCAGTCGAGCAGGACCGTAGAACTCCTTGACTCTGCGCGCAGACCGGTTGGCGCGGGCAGCTGCCCTGAAATTGCCGCTATGGAGTACCTCGCTGTTTCCAGACCAGGAAAATAGGTCCGGTCATTCCAGGTAACCTCGTTGCGAATGACAATATCCGTCCGCGCCAACCTGGGAAGGAAGTCATCTTCAACCCTTCCGTTAAGAACGGCAGCAAGATCGAGCCTGTCGTCTACAAGTTCCAACGGCGCAACCACAGGATCCCCGATTGCAGAGAGGCCATTCATGACAAGATCATCGATATAGCGTATTTCCACCTCCGCAACATTGCGCCCAGCCACCATTTCAGGAAGCTCTTCCGGAGATCCAGGCACAGGCAGGACGCCGGCACCCGCACCAGCTGGCTCTATGGCCTGCTCGCAACGCCACACCTCCGCTACCATTTCAGTTATCTCGGAATGTAATAAATTCCGCGCCGCAACCGCGGCCTGGAACTCCTCTTCGATATTTTCGAGTTGCTGAAGAAGCCCGGCCTGTTGACTCTGTGTGGCCCTGAATTCTTCACCCAGCGAGAGACACTCACCACAGGGATCTCGCCGACAATCTATGAGTCTTTCCCCTATAAGAGCCGCGACAGTCTCGAGTTCATCGATTTCGCCTTCAAGCGAAGTCCCGGCAGCCTGCAATTCTTCTATTCTAAAGGCGTCTCCACCCTGCTGCGCCACGAGTGCCCTCAGGGCCACGATTGCATCTACCCGCTCATCATGGGCAGCATTCAGTTCATCGAATACCTGGAGCCTCGCATCGTTAGCTTCGATGACAGCATCCTGTTTTCTCTGGAAATCCGCAAACGCCGATTCTAATGCGGCCTGGAGTGCCCGGTTGTCACGCAGGAGTATCTCCCTGCGTGCAAGGAGCCCAGCGTTGTCAGGGGTGACCGGACCGTTGAAGTCCTCCCAATTGTCTAAGTTATCGAAGTCGACGTCTTGGAGCCCATCGAGCGCCTCGGCGAGTCCGGGGTCGAGCTGGATGTTAAAGTCCATGCCAAAGACGCACGCAATGCCCGCTCCCCCACCGTTTGCGGCGCCCAGTTGATTTAAAAGTTCATCCAGATCATCTATTTGCGCCCTGTTTCGATCGAGGTCATTCATAGCGTCAAGGAACCTATCCTGGGCCGCATCCCGCTGGACCAGTGCGCTGCGCAACTCGGAAATCGCCCTGTCCAGGGCGGCCCGGCGATCAGCGATTAACACCTCGATTTCAGCAATCCGCTGCTGGAGTGCTTCAATTTCCTCGGCTCTCAGAGCTCTTTGGGCTTGAAGACGGCCGATTTCAGCGCTGACTTGCTCTAATTCTTCAGCCCTGTCCTCGACCAGTACGTCGGCATCAGCCAACTCGGCCTCAAGCCTGGCGCAGGCCACAGGAGCCTGGCCAACCGGGCCCAGGTCATCACCCGCCTCGTTTGCGGGTTCGAACTCATCGAAGAAGAGCGGATCCTGGATAATTTCGATGACACCGTCAATTTCTATGTTCTCTGCGAGAGCATCCCAGCAAGGAAGGGGAGGGACCCTGCGTCTGCCTGGCTCAGGGGGGAGTTCCTCGAAGGGCCCATCGATAAAACGCAATAAGCAGTTACCTGAGAGTTCATCCCGTATTTCGCCCAAGCCCGACTCGGCAAGGCTTGCCCGGCTTCGAATCGTATTCCTGCGAATCCTGAGTTCGTCTACACGATCTTCTTCAATTTCGAGGGAGCCCTCTACCTCCGAAAGGTTTTCTCTCAACTCAACACAGGCAAGCCCGGCCTCAGCTTCGATCACGCTAACGATAGTCAGGGACGCGAGCGAAACCGTACCATTGGCGGGAAGAGTAACCGCCTGCTCGAAAGGCCTGGCCATAATACAGATGGCGCCTGCCGGCCTTACCAGGACCGGAGTGCAGGGCTCCAAAACACAGTCCCCCTCCTCCCAGACGGCATCGATGACCTCGGCAATTTCGAATCCCCCCCAGAAAGCTCTTCGGGCATCCGAGGTTTCGGTTGAGATGCCGCTAATCGTGCCTCCAAGAGCGATTACGCCGAAGGAGAACGCCTGGACTCCCTCTTGAGCATCTTCTTCCATCGCCTCGCTTACCAGGAGACATTCAACATTCGTGGTATTGACACTACCTGCGCAACCCTCCTGCTCTTCAATCTCTGAAAAATCAAAGGAAAAAAGCGGTGCCCCAGGCTCGGGAAGATCCACAAGAGGCTGCAAAACATCGTCACCGCCATCCGGCAAGGGCTGAGCAGTGCTGGCTGTAATAGACAAGGCTAATGCAAGACCGACCAGCACCGGAATTCCGGCACTTTTTTTTGCCATGGCAAACCCCCTTCCGAACGCCATTTTAAGTATCTCCTTGTCGGCCTGATTACTTTGTATGCAATATAAGATGTCCGCCCCTGGCAATCAAGGACAGGCTATATTTTCGCAGCTGAGCATCGGTGCCCCCTGATTGCTTATCGCCCGGGACGGTGCTTCGACGACAGGGCCGGCAAGCGCTGGTCAGCCCTGCTTCAAATGCCTTCTCCATGCTATTTACTGTGTTATAAAGGTATCAACATGAGATGTGCATCATTCTGGCTCTCGGTCTTTGTGTGGTTCGCGACAGTTGCCAGCGCCGATGAGCGAGTCGACTACCAAACGCAGATCAAGCATCTCCTGTCCGAGCAGTGCTTCTCCTGTCACGGCGCGTTGCGGCAGAAAGGCGGCCTGCGCCTGGATGCTACGGTGTTCCTGCGCAAAGGCGGCGATAGCGGGCCGCTGTATTCTGATCGCAATCCAACCGAGAGCCTGCTGATCGAAAGGGTCACAACTGGAGACGTGGACGATCGCATGCCGCGCGAGGGCAAGCCCTTAACGGCAGAGCAGATCGCTCTGCTGAGAAGGTGGATCAAGCAGGGCGCGGTCGCTCCGGACAATGAACCCATCCCGCCCGATCCACGAAAACACTGGGCCTTCCAGCCTCTTCGCCGCCCCGCGGCTCCAGCAACCAAAGCGCCCTGGATACGCAACGAGCTCGACCGGTTCATCGCAAGCAAGCATGAGCAACAAGGCCTGGTCGCGGTCGGCGAGCCGTCGCGCTCCATCCTGTTACGACGGGTTTATTTCGACCTGGCGGGCCTGCCGCCAACGCGCGATGAGCTGCAGGCGTTCCTTGCTGACACTTCGGCCGGAGCCTACGGGCGAGCCGTGGACCGGTTGCTTGACAGCCCCCGCTACGGCGAAAGATGGGCGCGACACTGGATGGACATATGGCGCTACAGTGATCCCTCGGGATACAAAAAAGAAATCCGCGACAGCCGCAAGCATATCTGGCGCTGGCGAGACTGGATCATCGATTCGCTGAACGCCGACAAGGGCTATGACCGGATGCTGGTGGAGATGCTGGCGGCTGATGAGGCAGCGCCAGCCGATGTAGCTGCATTGCGAGCCACCGGGTTCCTGGCTCGCAACTGGTACAAGTTCAGCCGCAACGTCTGGCTGGACAACATTGTCGAGCATTCATCCAAGGCATTTCTCGGCCTCACCATGAATTGTGCCCGCTGCCACAGCCACAAATACGATCCAATATCCCAGAAGGATTACTACCAGATGCGGGCAATCTTCGAGACGCACAGCGTCCGCGATGACCCCCTGAACCGGGCGGACTCCTCCTCCATCATGGTTCGCGCATTTGATTCTGAAGTTGACACACCTACCTACCTGTTCATCCAGGGCGACGAAAACCAGCCGGACAAAGACGTCCCCATCAAACCGGCCGTACCCCGGGTGCTCGGGAGAAAGTTGAAGATCGAACCGGTTGACTTGCCGCCCAGCGCCTATTACCCGGCGCTTCGGCCTGCCAGTCAAGAGACGGCGCTGGCCGCGGCCGGCAAAGAAATCGAGAAGGCGCGCTCGGCGCTTCAGCAGGCCCAGGGCAAGCTTGAAAAGGCGAAGCTCTCTCTCTCGAAATTCACTCCTGCCCCCACCGCTAAACAGGTGGCTGGCTCGAACAGCAAGGCTCCGCCCGCAAAACCCGAGAAAGCCCCCGCGCAGAACACCCCAGCCGCGCCGACGCTCGCAGATGACTTCACTAGGCTCGACCCGGCATCATGGGCCATCGAGGCCGGCGACTGGAAGGCCGACGGTGGTCACCTGGTACAAAGCCGCGGCGACTCAAAACTGTATCGCCTGCTCTCGAAAAAGGACCATCCGCAAGACCTTCACGCCCGATTGAGCCTGAAGATTACCGGTGGAGATGTATACCGCTCCGTGGGAATCGGCTTCGATGGGCACGGCAAAGCGATGCATGCCGTCTACCTCTCGGTGCAGGGAGCAAAAGTCCAGGTCACCCTGCAATCATCAGATGGGAGCTTCAGCTATCCAAAGACCGGCCTGAAATCGCTGCCGCTCGAGCTGAACCGTGAATACAGCCTGGAGGTCGCCGTCCGAGACCGGCTGCTGAACGTCTCCCTGGATGGCAACCTGGCCGTCGCCTTCAACCTGCCGGCGGATCGCCAGGCGGGAAAGCTCGCCATCTGGACATTCTCGGCGACAGCCAGCTTCAACGAGATCGAGGCTGGCACACTCGCCCCTGACATCCAGCTCATCAGCCCGGCCGACCACTCCAGGAGCAAAGACAAGCCGCTGACAAAGGCGGAGCTGGAAGCCGCTCTCGCCCTGGCTGAGGAAAAACTCACGGCTGCGCGGCTGCACCTTGCCACCGTTGAAGCTCAGCGTGAATCTTTAGCTGCCCGTTACACCGCAGAACGGGCGAAGTACGGTCTCGACCCCGGCGATGCCAAAAAGCTATCGCTCGCGGCGAGTCGCTCCGAGCGCCTAGTGGCTGTGAGAAAACTTGAAGAACAGCTAACGCGGGACCGGATGCAGATTTTCGAAGCGAAACAAAAACAATCATCGGGAGATGCGAAGGCCGGCCAGGCTGTCGCGGCCGCTGAAAAGAACCTCACGAACCACAAGAAACAGCTCATGGAGGCCCAGGCCGGGCTGGAAGACGATTCAGCCAAGTACAAATCACTCGGCTCAACCCACCCAAAGACCAGCACGGGTCGTCGCCTGGCCCTCGCGCGCTGGATCGCCAGCAGCCAGAACCCACTCGCCGCACGCGTGGCTGTCAACCACATCTGGCTGCGTCATTTTAACGAGCCCCTGGTAGAGCGTATGTTTGACTTCGGCCTGAGATCACCGAAACCCGTTCATTCGGACCTGCTGGATTGGCTTGCGGTCCAGTTCATCGAAGATGGCTGGAGCATGAAGAAGCTGCACAGGCTGATCGTCACATCCGGCGCCTATCGGCGGGCATCGTCGGCGGGACAAGCCTCCAATCCAACCAGCAAGCTCGATCCCGACAATCACTTCTTATGGCGCATGAATACCCGGCGCGCGGAGGCCGAAGCGGTGCGCGACAGCATTCTCCACCTTGGCGGCAGCCTGGACCTTTCCACAGGCGGCCCCCCGATCGACAACAAGCAGGGCCAGAGCGCGCTTCGCCGCAGCATCTTCTTCCGTCACGACAAGGAGCGCCAGATGACCTTCCTGAGCCTGTTTGACGGAGCGAAAGTGAACGAATGCTACCGCCGCCGGCCGACAGTCGCGCCGCAACAGGCGCTGGCGATGTACAACAGCCCCATCGCGGCAGCCCAGTCACAGAAGATTGCCAAGGCCTTCTCTCAACACGCCGGCCGGGGATTTATCGAGGCTTTGTTTGAACACGTTCTCTGCCGCTCGCCGAAACCTGCGGAACTGAAGGAATGCGAAACCTTCCTGGCTGATATCCCGGACAGGAATCGCGCGCGGCAACAGCTGACGCTCGTACTGTTGAATCACAACGACTTTGTAACCATTCGATAAGAGAACCTTCAAATGCAAGACGCACCACAACCCCGCCGTCGATTTCTTTCGGACCTTGGAAGCGGCTTCGCCGGCGTCGCCCTGGCGGGAATGCTCCAGCGTGATGGTCTCCTTCGGGCTGAAACCGGTGAGTGGACGCCGCCGGATGGCAAACCGCATTTCGCTCCGAAAGCCAAGAGCGTCATCTGGCTGTTCATGGCCGGTGGAGTCAGCCAGACGGAGACCTTCGACCCCAAGCCAGCGCTCAACAAGTACAACGGCAAGACAGTCGCCCAGATACCGATCCCCAACCCACTCGAATCCGACCTGATCAAGAACCGCATCGAGCTGGTCAAAGGCGACGCGAACGGCAAGATCTACGAAAAGCTCTACGGCATGCAGGTCGGCTACGGAAAGCGAGGTAAGAGCGGCATCGAAGTCTCTGACTGGTGGCCGCACCTGTCGAAGCACATCGATGACATCGCGGTCATTCGCTCGATGTGGACCACGGCCAGCAACCACGATGCGCAGCTCCAGTTTCACACGGGCCGCAACCGCCTCGAAGGCTTCTTTCCGACGATTGGTGCCTGGGTCCATTACGGCCTCGGCTCACTCAACGACAGCCTGCCGCAGTTCATCGTTATGGGGAATAAGATCGGCGACTGCTGCGGAGGCATTGCGACTGAGGCGGGCAATTACCTGGGACCGCAACATGACGGAGTCACCCTGTCGGTCGACCCGCGCAACCCACTGCCCTTCGCTACCCCCGCCACCGGGGTCAACGCGGAGCAGCGTCTGAAATCACAGGAGTTGCTGCAACGGCTCAACCGGCTGTCCGCCAGGGAGTACACTGACGACCCCGCGCTGGCCGCGCGGATCAAGTCCTACGAGCTCGCCTTTCGTATGCAGACCGCGGTTCCCGAGGTCGTCAACCTGAAGGATGAACCACAGGCCACCCACGAGCTGTACGGAACCGACAAGGGCCCTTCACAGCCCTTCGGCCGACTCTGCATGACCGCCCGGCGGCTGGTGGAGCGCGGAGTCCGCTTCGTACAGATCTACCATGGTGGCGGAGGCGCCGGCGCGTGGGATGCGCACAGCAACATGAAGGGCAATCATGCAACTAACTGCGCGAAGGTGGACAAACCCATCGCAGGTCTCCTGGCAGATCTGAAACAACGCAACCTGCTGGATGAAACGCTTGTCGTCTGGGGCTCGGAGTTCGGCCGCACACCCGGCCTGCAGGGCTCCAATGGCCGCGGCCATCACAATTTTGGATTCTCTGTGTGGATGGCCGGCGGGGGAATCAAGGCCGGCATCGTCCACGGGGCGACCGATGAGCTTGGCTTTCACGCCGTTGAAAACCGCCACTACATCACCGACCTCCACGCCACCGTCATGCACCAGCTTGGTATTGACCCCCGCCGCCTGGATGTGCCGGGCCGCAAACGCCTCGAAATTGATTACGGCCACCCGATCCGCGAGATCATCGCCTGAGCAGAATCAACTTCTCGATGTGTTAGGCGCTATCGAGAGTCTTCCAGACCTCATCCCCCACCCCGATGACGCTACCCAGGAAGCGAAAATAGCCGCCTGCAGATCTGGCAGTCCCGCCACCGAAGGGCTTGCACCAATGCTTGCACCAGCGAAACGCAGAAGCTGCTCGAAGTGCTGGCCGCGACGCTGAAATCACTCAGCGATGAGGACAGGGCCCGCCTGGCGGAGTTGATTCAGCGGGATGACTGAGCCCCACCACCACCGCTCACCCAGCCAATAGCCTATGCGAGGCCATGGGCGGCAAGCAACCTGGGGGGCTAATCACCGATCTTCTCGCCAAATCTTGCACTTCGGCAATGCCTGCTGAAACTTCTCTACACCTTCGTCGGTGACCTTGGTTCTGTAAAGCCACAGCAATTGAAGATTCGTCAACCCTTCCAGCCGCGTCAACTGCACCAGCCCGGAGTCGGTAACCTTGGTGCGGTCTCCGCTGAAATATACCCGCACCACAGCATTGTTTTCATCAACTTCGAACGTACCCCCCAAACCCTTGATAGTGGCAATCGCTTTATCCCGCCTGGTTTCGAGGAAATACCGGGCAATGGGGACGTCGGGCATGAATCGAGGGGTACCGACTGTGCCTTCAAGGTTTAGCCCTGTTGCGCCTCGGAAGTTGGCATCCTGGACGTTCGCCCCCGTCAGGTCTGCCCCCCTCATCTTCGCCCCCGTCAGGTTCGCATTCGGCAGGTCCGCGCCCTCCAGGTCCGCATCCGACAGGTTCGCACGCGTCAGGTTCGCACGCCTCAGGTTCGCACGCCTCAGGTTCGCA
>Ga0310345_10003837_pt1 | contig 14030 bp, 7 predicted proteins | sample HC15DNA20500_MG_FD_204667 | JGI IMG/M metagenome (GOLD analysis project Ga0310345, IMG submission 204667) | Marine microbial communities from station ALOHA, North Pacific Subtropical Gyre - HC15-DNA-20-500_MG | ecosystem: Environmental > Aquatic > Marine > Oceanic | place: Pacific Ocean: North... | reverse complement strand
AGACTTGCTGCTCGTTATGATAAGCCGCCATGATCAGATCAATTGATGATCGAATATCTGTAACCGACAATCGATTTAAAACCTGTTGTAAGTGAGAAATGTATTCTTGAATCCTATTCATTTTTACCTTCCAATTCTTAGTTGCCAGATTTGCAAGAGTGGGAATATAAGCGGATACTCTCACCGGATAATAGTTGATCTCGACCGACCCATTTGATCCGTGGCTCTCGTCGAAACCAGGTCAACTGACGTTTGGCATAACGACGTGTCTGCTGCTTAATTTGTTGAACTGCGAAATCCAGATCTATTTCTTGATCAAGGTAGTCAATCAGCTGTTTATAACCGAAACTTCGCATCGCGGATGCAAACCTGGAATATCCACCAGCCAATAAGGTGCGTACCTCGTCAATCCAACCTTGAGCTATCATCTGATCCACTCTGGCCTCGATTCGCTGATACAGGATCTGCCGATCCATCTCAATAGCATAAGCTTGAAACGGATATCTAGCTGGACATTGCCACGTCTGCTGAAAAGCCGATATCGGTTGGCCCGATAGTTGATAGACCTCCAAGGCTCGAACGACGCGAACTAAATCGTTGGGATGAACCTTAGCAGCCGTTTTCGCATCGACAACTTCTAGCCGTCGATGCAGACGTTGGTTTCCATGTTTTTCGGCTTCTCTCCGTAACTGCTCACGAACCTCCGGGTCGGCACCCGGCCCACGGAAAAGACCATCCACCAGCCCCCGAAAGTAGAGGCCAGAACCGCCGACAAGCAGAACGGAACGTCCCCGTTGCCGGATGTCTTGAATAGCAAGGTCTGCTAACCGCTGAAAATCGGCAGCGGAAAAGGGCTGATCGACATCGGCACAGTCGATTAAGTGGTGCCGAACCATAGCTCGTTCGGTTTTCGTAGGCTTAGCCGTTCCAATCGACATCTGTCGGTAGATTTGCCGCGAATCAACTGAGACAATTTCTCCGTCTATGGATTGGGCTAACTGGATAGCATTCGAGGTTTTTCCGCTAGCGGTCGGCCCTAGGATGCAAATTAAAGGAGGGTGTTCAACCCTACTATCACGTAGTGCCTGAGTGGTTATCAACTTATCTTAGTTTCATTAGTTTAATGATTTGACTTCGATTTTCTCTGTCCAACTTTCGGTCAGCGATTACTTTTACTTTACAGTAATAGACACCGTTAGCTACAGTTTCACCATCGCTATCCTGGCCATTCCAAGGAACCATCATAAAGCCGATACCACCGTTGATCACCTCTTGCCAAATCAATCGTCCCGAAATCGTATAGATCTTGACGATCACCTCGTCAGCGGAACTAGGCAATTCAAACGTAACAGTTGTTTCAGATTGAAATGGGTTTGGGTAGTTAAGAACATTTAGTAATTGTAATCCGTCATTAACTTGGAATTGGATCTGTTTTTCCGCTGGATTTCCGTCCAGATCGGTAGCTAAGAGGCGTACCTGGTAGATGCCTCGATTCAGTTCTTCTGACTGGTAGTTGACCAGAACCTGGCTCGATCCGTATTGAGTACTAACATCGACATCTGTCAGCAATCGAAAATTGCGATTGTTTTGACCAATTTCGAGTTTGACCGATTTTGGGTTCACCCCGTTATCGTCGCTGATCGTGGCTTGAATCAGTGGGGTTTCTGAGACGGGATCTCCACTAATAAAGTTCTGTTTGCCAACGGTCAGTTGAATATCTGGCATCGTCTGATCCGAACTGCGCATCAAGGCAAAAGTTCCTAGCTGATCGGTTTCCGCTTGAACGCGACCCACTAGTTGGGTTTCGAAAAGGAAGCTGTCTCCCATTTCAAAGGCATCTCGACCGTTAATAATGTGAAAACTTAGTCCGGTCGGAGGGTCAACATAGGGTTGATCAACCCGCCCTTTCGTTGCTAGCAAACCGCTTAATTCTCCTTCCACCTGAAATGTTTGATCGGTCAGGAAGAGAACAACCCAACGCTCCTGCGGATTGACACGATCAGACTGTAACTTGCGATTTAAGTCCGGTAGTTGGAGGATACCGTCACCGACGTTTTCGTTTTGCAGTGCGGAGGCATAGAGTCGAGCACTGGATTCGTTGCCAACTTCAACAACACCAACCTCAAAACTGAGAATATCGCCAAATCGAAAAGGCTGCGCCCCCTGTTTGATTTCAATAGCAACTCCACCTCGATAAACTAAACTGTCATTGACAGACGAGACTTGGATGGATTTCTCGACCAATTCCAAGGGATTAAATTGTCCGTCAGTCTTGGATCGACTTAAATAGAGACGATAGGTCGATTTACCGGTAAACAGCAACACCTGTTTTCCGACTATCGCATTTTCCTGCTCAAGTCGCACTTTTTTAATGTAACCATCACCATCGTTTTTAGGTCTGGTACGGGTCACAATAGTTTGAAGTTGTGTGGAAGTGGAATCAGAATTGCTGGTCACGCGTAGCCATTTACCAATGTCGGATAACCACCGGTAGGTCCGTATTTCACCGGCTATTTGCTTCGTTCCTGCTTCGATTGCCTCCAACTGACTCTGATCTGGGATTTCATCTTTTTTAAGGCCTAACTCTTTTTGAATTTCCATTTTCAGCGCAGACCAATCACAATAGAGATCAACTGTAACCGGTGCTGCCAAGGTGAAAGCGTGAGCGGGTACATCCGGGGTGTAATCCAAAGAAAGAGTGTAAGCATTGGCACCACTGCCCAGTGTGGCCGGGGAAAGGCTCGGTTGTAAAGTTGGAAGAACATCCACTGGGTCTAGACGCAAGACAGACGGTTTCTCCAGACTAGCCTGTGGTAAACGTAGGCTAACAGCATAACCGCCAGGGGAAAAATACAGGTCTTTAACACCAACCAACGTTTCCCGGATTTGCATTTGGTTAGAGGCAACATTATTACGGTAGCTAATCTCTTCTTGCCTCATTGCTCCTTGCACTGAATCAGGATTGACCCAAACAAAAATAAAGTGGTCGCCAACCGGTAGTTGGTAGGGAATAGTAGCGATTGCCAGTTGATTTAGATTAAGCGGATCACTTGCAATTGAAAGCGGTAAAGTCGCTCCAGAGGAACCTTGAGCCAAAATATACTGTTCTCGCTTCTTCCAGGCCCCGGTCGAGATTACAGTTTGGCCAAGCTCCTTGGCATCATCATCGATCAAACCGTCCTGGTCTAGATCCGGGTTGCCGGAGAAAAACAGAACGGCAATGTCCTGTTGGATCCGGAAATCTTCGGTCTGTTCGATATCGGCCTTCAATTCCCAGCCTTTGGTATTAGAATAGGTGTAGTAAATTAATGCGTCGGCATTGAAGCCAATATTAACAGGTGTTAGGTCGGGCAAAACAAAAGGGCGGTAATTTTGGATCTCTGAACTAGCCTGTTGCCCGTCAACATCGGTTGCAGTGATCTGAAATCGAATCGGCTCGGTATTTGAGGCTAAAGGCAGAGGGGAAGGAGTTTTATACCAACCAACGCCACGACTATTGTCCGCCACCATTTTGACCGTCTTCCAGTCTCGAGTTGCTGGATTTCGCCACTCTAGTGAGACCGACTGCAGTCCTGTTCGGTGGTCACTCGTTAATTCATCTGACACCTGAGCCGAGACCTGAAAAGTGGTATCAGAAGCCAATTCAGGCTGAATGTCAATAATTTTAGGAACTCGAATACTAAAAGAGACCCCACCAACCGCTATATGCTGGTGGGATTCAGCATAGACCTCAACGTGAGCGCTACCTGTCCGAACATTAGCCGGTACGGGGATGCGAATGGAGCTATAGCGACCGTTAATCACCTGTGATGAAGCCGTTGTCACTACGTCGCCAGTGTATACATCAATTGGCCCCTCTTTGGTCTGAACCGTTTTATAACTACCGGGGAAGACTGCCCTGGCTTCCAGTTGACCGGTGAAGTTTGGCTGTAGTGTATAGATCTTCTGTTCTTGCTCAGGGTCATAATCGACGTTGAAAATCTGACCGGCCTTGATCATTAAGTCCTTTCCAGGTACCGTAGTTCTGTTTTCAAGTTGTGGTTGGACTTCATAGTCAGACAAGGCTAACTGCATGGCGGGGTCACCAAACAGTGTGTAAGCCAGCATAACATCGATTTGTCCTGTTCCTTCAGTTGCTAATAATTCGACTTTGGAATTATAGCTTAAGGCACCAAAGTTACGAATATTTCGCTTAAATAGGGCATTAAAAATAATTCGATTGAGTGCATCATTACCACTACCATAGGTGAGCCTAGTTGCACTCAACATGGCAATGATCCCACCGTTCTTGTGCCTCAGTAGTTTTTCGGCCATGCTGGGTTCACCCGGCTTATCAAAGTAGCCGTTGTAGCAACTCAGAACAAGCATAAAGGGTTGATGCCGGGTTTCCGCTAGTTGGTCAATCGAGGTATTGTCAAAAATAGCTTCGTGTGCCCAAACGACACGTCCACCATGCCCTGCATACTGTGCGATTACGCTTCCTTGGCTAAGAGCCTCAATGACCCGATCTTTAGCTATGCGCCGAGGTAACTCGTCACCGTAGAGTTTCGGGTTTGCCCTAACCTCTCTGATGACATCTTCAAGAAAGATTTTGGTGGTTTCATAACCGAGAAGCGTATGTCCTTCGGCGATTTCGTTAAGGCTTTTCCTGAAAATAAAGTCACCGGAATTACTGACTTCATCGTCGGCGACTGAAATAATTTGCTTCCGCCATTTCCCATTCGGCCGATTTGACTCGTAACCGATGATCTTGTCGACAATATCCTGAGCCTGGTTCGTGGACTCAACGGACAACCGGCCTAAGTAAAAATCCGGTAGTTCGTCAATCCCGCTGACAGTGGTATACCAGTGGTCGCTTGCTGTCTGCCCAAAAGAACTGGTCCAAATATAGTGGGTCGGAATATATCCGATCGTCTCAGGTGGATCCAGGTAATTTTCTGGGTCTACCCCCCGAAAGTCCCAGGTACCATCCCCTAATAAAACCACATAGGATACACCGGGAGATTGCCAGTTTTGGTAGGCATATTTCAGAAAGGATTTGATTGCCTTCGGACTGACCAGGCCGTGGCCAAAAGTATCGTAGATCTGGGTTAAATCTGCGACTTTAACTCGAAATCCTCCGCCCCTAGCGGTTGAGCGCCAATCAGCCAAGCGTTGAGCCGCCGCCGCATAAACAGGATGAGCGATGATAATGTAATCGGCACCATTCGTCGTTTCGAGTAGATTGTTGGGTTCTATAATCTCTATTCGATCGGGTTTTTTCACCCCTCGACTGGAAGCCGCTATATACCTGCCATCGTGGGCATCGGAAACTTGAAAAGCGACATCGTAAGCCACTTCTGGCACCCGCTGACCGATCAGGCCGGCTTGTGTAATCAGCTCAATTTTCCGCAGTCGATTCTGGTCGTTGACACCTAGTTGGGCAACTTGGACAGCAACATTGTTAAGTTTAGCCAGCAGGCGTTGCCCATCGTACTCAAAAATCTCAACCTCCGGAGAGAGAAAGGTCTGTAGGCGATATTCAACGCTCCGCCGCCGACGGACATCGTGGGTTTTATCCGATGCAGGAGTGGCGAAATCAAGAACATCATTGACCGCCTTAAACAGTCGTGTGAACTCAATAGAGAAAGAGTTAATGTAGATATGGTATGGATAGCGGGTGGTATTCTCTTCAGTGGTACTGTCGACACGTGCGAGGACGATAGTGTTGATCTCACCGTTGCTCGCATCTTTTAAGTTATTCCACAAACGCAAAGTGCGATCCACAACAGTCTTATCCTGATTGTCCCACTTCGCAAAGTCAATCCGAATATCGTTAATAGAAACCAGTGCTTCGTGTTCAGTCGGAGTTCCACCCTGTAACTCGACCTCAATTCGGGGTTGATCGAAGCTCTTTGCTAAGTCAAATAGGGGAAACTCCAGGTCAATTTGGTTGAAATCGCCAGAGTTCTTTACTCCGGTCCAAAACCAGGTTTCGACCGCATCAAACCATCGATTCTTCTGGTTCGAGTCGGCTACGGATCCATGGGACTGATCAATAAGAAAGCCCGATTTTCGTCTGTCTTGATCAGGCCTCGTTTGGCTATCGGATGATCTTGGCACTGCCACATTAGGAGGCACATGCTGTAGATTACTGTGTAAATGATCCTCTTCAAAGTAGAGCTTGGAACGGAAAGAGGGGATATAGGTAGCCCCCGGGTTCGTTGGACTAGCGTCTATTTCAGCTACCCGAAGCCCGGGTGTATCACCGACACTCAACCAGTAAATATTCCAACGAGTATAGCGGTTTTTAGCGTTACTTGAGAAAGGGCTTTGGCCTAGGAAGTCAATGTAATCATCAGCATCAAAACGCCCGTCTTTCTCCCCTCGCACATAGATCGGAATCTGCTCTGATTGGGCGGGTAGATACGGTCTCTCGACACCTTTATGATGTAACTGCAAATGACGTGGATCAATACGACGTAGATCTATCTGCCACCGGTTTCGTAGCTCAGATTCAGTTAAGCGGTAGATCCCCGTTTGGCTGACGTAGATCTTGTACCGGCGAGTCCATGGTTCAGCAGAATTGGGCTGCATCATTGGCGCAGGGCGGCCCGGCAATTTTCTTTGTCGCCACTGACGGGCCTGATCTGCATTGATTAACTGATTCTGAAACAGTCTCTCAAAGATTGAAGGTTCGTTGACTGCCGGAAAGGACAGTACCTTGTCGGAAAAGGATGAAGCTTGATCCGAAGACGACGTGCGATGGTCCATCAAGGCCCCTTGAGTCAGCATCGACCCCAATGCTTTTTGGCCAAAATGGAGTCTAACCACAAGGCGTGTGTTGGTCAGTAGCGTGCGTGAACGAGGGTGATACTGAACCGGATGTAGTTCCAAGTAGATGACACGTTGAGAGCGAATGAACCCATCGTAGGTAATCGCTGCGACTTGCTTAGGATAGTTGGCCTTGTCTTGGTAGGCAGATCCACTTTCCAGATAGTGAGTCTGGATCTCCTCGCTTCCGAAGGTGGAAGTATTACTATTGCTACCGAGTGGTGTCCGACTTAGTTTAGTCAGCTGAGCCTGTTGACGAAGTTGAACACCGTTCCCGGAAATAATCGTTTGATAAGGTGTTGGTAGGGCACGAATACCGTAGCGGCGGCTTGTGGTAGTTTGAATCACTTCAACCCATGGCCTGGATTGCGGTGGCACACCGATGATGAATCTTGAAACCGGGAGTTGTGGATTTCCAGTCTCACTTAATCTGCCGGTGGATTCTGCGGTCGATCTATTCGCCTTTTCCCGATTGCCGTAATGAATCCGATGGTACTTGGTCTGTCCCTGACCAATCTGCCCCACCACTTCTACCTCGCTAATCGTCAGATTGGTTAGATCAAACTCGATGGTCACACCATTGGCATCTGGTCTTACGATTTGACCGGCCGAAGTAGATCCGCTCATAAAAGAGAGAACGATTAGAAAAATAAAAGTGGTGTTGTGGGCTGTGAGGTGGGCCGAAGTCGTACTTCTCACAAATCAGAAACTGGCGTCAAATTGGGAATTGAGGTAGACCTGCGGTCAACCCTCCATCGATGACAAAAACGGAACCGGTAGCAAAAGCGGCTTCGTCGGAAGCCAGGAACAAAGCTGCGTTGGCAATGTCGATTGGTCGGCCGATCCGACCCAGTGGATACCAGGGAAGCAGATCATCAAAAATGTTAGGGTTTCTCTCGATCATCGGCGTCCAAACTTCGGTTTGAATGGTACCGGGACAAATACAATTAATGCGAATATTATCTCGACCGTGGCTGACGGCCGTCGACTTAGTATAAGCAACCACCGCTCCTTTAACAGCAGAGTATGCGTGGATACTTTGCAAACCAATCAAGGCGTTGACCGAGGCAATATTGACGATACTTCCGCCACCATTTTGCTGCATAGTTGGAATGGCAGCTTTAGTGCAGTGATCGGTTCCACGTAAGGCCACATCAATGATTGGATCCCAATTATTTTCCAGGACATATGCCGCGTTGCAAAGTGCATTATTGACCAGAACGTCAATCTTACCAAAGTGGAGTTGAGTTTCGGTTATCAGTTGCTCTACGCTTCCAGGCGCTGAGACATCGGCCGGGACAAAAATTGCTGTCCCACCGTTATCTATGATTTCGGTTGCGAGTTGAGAACCAGACTCAACGTTGATATCGTCAACCACAACTTTGGCCCCCTCTTCGGCAAACCGAAGCGCAGTCGCTTTGCCTATGCCACTAGCCGCACCTGTAATAATAGCGACTTTGTTCTCTAGTCTCATCGTTGTTGGGGAGACGGTTGGGTCCAAAAGACATCTGCTACGCCGATTTCTGCATCAGCCGTGCGGGCCAAGACAAACAGCAGATCTGAAAGCCGGTTCAGATACTGAAAGGTTTCTCGGGAAACCGGCTGATCTTTGCTCAAGGCTACCACCCGACGTTCGCAACGTCGACAGACCGTGCGGGCCAGATGAAGCACTGAAGAAGAGAACGTTCCCCCAGGTAAAATGAACTGACGAATTGGTGGCAGTTCATTTTCCAAGGTGTCGATATCGATTTCCAATTGAGAGACTTGCTGTTGAGCAATTTGGAAATCGAGTTTGTGATGAAGGTCGTTTGGTGTGCCAAGTTCTGCGCCGAGATTGAAGAGTTCATGCTGGACTCGTTGTAATACCTCGTTAATTTGGAGGTTGTCGCTGGTAGATTTAGCCAAACCTAAGTAGGCGTTTAACTCATCAATCTCACCAACAACCTGAATTTGTGTCGCATCTTTAGCCACACGCTGACCTCCATAGAGCGAGGTTTGACCGGTATCACCAGTTTTGGTATAGATCCTCATAAAATAATGGGAAAGAGTACAGGGAAGAACTCGCTAATTCTGCCACATAGATTGTGTCAATGTCAATGTTATTGACGAATCTTAAGAATCTGTGCTATCATAGTGGAATTAACTGGCAAGGAAAAACTGGTGGCCTGGGAAAAGTGAGCTTTTTAAAAAGATGAAGGAAAAAATCAAAGATCATCTTAGGAGCTCACTAATTGCGGGAATCCTTACGCTTGTCCCACTCGGTGTTACCTTTTTTATTGCTAGTTTTCTTTTTGATAAAATTGGCGGGTGGCTTCCTAACCTGCTGGAGCCGTTTTTTCCCTCTGGCCAGTATCCCCTCCTATTCGGCCCCACCGTTCAGACAATCTTGGGGCTGCTGGCAACCTTCCTGATCATTTACCTCACGGGTTTGGTTGTCTCCAATTTCATTGGGCGACGTTTAGTCACTACCACGGAGCAGATCTTAGGCCGAATTCCGTTGATGCGTGAGGTCTATGCGCCGGTCAAAGAATTTGTCGGAATTCTACTCAACCCGCACGATTCTAGTCGTTTTAAGCGCGTTGTGTCAATCAAACCACCGGGTTCGCCCTTTAGGGTGATTGGATTCGTAACAGGAGAGGTTCAGGAAGAAAACAACCCCGATCCACTTCTAACGATCTTTGTTCCAACCAGTCCTAATCCAACCACAGGTGTGTTGCTATTTTGTTGCGCTGATTCAGTCTATGAACTCGATATCCGGGCTGAGGCAGCCATGCGCTTGTTAGTCTCAGGCGGCCTGGTAGCACCAAACGATCTAAGATTCCAACAAAATACACTCGGCGCACCGTTCGCAGAGACTAGACTTGCACCCCAAATCGCTGACCTCTCCTAGCTTGACCACCGGATCTAGTTTGTAACCGTCCCGTCCACTAAACAACTCGCCCCAAGCTAATCGCCCGAAATTTTCCGTAAATACAAGAGGTTCTTCATTCCCTTATACAAATAGGGTTAGTTTTGCTCTGAATCGTACAGATGGAAAGTGCAGGTGTGCCTCCTCAATATTCACTCGTCGAATTAAGTGTCTTTGATACGTTGAATAGTAACGGTTACAGAAGTGCCTTTGGCTGGAATTGTTGACGGATTAACACGAAAGGTTCGGTCGTCAACTCCACTTGGGAGTGGGTGGTTCATAATTGCATCGGGGTCACGATAAAGAGCGATAATACTATGAAACAGCTGAGCGGTAAATTGATTGTTTTTGACGCGTGCACCGGTAAAAATCCAGTTTGTTTTCTGCATTGCCCTGTCGTCAATGGCGTTCCAGATCAGGTCTTCGGCACGCAATCGAACCATCTCTCCTGCCCTCTGCCAATCAACCCAAATATCAGCTGGATCCCCAGTTGGTGTGTGTGGATCTCCCTGCACAATCAGGTTCATACCAGGGTTCATGTTAAGGCGAAGCAATCCGAGTTGAATGTGGATCGGTTCCGCTTCGACCATAAGCAAACTTTCGTGTGTCTTTCCACGGCTGGTACAGGCAAAAAACTCTAGAATAGTCTCTTGGCTAATGATATTAATTTGACCTGGAATCGAGACGGTTCCGATTTCGGTATCCACCAAGACTGCCCCAATCTGATAACGGCTCGGCCCTAATTTCTTAACTGCCAGTGTTGGGTCGATTGCCTGAGCAGATTTTGGACGAATATTAATCTTAGCTACCACCTGATTGTTCTCCCGGTTGAGATCGCCGATTTTTTGCTGCGGATCTACTAGCACGAAGATTTTCTGTTCCCTAGCCTTTTTGGCAACCCAATCGACCGAAACTGTGGCCTCTCGGTAATTACTATCCAGGATCATTTCTTGACCGGCGATTTTTTGGCCCTGTTTTTTGGAATCACCTGCATAGAAATCAATGGTAGCCAACCCATCAACCACAGCACCTGTATTCTGAATCGTAACGGAGATCTGCATTGGCTCACCCACCCTGGGCGAGGGAGGAGAAAAACGCAAAGTGCGCGGTACAATCCCCAAATCTGGTTGCGTCGGCTCGGGTAGTGATCGAGACAAGAATAACAGCGCGAAACAGGTGGTTGGAAAGTAGTCTTGGTAGTCAATCCACCTACCGTTAGATTGCTGTTCCGCCACTAGCATATTGGCAATTTCCTGGTACCAATCTTGTCCCACAAGCGTATCTAGTTGAGGCGGAATATCGCAAAAGCGTTGCAAGGCCACTAGATAGTAGTAGTGCCAGGCTGTCGAGCCAGGATTTCGGGTTAGTGTCCAGTGATGACCAAGCCAATCGATGCCTTTTTGCACCTGTGGATCTTCGACCGGTACACCACAAGCCCGCAAAGCCCACAATCCAGTGGCCGTCATGCTACCATAAACGCCGTCTGCCCAGGGCGAACCACTATCTACCAGATTGTAGAGCCAGCCGCCTGTTGACGTCTGGTTCCGTCGGACCCAGGCCTTGGCTCGTTCCCATGTGTCCGATGGCACCTTCAGCCTCCATTGTTTAGCCGCGTAGAGTGCATAGATCACCATATTCATGTGAGCACCATCGGCAGTAGCACCGTAGCCCCAGCCGCCATCGTCTCTTGGGTCCGAAAACTCGTCACCACCAACAGGCAGTTGCTTTTTAACAATTTGATCGATGGCAAACTGGGCTCGTTGGTGATATTTTTCGTCACCCGTTGCAATCAGGGTTGGTACAATAATGGCAAAATGGTAGACTTCAAACTGATTCCAATCTTCTGCCAGCAGAAAATCTAGCCCTTGCTGAACGACCGGGTCGTCAAGCAGGGAATGCCCGATCGCTTTACCGGACGAAATCAAGGCCAACAAGGCAATCGCCGTTTCTTGTCGGCTCTCTTCCCCAAAATCCCAGGCGGGGCTAGGTTGCTGATCAACCGGTAATCCTTTCAATGTAGCCCCACAGATGACACAACTCAAGATCAGTTGGTTTTCAGTCCCACACTGTAGGCAGGCTCGACTATGTCGTCCCTGCTGTGATTTAACCCAATCAACACCTCGCTGGATAGCAGTTCTAATTTGTTCCTTTGTCGCCGTTGGGAAAGATCTGTTACCCGCTGTAATGGAAGTGAAGGCGTAGTTGTTTTTCAGGTTGGACTCACTAATGTGCTTTTTGTTATCCGTTGGGTTAGCGACAGCATGAATCTCCGTGTCGCCTAGCGGCACACGCCACCGGGCCGTAAATCGTTTGGACTGCCCCGGTTCTAGGCCGATGATTACCTGTCGGCACATAATCAGAATTGGATCTGCTTCTGGAGGACCTTCATAGAGGTTGAGTAGGAGATCCTCATTGGGTGTTGGTGCGCCGTCACCAACGTTTTTAATGTCGATAAAAATGGAGATCTCCTGACCCTCCATCGGTGATGGGTCAGAAAAGGTAATACTCCGGGCAGAAATTTCGAAATCCGGGAGTTGTGCCAGACTGGTAATAGATAGTGATATGAAAAGTAGGAGAAAAGATAAGAGAACCGACCAAGGGCGCATAGGCAAAAAATAGATGAAAATTATGTCTCCGACTTGTCGGATCAACGCAGCACGTCGATCCGGTTATTGGCCGGCCCAGTGACCGATTGAGACATAGGATGGCATTGGTACCGGATTCTCTAAGAGTTTTTGGCCTGCGGCCGTATATTTACTGACACCACCGGTAAAGGTTGAACCGAGCTGATCTGCGATCCAGACAGATCCATCTTTGGGATTGATACTCAGTGACAGAATTGCCATCCCGGCTTGTGGAACTTGCAACAGTTCGTTGCCGCTGGCATCCAGTTTGACCAGCATATTGGAACCGGAAATAAACCAAAGGCTGTTGTCCTGCGGATTAACACGTGGTGACATAGGCATATTGTAGTTGGTAGTTCGCGTCAACTCCTGCCCACTTGAACTCAACTTTACTAGGATATTAGCCTGTGTATCGGTCGCCCAAACATTACCCGTATTAGGGTTGACGGCTACGTAGGTCGGCTCTTTCAAGGTGAATGGAGTCGAGGCCGGCTGACCATTGGTATCGTAACGAACAATTTTACCGCGTTTGTCGGTGATCCAGCAACTACCGTCTTTAGTGTTGACTGAGACATCAGGTTCTAGCACGCCCGTGATAGTGGTTAAAATCGCAGAACCATCAGCTGCAATTTTGTAGACACTATCGATGCCACCAACCCAGATTGTACCATCAGTTGGGTTGATCGAAGTCCGATTGGGGCGGTTAATTCCGCTGATAGGCTTGAAGTCCCCCGCAGCAGTATCATACCTGAAAACAGTATTAGCGGCTCCAACGGTAATCCAAACGACTCCTGTTTTGGGGTCTAATTCGGCTGTTTGGACCTGGCTAACATCAGGGATAGTGATTCCATTTGGATCCATCAATCCATCGGCCGAATCGAGTTTATAGATCGTATCACCGTTGCTGACAACCCAGCATTCGCTGCTGTAGGCCGTCTCTGAGTTAAAAAGAGAGGTCAAAATAGATAGTGCAAGGACAAAAAATATCCCGACAGAGGGCTTGGATTGCATCATAGTTCTCCTAAAATGGTTATCTCAGCAACGACTTGAGTTGGTGCGCTTAGATATGACGTCAGTTCTGATTTTCAGAGATGAAACGCCTAAATGGCGCTTATAGACTAACACATTAGCCTCGTTGGTTCAAGTTTGAGCAATGTATCGTATCGACGCTCCGCGGCTAAGTGACAATGGATCTTGGGTCGTTCGATCAATAAAAATGGTAACGTCGTTTAGACTCAGTAAGTTTATCTTTATGTTGAGATGTTCAGCTTTAGCCGGTCTGCCGGCCTAAAACGTGTCTGAGTGCTAGTTCCAGGTCTGCATGACGGAATTGGTAGCCTGTACCAACCAATTTGTCAGGGGTAACACGCTGACTTGTAAATAGTAAGGCAGTTGCCATGTCACCGAAAAGAATTAAGGTCGTTAACTTTCCCAAAATGCCTGGCACAACTGTCGGTCTTTTCAGCACCCTTCCCATCGTTTTCGTGAAATCAGCATTGGTAACCGGGTTAGGCCCCACCACATTAACAGGACCTCTCAACTCTTTCGTCATAATAGCGTGATAGATCGCACCAACAGCATCTGAAATACCAATCCAACTCATATACTGCCGACCACTACCGAGATTCGCGCCCTGTCCAAGTTGAAAAGCGGGTAACATTTTGGCTAAAGCCCCACCCTTCGGG
>Ga0310345_10003836_pt1 | contig 14031 bp, 22 predicted proteins | sample HC15DNA20500_MG_FD_204667 | JGI IMG/M metagenome (GOLD analysis project Ga0310345, IMG submission 204667) | Marine microbial communities from station ALOHA, North Pacific Subtropical Gyre - HC15-DNA-20-500_MG | ecosystem: Environmental > Aquatic > Marine > Oceanic | place: Pacific Ocean: North... | reverse complement strand
GTTAATGGCATCTAAAGGGCGTACTTCAAAAACTAAAGCCGGTGCTGGCAAAACTTCCGGTGGAACTGGTGGAACTGGTGGAACTGGTGGTACTGGTGGAACTGGTGGTACTGGTGGAACTGGTGGTACTGGTGGAACTGGTGGTACTGGTGGTGGAAATGGTGGCGGTGGTACTGGTACAGGGCGTAAACATACAACACCAACAATTACATCAACACCAACACCAACAATTACAAAAACGCCTGATAAAGTCCATAATGGAATATCAACAAATGCAAGTACACCATCAGCAAACCCTTATTCAAAAACTCAGGCAGGTGGGCGGGGAACAAGTATTTTTGCCCAAAGTCAAAAAGCGGTTAATGAACAAAAATCAACTAAAGCTCAACCGGAAACATTTACCTATGCCACAACTAAATCCGGCAATACGTTTGTTATTCCTTCAAACTTATCAATAGAAGCAAGACAATATTATGCAAAATTAGGTGTTGCCACATCAAGCCAACCACCAACCGAAGCATCATTTGCGGTTGATAGTGATACACAAGTTATCATTGATCGAGAACAAGAACAATTAACGGATTGGATTAATGAGACACAAGTACAAGATGATATACAAACACAAATTGATGAAGGTGTTGACGTTCAACCAATCCAACCCGATGAAAATGCTTTTACTGATAACTCAATTCCAAAAGGCGATGAATCAACCGCCAATGATGTTCAATTATCTGCCAATACATACGGTACTGAAGAACCTTTGGTTGCAAATCCTGATGAGAATTGGGCGATGGGTCAAAACCTTTACACCGGTTTTGGTGGTACTGATTCACTAGATATTCTCAATGGTACCAACAATAAAACAAATTCAGCAACCCAATGGATGACACAACAAAATCAAAACGTTGTACCTCGTGACACATATCAGGGCATGGCACAAGATGGTGCCAATGGTACTACCGCAATGATGGATAATTTCAAAGCATCATTTGAGAAAATTACCGCAAACAAATATTTTCCAATTATCGTATTGGGTTTTGTTGGCTTAATCGTTTTATCAATAATACGTGGTGGTAAATCATCGGGCGGTGCATCAGCACCACCGGTTCAAATTACGAGGTATGGATAATGGCATGGAATCAATTAACTCTATTAGGGCAACGAGCAATTGCCGGTTTGCAAAAAATGTTTAGTCCACAAACATTAACATCAGTTGGCACACCGGTTCAATTATCCGGTGGTCAACAAGTATTGCAATCAATTAAAACCGGTACCGCATCACTATCAACCGGACAATCGGGTCGGGTTTTAGTTTCCGGTGCAAAAGTTGGTACCGGTGTTGCAATTGGTGGTGCCGGTGTTGGTTACGGTTTAACAGAATTAAGTAAACCAGTTACCGCGTTTACCGATCCTATTGATAGTTTGGTTGGTTTTTCAGGCGTGGGTTCTATGATGATTATTGGTATTATTATATTAGTTCTAATCATATTATTACGGAGAAAAATATGAAAATTCCAAGTTTACCAAAAAGTGCATCAGGTTTTCCTCTTGTAATTGTACTGGGTGCGGTTGGTATTTGGTATTTTTTCCTCAAAGACAGAAATAAAAAAGTATGATGATTATGAAATATAATAGAAATAGACACAAACGACCAAGAGATGAAAAACCAAAAAAGAAAATGGTAAGGAGTGAGAAACTTGACTAAGAAAACCGCCAGTAAACTTACCAAATTAGGTTTACCAACCGCTTATGTTGGTTCAACCGCAATTTTGGTTTCCTTAATCTGTCAATATCTAAGCGTGTGTGATTAACTTGGGGTCGTTATTTACGACAAATGATGGTCAAATCATCAAATCCGTACCATCTGGTTACATGGAATTAGATTTTGTGAATGGCACCGTAACCGATAGTGCGGGTACCGTAACAAACATGAATAGTAATCTGAATTATTATGGATTAAATGAGTGTGGTTCAATTGCGGTTTTTGTTTCTGATAGTGATGCGGAAATTAATATTGGAAATAACTTATCAATTGCCGATCATCAATTAACTCATATCATAAATGCATATAATTTTTCTAATGTGCGGATTAAGGTACCGTCAAATTCAACACCGGATGTTAATCAGGTAATTTTTATGGCATCCACAGATTCGTATTTAGGTTATATTATAAACAATTATGCACACACACGAGCTGAAACCACATCAACCACAACGGATGCATGGGTTACATTATGGTCAAAACATGTTGGTGGTTATGATCAAACAATACTTACAACGGTTAATACCACCACCGCATCCAACTCAATGGATTTGAAAATCCAATTTTCTGAAAATGGTTCCGATTGGTATGATGTTCAGGGTTATACCGCAACCAACGGTGTTGCAATTGCCGGTGGTGCCACACCGGATGCATTTGATCAATTTAGCACCGATATTTTGCATCATTTTTACCGAGCTAGAATTAAAGCAACCTCATCCGGTAATCAAGCCAACGTAACATTCTTTTGGAATTTGGTGCAATATACATGAGTGATTGGCTTCAACCTTTATGGGATTTATTCACACCAAAAGGTGCAAATCAAAAAAGGATGGATAATGGTTTAGTTGATAAAAATAATTATCAAGCATTTGGGCGTGGTCATGGTTACTTTAACCAGCAAATTAAATATCCAAAAACAAGCCAACCTAACAACGTTTCAACTTTTCAACCCAAACAGGATTTAGGTTTAACGCAAATTCAACTTGATGCGATAACCGCAACACAATTGCAACAAAATGATCCACGTACACAAAATGATACCGCAGTTGCGTGGGAATTACAAAACATGAACGTGCAACCGACATCAGCAACAAATTCAAGCCAATCAGGCTTTATTGTTGCAATTGGCATGTTATTTGTTGGATTAATCATTCTAAGTTTATTCACCAAAAAAAGAAAATGATTTACAAATTAATCATTTTAACCGCATCACTTGCATTTTTGTGGGAATTTATGAAAGTACGCTCAACCGCAGTTGCACAAGTTGAGCCAAAATTATCACAATATGTTGCATCTAATACACACCTAATTTATGATCAGGGTGATATGCAAAACATTCAAACCATTGCAAATAATCAAGAATCATTTAAACGATTAATTGAAATTGGGTATAAATCACCGGCACCATTTCCAATTTTTGATAATAACGGTGTGATGAACCAATATTATGCTAGACTTATTCAAATGAACGATGATCCATTTTTTCAATGGCGTAAAACAGTAAATAACGCATGGATAAAACTTAACGGTGTATAATCATGGGTTACAATGGAAATTTAAATTCGCGTGCATCTGAAGTAATTACTTCGCAAGGTGACTTAAGGCGTGGTGATTCATCCGGCAACCCTGAAAGATTAGCGGTTGGCTCAGCAAATCAATTATTGCAATCAAATGGCACAACGGAATCATGGGTTACATTGCCCACCGCAGATAGTGTAATCACAACACATGGCGACATAATTTATGGTGATTCATCCGGTGATGCGGTGCGTTTGGGTGCCGGTACCGCAGGGAAATTCCTTACAACTCAGGGTACATCAAGCAATCCAACTTATACAAATCCAACTTTATCATTTATTGTTTCATTAACCGCAGAAGATGGCGATGCCACCGTTGCGGATGATTTAGCACAAATTCGCATGCCATTTGCTTTTGAGTTGAGCGAATTACCGCGTGCTTTTTGTAACACCGCACCAACCGGTGCAAATCTTCAATTTGATATTACCGAAGCTGGCTCAACAATATTTTCAACAAAATTGGAAATTGATGCCACCGAAAAGACTTCAACCACCGCAACCACACCATGTGTATTGAGTGATACAACCTTAGCCGATGATGCCATTATTAGTTTTAATTGTGATCAAATCGGTTCAACGGTTGCCGGTGCCGGTGTAAAATTGGTTTTGATAGGTTATCAAATTGTCTAATGTAGTTCTTAACAGTTATCGACATGTTCCAAGTGTTAGCTTACTTTATGAGCAAACTACCGTCAATAATCAGATGTCAACTGGGTTCCAAAATGCCGGTACGCTTGGTGCAAGTGGCACAAAAGTTTTTGCTGGTCATGCATTAGTTGGCAAAAATGTTGACCACATGGAATTTTTTATGGAAAAAACCGGAAGTCCTACTGGTACTTTTGACTTCAGAATAATACAGTATGGTGATAGCTCAGGTGGTACAGTTTACACACCTGATAAAACTGATTTTTCCACAATTTCAACGGGTGGTGAATGGATTTCCAGTGCATCAGGTTCTCATACCATTGTTGCAAATGATGTGTTAACTGCTTGGAGTACAAATGCTAGTGGTGATTCTACAAACAAAATTTCTGTTATGGGCGTTGCACCGTTAACTGTGGCAAATCTTTACTGGACGGAAATGAATTACGGTTGGTATCAAGTTTCAAACTATCAAGGAGGGATTAAGGTCTATGGCTCATAAAAAAGCTCCATTAGCAGTATTCAAAAGATTAGAACTTTCATCGGGTGTTAAACCTGAAAAACTTACAATGTGGGTTAAAGCAGATGGATGATTTTGCAATATTGATTGGCATTTTTTCAACTGCTTCAATTTCAATCAATATCTATCTATTAACCCAAATCAATAAGCTATGTACTCGAATTAGCCATTTGGAAGGGTTCCTTAGTAAGTAGTTTCAACCTTCGATTAGATGGTTGGATATATCTCAATTAGTATGATGGTTTATGGTAGCAGAATTAGACCCTAATTTAGCAATTGCAGTTATTGCAATCGCAATGCCGGCATCCATTATTGGTGTGCTGAAATCATTCGCATCAGGTAGATAGAAAAAATTTTTTCTCGGAGAATTATTTTATCTATTTTTTTTTACACTTCAAAAGTCTCGACCCAAAATAATTTAGGCGATTAAGTTACCGAATTTTGTTAGGTGGTTTACCACATGGGATGAGCCAACCGTTTTAAAAGAACCGAATAGCATATTTTACGCCTACCACATGGCAATGTAATGCCATGTGGCACCTAATGTGGCATCAATAGTGTTTTTCCTCGTAATCTTTGTGCCTGTTATTCGTAAACGGATGTCTAATTTAGTCAGCACACATGGGAAACTTTGTAAACGGATCGTGGCTTTTTACCTTTAATTAGCTCTTTTTACTGTTTTATTCGTAAACGGTTCCTATTAATCCGGCATTTTAGGCACGAAAATTACTATTAACAATAAAGCTCTAAAGTCAAAAAACAAAAAATTAAAGCTCAAAACGGAGCTTTTATTGGTTTTCTCGATCCTTTCTTCGGTGCAGGAACAGTTTCATTTTGCGATTAAAATAAGCATCAATTTCTTTTTTGGTATAACCGGCACCGGTAAATTCTTTACGAGTTGGCTCACGTTGCTGTTTGAATAATTTTTTCTTTTTGGCACCAAATTTTATAGGCTTTAATCCGGCTTTACGCCTACCTTTATTGATAGCACGTTTTGTCTTATCTGACATTTTTGCCATACGATTTAGCGGTATTCGTGTCATAAAAATACCACGATTTAGCTCATTTTGGTTGAATCATAATTCTTAATACTGATTTTCAAGTTGAAATTATGGCTCAAATGTCAACGTCAACCGTTTTGAATCCGCAAACAGATAGACGTAAAGTAATCAATATTTTTGGTCAAAATTTTAATCTCTATCAATCTAAAAGTGGCAAATGGTATTTTGAGCGACCATTAAAAACCGAAAATGGGCAAATCAAAAAAGTTGCCGATGTAACACATTTGGCGGTTAGATCACCATCCAAAAATAAACTTAAACAATTTAGAGATAAAGGGTTTAAAGCTGAGGATGGCTCAGCGTTACCGGCACCGGATGATGAAGGCAAATCAATCGAGCAATTTGTTAAATTAATTCTGAGATTAAAATCCGGCACCGATGAATCCAACAAACATTGGAAACAGAACGAAGATTTTGTAAACAATAATTTGTTTAGTTCAGGTGAGCAAGTTAAAAAATATTTGATATTAGCAGATTGGGCGGGGTTATGGAATGTTGAAGCTGATAGAATGGGTCGTGAAGGTACCAAACAACAATTATTCACCGCAAAATCAAAATCCAAAAAAAGTAAAAAATATGCACAAAAACGTCATGGTGCATTTTTTGATGATGAATATATTATCAATTGGCAAGAAGCAAATATCACTGAGCGTAAATCTGATTTTCATCGCCAAATGGCATCAGCATTAGACATCATGGGTTTATTGCCATCCGAGTTGGCAATGGAATCAGGCGATTGGGCAAATTTATCAAACCCTGACAAACAGCGACAATTAAAAAAATTATTGTTAAGGTTGCGTTATTGGTCGGAAAATCCAAACGCTCTAAATCCGGCAACCGTAGTTGGCAACGCACCGAAAAGAATCATTAAAGATGGCGTGGGCGTTGATACAGGAAATAGGTTCCATCCCGAAGCTATACTAAAAGGCGTGGCACCGGAATCATTAGACAGATTTGCAAGCGATGTAAATCCAATCATCGAAGAAGAAGATTATGATGGTGCAAAAGGTCAATGGAAAAAAGGGCAAACGTTAGTGAGCGATAGAAATAATTCGGCAATGTATAACATGGTTAAAGTTATTCGACATTTTTACGAAGCTCAAGATCATAAAATAGTACCAACACGCCAACCAAAAATTGACAGCGAAGCCGGCATGGGTGAATCGGTTTTATCGCAAGAAGCAATTGGTGTTGGGCGATATTCAGAAATAAAAATGACATGGCAACAAATTCTGGATATGCGTGATTGTTTGCGAAAAGGTGCCGAGAGCAAACAAGAGATAATTGAAGTAACGAGAGAAGGAAAATTTGTAACCACTAAAACCGGCACTTTTGATTTATCAAAAATGAAATCGGCAGATATCAAAAAATATCCAATAAAGTCGTATTGGGATGATGCTTATTTTCTTTTCATGTTAGGCTCAACCGCGTTAGGTGGTCGTGCCGAAGAATTGTTTGACATCATTGCAAATCGACCACTCGATAATGTATCATCCGGTATCAAAATTAATAATGAAACAAAACCACCGATGTATATTGTCTATGTTTACACTAGAAAAACAGAAAAAATGAAAGATGGCAAAATACATCAGGCGATAATTCCAAATTCTGATGATGGTGATATTGTTAAGGAATTAATTGATGAAAGGCAAAAAGACATTAAACAAAAACATGGCATCATGGAAACAATACCACCGCAATACAAAGGCGATAAACCACGATCAAACAAATTGCACTCACTAATTGGTGCCGATGGAAAATATACTAGAATTGATACGATTAATTTGCCAACCGCAAAAGTAAAGTCAACTGAACGAAGAAAAATTATTTTAATGATTTTACGCCATTGCTATGAGCAAGCCGGTTTAGAAGATACGTTTTTTTACGATAGACCAATCCACAGTTTACGCCATGTGTTTGCACATTATTGGCTCAAAAAATCCGGTTATGATTATCAATTAGTTATGAAATTAGGGCATTGGAATAATCAAAAATTACTTGAAGGCTCATACGGTAAAATCGATCCGGCATTTTTGCAAAGTAAAATTGATTTGGTGGCTCAGGTTGATCCGAGTAGAACCCATGATGAAATCGCTGAGGATCGTGAGATATTACGAAAATCAAAAACAAAACGTGAGCGAAAATATACGCGTGGCAAACCAAAGCCACCACTCGAAGTTACTGAAGTTCTTGAAGATATTAACGAAATACCAAAAGGTCAAACATAATGCCAAATTATAATCAACGCAACCCAATTTTCTCATTTAGGTTAACAGATTACCGCAAATCAAAACTGGATAAGCTTGCATTATTAGATAAGACATCCGCAAACGAATTTGCACGAAAAATTATTGATAAATATCTAGCAAACGAATTGATTGAAAAAACCGAAGATTTAGACAAAGAGATGATCAAGTTGAGAATTGAAAAATTAAAAAATGAAATTGAATATCAGAAATTAAAAATTAATTACATGAAGAATTTTGATAAACCATTATCCGCCACCGCAACCCGAATTATTAAACCGCAAATCATAACCACCACAAACGCAACGCAGGTTATGTCACCATACGATGAAAAAAATAACAGGTTGCAATGTGTGGATTGCGGTTCAATATTCCATTGGAAAAATCGTGATGAATTTATCCAACAGAAATACGAATTTGAATTGCATATGACAAATAAACATAATCGTGCCATGACATATTTAGAAAAAACCGTATATGATGATCTTAGTTTTTCAGGTGCATCAACTTGAAAAAAAAGCAGTTTATTCGTACATGGGAATCATCACACGATATGATGTTTAAGGGAGATAGGGAATTAAGTTTAAGTCATAAATTAACAACACAAGCATTTTTTATTGATTTACCGAAATTGATAAAGTGGTGTGAAAAATGATTTGTTGTAAATGTGGTAAAGTAATTATTTTTGAGAAAATTATTGATGAATCAGAAAAAAAAGCATACCATATCCAATGTTGGAATAGTGATGATTGCGAATGTCATCCGCTTAATGATAAATGAAAATTAAAGTCCAAACAACTTATCAAACACCGATGCGGTTTTGCTATTGTAAAATTTGTCACCGCTTAACGTCAGTTGGTCACACCGAATTGTTATTTATGGATGGTGATGATGAAGTCCGAGTATGTTATTTGTGTAATCATGCCTGAATCAACTTTTAATTTATCGAAAACGGATGATTGGGAAACACCACCGGATTTATTTCAGTTAGGATGCGATTATTTTGATTTTGAACCAACGCTTGATGTTTGTGCCACCGCTTACAATAAAAAATGTCATTTATTCATCAAAGAAAATTCATTGCAAATTCGGTGGCGAAGAAATTTTTTTATGAATTGCCCATATTCAAAAGCTAAAGAATGGATTTACTATGCTTATGAACAACACCTAAAATGGAATGTGAGCGGATTGGCTTTACTATTTGCAAAAACCGATACGCTTGCGTGGCATAATTGCATTTTAGGGAAACGGTTTGATGGAAAACCAAAAGCCGAAATTTTATTTCTTAAGGGTCGTGTGCATTTTTGGAAAAATGGCAAACGTTCAAAAAATCCGGCACCATACGCATCAGCATTTGTTTTTTGGCGGTCAAAATGAAATGTAGTATAACACACAAAACTGATGAATGTCATTGCTTTAAGCGGTGTTGCATTTGTGGGCAATTTGATTGGTGTATTCATCAGGTGGCAAAAAAATGAGGGAAATTATGAAGTGTGAAAATTGCAAAAACGAATTTTATGATCAATGGAATTTTTTGTGCATTAGTACACTAAAATATTGCCTAAAATGTGCAAATGAAAAATGTAATAAAGACCAATTAAAGAGAATACCATATGGCAGAAATTGAGACAGTAACACCAAAAGGAGAAGAGCTTGTGGGCTATTGTGCAATTTGCGGTGTCGAGTTTGATTCTAAGATCAGTACAAATCGGTATGTCAAATGCGATAGTTGCGAATCAATTTTTCAAGTGCGTGTAAAAACTGAAGTGATTGAAGAATAGCAATGGTAAACAAATCTAAAATTGCAAGGGAATTTTGGCGTAAAATCTTTAAGGAAAACCAAATTGATTTACGAAATTCCGATGCAAGAATATCGGTGGTGAATGATTTTATCCAGAACAATAAAGGATGGAACACCACCACCGACAAACGTTTTTTTAGATCGGCATTTGACAAAGTGAGCCGAGAGTTTGGCTTTTCAACCGGTTCATTTGGTGTTAAACCTGAGCCATCCAAAACGAAGAAAAAAGTTGGTACATTGGAAATCCACGCAAAAACCGATGAAAAAAAAGTACATCCGCTTTATACAAAAAAAGATAAAGAAAAACAAAACGAGCAACCAACCCAAACACTTACGCAACAACAAATAGAACAGCAACAAACTGCGGTAACTTATTCCTCAAATGCGGTTGGTGAAATTTTTAGTACGATGTTTAATATTTTTCATAACCGATATCCAATGTGTACCAAATTAACTGAGGGTGAAAAAATCCAACTCGGTGAAGCGTGGAATCCTATTTTTAACGAATATTTCCAAACCGGTTCAAAATGGGTTTTACCGGCAATTGCCACATTGCCAATTGTTTTAGTTAGATTTGCACAATACAATACTTACAAAAAAGAAAAGGAATTGGCACAAGAGTATGGCATACCACCATCAGAAAAAAAAGAACCGGAAAAAAAATGGGGTAATTTCGATGAAAAAAAAACTGACAAAAAATGAATATCTAGATTCACTTGATCCAGATAATTTGAATTTACAAAAAAAAGACCTGATCAAGTTTTGTTACAAGTGTATTGATGAATGGAAGGTAAACCGTTTAGGTAATTTCAAATATATTTTGGCAATGGAATTAATTGTTAGCGGTGTAAAATTAACCAATGAAAATGTTTTGAAAATGGTTTGGAAAAAGATTCTGGTTTGGTTTTGGGATTTACAATATTCAAATGCATTAGCTGATGATGAAAGTATGCTAAAAAAGTTGAGAGAAATTGGATCAGGATAAAATTACAAAAGTGCTTGATGAATTTTTTAATTCATTAAAGTCAACCGATGATAAAACGCTGGAAACAGGATTAAGTCTATACACCACCGTTGACATATTACATCAAGCATGTAGTGAAGCTCAGAAAACCCATCCTGAAAGATTTGAGAGATATGTTAAATTTTTTCTTAATGCATCAATGTTTTTGTTAGATGAAGATAATGAGCTGATGCCAATTGATTAATAGTTTACCGGATAATACGGATGAATCTGAAAACGAAATAGCCGAGCCTAAGCCTAAACAAAAAATTCTTACTACAACGGATGCATCAGTTGAGTCCGGTAAACTTACGTTTAGGTTCCAAGCCTTCAACGAAGATATCGTAATTTGTGGTGCAAAAAATTCAGGTAAATCTTATTTGGCAAACGAATTGTTAAAATCATTTAGTAACATAACGTGTATTGTTTGGGATTGGAATCATCAATTCCATGATTCGCGCGCCATGCTGTTTCACACGTTAGATGATTTGCTTGAAATTTTTGATCAAGTGCATAAAGGTCGGTACATCTTACAACCGTACGACAAAAGCCAAAAAGCGTTTGAAGATTTATGCGATGCGGTTTTTGAGCGTGGCAATTGCGTTTTGTTTTTGGATGAATTGCATAATTTTACTTCGAAGCAATCCATTATACGACCGTTTCAAAATTTAATTTTGTCAGGGCGACCTCGTGGTGTATCTGTAATTTCTATTTCAACAAGACCAGCTAGTTTGCCAAATTCAGTTTTATCAAATGCAAATCATGTTTTTTGTTTTCGATTAAACATTGAGAGCGATGTTAAATTTCTTGAAAGTTGGATGGGTTCAGAAGTTTGGCAATTGATGCCGGTTGACAAAAGACAAAAAATGAAAGATGCACCGGTGTTACCTGAGCATACGTTTTATTATAGGAATCAATCAGAACCAACCGGTGTAATTGGTAAAGTATGAAAATCAAAATATTTACGTGTCCTGAATGTAAGTTCAGAAAATTTGAAAGTTTAATGGCATTAAACGTTCACATGGGGAAATGCCATACCGTACCTTATCGCATTTTATTCAGAAATAATAAACCATATATCAAAATGAAAACACGCTCTAAAGCATCTTACATTAATAAAAAATCGTGAGTCTCTTTTCTACTTCGAAGTAAGGAAGTGTCGAGAGGATATCATCAGGACTTCAATCTGGGAAGTTTCCGAAAGACTCACTAAAGCATGATTTGACCGAGAAGGCATCAATGAACTTAATGGCTTATTGCTATCATCGAACCTATAACGAATCATGCTCATAGATTTAGTAAAACCATGACAGTTTATGAGTTTAACTCAAAAGGTTACGCATGCTCAGGCACGATGTTTTGTTTAGCTATTAGATATACTACGAATATCTAACAAATCCCATATGCCTGAAAAATACGGTAGAGCATTAGCCGGAGCTTCAAAAAATATTCTAAAAAATGAGGCAATCTTAGCTGTACTTTCAGCGAGTATCGTGGCACCTTTTGTAATTCCAAAAATTAATGAATTACTTGACAGTGTTGAAATTACAAAGTCACATAAATCAATAACTTCATTTTTAGTTGGGCTAGCAATCTTTTCAGTTGCCGGCACTATAGGTGGTCGAAATGTCTATGTGCGTGCAATGGTAATTGGTGTTGCCGGTGCATTTGTACTTTCTGCCTTGTTACCAATTTATTCATCACTAACATCCAAAACGAGTGCGGTTCCATAATGGTATTGAAAAATTATCGTACACTAACAAGTACACAATCTTATGATGGCACCGCGAGTACCATCACAACAGATTTACCACGAGACTTTTTAATTCAAAGAATTATTCTTGATTTTCATGGCGTTACAACATTAGGCGGTACATCAGTTTTAGTTACAAACGCATTATTGCGTTGTGTAAAAAATATTAGAATTAAAGCAGTTGGTGAGGGTTCATCGAGAACACTAGTAGATATTAAAGGTGAAGATTTGTATTATCTTAATTTATTCGATTATGGTTTTGGTACCGCTTTAGATAATACAGATACAACCGCAACCGCTCACACGCAAATGACAGGATGGACAATTGATATGCGAATTGCAAAGGATAATCCCGATGATTTTTCGGTTAGTATTCCATCTTACTTACTTTCAACATTACAATTAGAAATTGAGTACGACACATCCGCAAACGGTTATGGTACAAACGTAACAACACAAGCATTTACAATGGGAATTACTTTGATAGAAGGCATACCTGAGCCAAGCGAATCGTTCGCAAAAAATCCTTTGATGACTTTACTACAAAAACAATTATCATCAGATTCATCAACCGGTGATCAAGATTTCGATACTTTCTTTACGGTTGGTTCATTAATCCGAAGATCATTTTTGTTGGTACAAACATCAGCATCGGCACCATCAGATACGGAGCTAACAAGTTACACAGTTCAATCCGGTCAAATTCCGTTGATGTCAAAAATAAATTATAGAGCCAACAAAACAAAAGATGTTGAAAATTATCGCATTGCGGAAAACCCATCAGGATTTTGGGATGTAACAGGTTACACTATGATTGATTTTGCAAACAATATGCAACCATTTGTACCCACCGCATCAGGGCTTAAGGTGGATGGATTATCAACAATTGGGTACAATGTTGGTGATCTTAAAATTACGATGAATCGGGCGGTGGCATCGGCAATTTTTAGGAGAACACAAGAATCGGTTGAAGGCTAGGTGTGTTGGCTAAATGCCATTACCATTATTATTATTACCACTCGCATTAATCGCATCAAGTGCAATCATGGTTGCACCATATGCTAACGAAGAAATAAAAAAATCTCAGGTTGCAAAAAATGTTACAACATTAGGTGCAACATTGCGTGATGAAATGCAATCAACGAGATTAAAAGAACAAGCCAACGAAGGCGTATTATATGAAAATCCTGATTATCCATCTATTCAACATCAATCATGGTTTTACCCTGCTTTGTTTGCCGGTGGTGCAATGCTATTGTTTTTTTTGGTGAGAAAATGAGAAAATCAAACCAACGGAGTTCAGGTTCTTCTATTCCCACGAGCTTTTCACCGGCACCACAACCAAATAAAACTCAAATTAAACTTTCTTCATCACGTACACAAAGATGTAAAGATGATCCAAACGGTTTAGGATGTTTGGAAGAAAAATTATCTAATTTAAGATCACAAACGCGTGTTTGGGATATTGGTACCGAATCGAAACGATTAGAAGCTTTAATTAAAAAAAAAAGGATGATTTGTTAATGGCATCTAAAGGGCGTACTTCAAAAACTAAAGCCGGTGCTGGCAAAACTTCCGGTGGAACTGGTGGAACTGGTGGAACTGGTGGTACTGGTGGAACTGGTGGTACTGGTGGAACTGGTGGAACTGGTGGTACTGGTGGTGG
>Ga0310345_10003835_pt1 | contig 14032 bp, 15 predicted proteins | sample HC15DNA20500_MG_FD_204667 | JGI IMG/M metagenome (GOLD analysis project Ga0310345, IMG submission 204667) | Marine microbial communities from station ALOHA, North Pacific Subtropical Gyre - HC15-DNA-20-500_MG | ecosystem: Environmental > Aquatic > Marine > Oceanic | place: Pacific Ocean: North... | reverse complement strand
TCCAGCCGCTAAAATGACTAAAGGAAAACTCAAGATTCCAAATGTCTCCTAAAAAAATCTATGGTGAGCGGCCACGCTTCTTCAGTCGCGTGCATATTTGCTCCATCCTGGCCAGTTTGATTGCGCAAAAAACCATGGCCTGCACCTTCGAAAATATTGGGAACGAACATTTTGTTCAGCCTGGACATAGCCACTTCGGCTCGGTTGATGGTAGAATTAACCCTCTCATCATTACCTCCATAAAGACCCAGGATAGGGGCACTTATCGATTCAAACCCCATTTCAGGGGAAGAGCCATAATAAACTACAGCAGCGTCCAGGCCTGTGTTGTCCACAGCAAACAAGAAACTGGAACTGCCTCCCCAGCAGTAACCGACCACACCAACTCTATCTGTAGCACTAGGCAACCCAGTACCAAAGTCAGCTGCCGCCTTTAGACGTCTGTTAACGTCCACTCTATCCAAAGTGCGTATGGTAGCTACAACTTCCTGACGATCCATTGAATCAGACCCGCCACCATTCGGACCATGGCCATCAAGAAGATCCGGTGCCACGGCTATAAATCCATCTCTCGAAAGTTGATCCGCCACACCTCTGATCCAATCGGTCAAACCGTAAATTTCGTGTATCACGACTACTACCGGAGCAGGACCACTCCGCTCTGGATAGGTCACCCAAGCTCGAACCATATCGCCATCTCCAGCATCGTAAGTAAGCCATTCCCCGTGACGTGGCGAACCATCAAGCCTAGCCACAGATCCTTCTTCATCAGCTGGAATAGTCTGGGAGGTCAGTGTGGTCGTTCCAATCCCCATAATCAGAAAGACAAACACCGCAATCACCCTGAAAGGGTTCCTTAACATTTCTTTCATTATTTCTCTCCTAGATTTAGGACACACACTGCTCGAATTATACTTAACCCCTACTCGGTGGCCCTCTCATCGGTAGACCTGGGGAGCCAAAAGTGATCTCAGAGATCGCCTTAAGACTTCTTGCTCCGTAACGGAATGGAATTACCAAACGCAGGGGAGCCCCATTTATCGGTGGAATTGGTTCATCGTTCAACAACCATGCCAACATTACCTGGGAGTTCATCATGGTAGGCATTTCTTCATCTATCCAGTAACCATCGTGAGAGATGATCCTGCAGTAATGAGCTGGCGGTTGGACTCCGATCATTTCAGCAAAGTCGCTAAACCGAACACCTGTCCATTTGACTATACCAGTTGGTTGCGGTGCACCACACTGAAGTAAGGTAGTGTATGACCTCTGAGGAAGAACCTCGAGATCACTAAAGCGGAAGGTACCACCCAACCTTGCTAGTCCCTTAGAATCCAACCTAATAGCCATTTTACGGTAATCGTACTCAATATCTGGTGGCTGACCTTGAGTATAACGCCAGATAGTACCGGTTATTTCGCCCGCTGCTTCAGGAAGATGCTCGGGAGCGGATCCATCTGAGTTAAGAGGTAAATTCGCCCGCTGTAGAAGATTTCCCTCAACCAAATGATCAGGCCACTCCTGCTGAAGGTTCGTTTCCGCTACTATATCATTAGGCTTGGCCATCCCAATAGACAAGCCCGCAACCGCTGTTCCAGAAACTCGAATTGCATCACGCCGGGAGAGCTTCATTTCAGTACCTCCTCTGGGAAAGAGAATATTGTTATGTGAGTAGAAAATACCGCCCAATCCTAACCTTCACCATAGCAGAAGGGCTAAAAGAGAAGATCAAAGGAAAAGATTGACTTCAGTAAACAGCTACTGGTTATTTTGGTCTTCAAATACCAATGTTCATGAGTTACCAACTTTATGAGACTTCATAGAAGATTCTCGTCACTCAAAAAACTTTCTAACAGTATACTTGGCAAACACTCACAGGAACTCGGCTGAAATTGTAAGGATACCTATGAAAAAAAAATGCTCTGGTAAAAGATTCGGGACAAAAGCGATCTGGTCGGGAACCCATCATATTGAGGGATCAGCGGTGACTCCTGTTTTCAATAGCTCAACCTATGAGCTTACCGATGACATCTACCGAGGTTGGGAAGAAGGAGCCCAACATACACTCCTTTATAGTCGCATATCTAGTGTCAACTCTGAAGCCGTATCATCGAAAGTCGCAACACTCGAATCTGCAGAAGACGGTGAGATGTTTGATAGCGGAATGTCAGCCATCTCAACAACACTCCTTGCTCTGCTCTCAAAGGGAGATCATATGGTTGGAAGTGCCGATATGTATGGAGGAGCTTATGGATTAATTACGGAAGATTTCCCTCGGTTTGGTATAGAAACGACCATGGCCGACATCCGGAATCCCGATTCCTATGAAGCAGCAATCACAAAGACTACAAAGCTTCTATACGTCGAGACCATAACTAACCCTGTTCTGAAAGTATGCGACCTAGAAGCCATGGCAGCGATCGCTAAGAAGCACAATGTGATTGCAATTTGTGACAATACCTTTGCAAGCCCATGGGCTTGCAACCCCATTTCGATGGGTTTTGATCTGGTGATACATTCCGCTTCTAAATACCTGGGAGGACATTCTGATTTAATCGGTGGATTAGTGGTCGGAACCAAAGAGCTAATCTCGGAAATTTTCAGTAAGAAACTCACTATGGGAGGGGCTGCAGATCCCCACATGTGCTACTTGCTGGAAAGAGGTATTAAGACCCTACATGTCCGAATGCCAACTCATGCTCAAAATGCTGCTGAACTCGCAAAAAGACTTACCGTTCATCCTATGATCGAAAGCGTTAACCATTGCTCCCTGCCTGACTATCCAGACTATGGGGTAGCACAACGCATAATACCCAAAGGAAGTGGCATGCTTTCCTACGTGGTCAAAGGTGGTAATGAAGCAGCCCTGCACTATCTGCGCTGTCTTGAACTCGTATTCGAAGCTACCAGCCTGGGTGGAGTGGAAAGTCTGGCCGAATGCCCCTTCAACACGAGTCATATGCTTATGCCAGAAGAAGTTCGGACTGAGCTAGGTATTGTTCCTGGTTTTGTTCGAATGAGTGTGGGTATTGAAGATGTTGAAGACCTATGGGAAGACATGGATAGTGCACTGAAGTCTACAAAAACATTTATCGGCTCTTAAGTTCCACCCAGAGATCTCGGGAATCTCACCTGCCTGCTATGAAACCTGAAAGACCGATAGTAAATCCCAAATCAGATGCATTTTCAGTAATCCCTACCGCAAAGGCCGCATCCAACTGCCAGCTTGGATTAAGCAGATAGGTACCACCCGCCTGGATGAAACCCAAGCTACCACCGTTTTGAACCGACTGAATCTGCTCAAAAGCGATCTCAGTGAAGGCTCTCAACTCTGGTATGAATATCCCTTTGCTGATTACAAAACCAAAGATTCCCGAGTAGTAGGATTCATCCATTTCGTTTCTGTCGATCATCACACCCGGCATGATTCCCACACCCCAATCTCCCATGCCATCACCAGTATTTGGGTCTTCCCAAGGCATACGGACACTCCATTCTGCTGAGACACGCAACGAAGGCCTGACTCCTGTCCCTTTGAATTCTTGTGATCCTGTCGGAAGATCGGTGTGTAGTAACGCTGCCATGGCAGGTCTTCCAACATCTTCGTCACCCTCTGAAAAAGCCCACTTAATGCCGATAGACATATCCGAGAAACCGCCCCTGGAAGCCGAACGATCCTGCAACCCATCTTTCGTTCTGGTGTACCAATCTGACTCCAACCTTGCCTCGACATTAGAAAATATTCCTAACCTAAACAGAAACGGAGTACTCCAGTTTTCTATATTTCCATTTTCAAGTCTTGTTCGATCCCTAGCGAAAGAACCTTCTACTTGCAACACACCTGGATTGACAACGGAACTCGACTCCACAAAGTCTGGACGATCGGTAACCAAGGACTCTTGAGCAACTGAGACCACAGGAGATAGTGAAACAGCAGTGAGAATTGAGAATAAGATATACTTCATACTAATTTTGTTGATGCCGGTCTTTTCCAGGCTAAATATTGCAGTCAATTAGGCTAGGTTTATTTATACTTTAGTCTCACCTATGGTCCATGAGCGGTCAAGTCCCCAATCCCAAGAGATATGACAAAAGGCCCACGACCCTGTTCAGAAAGGTACGAACCCTCCTGAAGAAAGCCGTGAGCCTTCTATATGAACTTTGAATCTGCCTAGCGTACTACAATACTAGATCCTAAGTCAGGTACCTTATCCCATCAACCTGTTCTTTATGTTCATGTAGACAATCATCACTGCTGCTGCTGCTGTAACCGTGGCTAGGCCTCCATTCATACCGGTTAGATACTCACCAACTGCAGGAATGTCACCCAGTGCACCATCCATGGAGTTAAGCACGAGTGCCGTCAGGAAGAGACGAGTTTGATCGCTAGAACCAGCATTGTAACCAGCTACCATACCAAGTACGACTAAGACTAGTCCCATGTATGGAAAGGAAACACCAAACGCAGCGGCCAAGGAGAGAACTACTGCAGCGGCTACAACATTCCTGTTGGATAACAAGGAACCCATAAAATACCTCCGAATTAAAGAAACTTAGGATTATAGCACACAGTAAAATAGGGGAGTTTTATCCAAATGCGCAACTCATCGCAATAATCGCCAAGAAAACATTGACTATAATGTCAACATCCTTCAGGGTGCTGAATTCCTTCGCTTAGTTCATTCCTGGAGGCGTAATCCGTCGCTTCGTCGCCTGTTCGAATGCAAATGCCAGCTCAATAAGACGAGGCTCCGAACATGCTGAACCAGTAAAACTCACCCCGAACGGCCGCGGCTTGGGTTCGAACCCTTCCGGAAAATCAGGACCAGAACCATCCATGACAAAAGCAAATGGGACAATCACCGTAGGATATCCAGGTTTCGCTGCGATCCCGGCTCCACTGGAAGCTGGAAAAAGAAGTGCGTCCAATTGATTTTCTTCCATAGCCTGGTCAATCCCTCTGGTGCCATTCAGTTCGAGATCCTTAGCTCTATCAGCTTCATAGGTCGCTCTATCAGCTTCGAGATCAATGTCGTCCGATCCATCCAACCGTGCCTGATCATATTTGATAGCTCCTGAGGCTCTATGATCGAGGTTCCACTCCCGAAGCTCTGTGAGAGTTTTCACTGGAGCAGATCCTCCTAAACTAGCCAGCCACAAGTTGAAATCGCGCTTCATTCCGTAGTCCAGAACACTACTTCCTCCGTTAGTTAGCAGACTAGTCTCTGGGTCTGGATCTACAACACTTGGTATATCGGCGGGATCGACGATCGTGGCACCCTGATCTCGAAGAACCTGAATGGCTTCAGCCATGACAGCCCTCCCTTCTTCACTCATCCGGGTCTGATACCGGTCAGTCCCTGGTACCAATATAGAATCGTAATAGGACGCCCGCGGAATCCCGATCCGAGCACCTTGAAGCCCGTCGGTGTTAAGAAATACCGTGTAATCTCTATTTGGGGGTGCCTCACATCGAGACGTAGCAGGATCATTAGGATCCATCCCAGCACTTTCGAGAGCTCCCAAAAAGATAGCAGCGTCTGTCACGGTGCGCGCCATTGGACCTGCAGTATCTTGGTCGGCAGTAATCGGAATAATCCCCCAGCGGCTAATTCTTCCAACCGTGGGTTTGATACCCGCCAACATGTTCGAGTTTGCAGGTGATAGAATAGATCCTGATGTCTCGGTTCCAACGTTCGCTGCCCAGAAACTCATGGCTGTGCCGATCCCCGAGCTAGAACCGCCAACTCCCATGACTGGACGACCGTCGTTCCTCCCATCCCTTGGATCTCGACGAGGGTCATATGGATTTAGCCCATAACCGCCGACTGCACTGTAATTTCCAGGCATTCCCGCTGCGGTGAAATTGGCTAGTTCGGTCATGACTGTCTTGGCTAGGATAATCGCCCCGGCCTCCCTCAAATTCTCTGTTAGAGTCGCTTCGTAAGGAGGGATGAACCCCTTGAAAGCCATGGCTCCGCCCGTGGTTGGGAAGTCCATGGTATGAACATTATCTTTCAACGCAATAGGAATGCCATGAAGTGGACCGCGCACATTGCCCTCAGCTCTCTCTCGGTCTAGACGATCAGCATCCTGAAGCACATTAGGGTTAATAGCAATCACAGCATTCACCACTTCTTCGTACATGGCAATCCGAACCAAATGAGCTTCGACCAACTCACGAGATGTAAGGCTACCATTTTCCATTGCACGTTGCATTTCAGGAATGGTCGCTTCAACAACATCGAACTGTGAAGAGACTCCCCCTCCCGGTGGTGTACACCCTACCAAGAATGAAGTAACTATACATAAAACTAGAGCTAGCACATGACGGTATGTAGTGAACATCAGGAGACCTTCCTTTCAGTACCGAGATCTGGCGACCCTCTTGGTCCACCAGTTAGAAAGTCAACATAAGCCAGCCCCCTGTTCAGGGCCACTCTGGTTAAAACAGTTCAAATTGATTCAAAAATTCAATGGCCATCTTTTCCTTCTCTTCAATCCATCCTTCAGATGGCTAAAGTGCAAATGGTGATGCCTACTCCTGATCCAGCCCTTTCCTGATTACTGTGGGTAAGAGATGTTCCTGCTGATCTGCCACACGTGGTAAGCTATAAATATGAGTAGGATGTTCGCTAACTCCACCGGTCTCCTCCTTTTCCGATCTTTGATGAGCAATAACTAAAGAATCTTGCAGACCAAAAATTTATAGGATCATCGCCTATTTGAGAAATTCGAGAATTCTTAAGAGTCACCGTTTCTCCTACAATCGCCTCAACGAGATCACTAAAAATCCTGCTGTATAGAGGACAAAACCCCACACTAATAAAACCAGTCAAAAAACCAGTAGAAGCAAAAAACAGTCTGTATCAGCCTGGTCTGCTTGCAACACCTGGATAGTACAAAGCCAGAAGCCATCCAGGGTAATTGCCAATCTGCCTCAAAACTGGAACTGGACGGTCCAGTTTGCAACTGGCTCCAGATCTTTCATACTATCTCTACCAATGATCTCTACTGAATCAAAAAAAACACGGCTGCAGCAAAGTCTAATATTAGCTGCACTCATCGCTGCAGGTGAAGCTGCCTTCCTACTGCCATTCGTGCTGGCAAGAGTTTTCCGACCGACTTTTCTTGACGTGTTCGGAATTACCAACTTCGAGCTCGGTACAGCTTTCTCTCTGTATGGAGTAGTAGCCATGGTATCGTATTTCGCGGGAGGGCCACTAGCTGATCGTTTCTCCGCTCGTAAACTCATGACTGCCGCCCTCAGCGCTACTGGTGCAGGGGGTATAGTTCTAGCTGGGATTCCTTCAGTCCAGGTGATGAATGTACTGTGGTCGGTATGGGGAATGACTACCATATTGCTTTTCTGGGCTGCAATGATTCGTTCAACACGCGAGTGGGGACAGCTGTCCGGGCAGGGAAAGGCGTACGGATTTCTCGACGGAGGCAGAGGCTTACTAGCTGCTACTATCGCATCTATCTCGGTACTGATTTTTTCGTCTTTGTTGCCCGATCGGACAACAGCACCAATAACAGCAGAGCAGCGTGAAGTCGCTTTCCGTTCGGTCATCTGGATATTCACTGGCCTGACAATGGCCATCGCACTTCTAGTATGGAAAATTATCCCAGACACGAAACCCTCAAAGATCACTACTGCCGGGACAAAACTTTCACTTCAAGGCATAAAATCTGCCTGCCAGATGCCGGTGGTTTGGCTGCACGCGATTATTGTCGTGTGCTCTTATGTTGGCTATAAAGCCACGGATGATTTCTCGCTGTTAGCACGTGACGCACTCGCTTTTGATGATGTTGAGTCTTCGAGCGTTGGTGCTCTTGGCTTCTGGATCAGAGCCATCGCCGCAATAGGTGCTGGATATCTCGGAGACCGCTTCGAATCTTCGAGAGTAATTACCTGGAGCTTCTGTATCCTTATCGCTGGCAGCCTGCTGATTGCTTCAGGAACAGTCATCAACCTGGCATGGATGCTCATCATGACGATCGCTGCAACCAGTGCGGGAATCTACGCTCTCCGTGGGGTTTACTTTGCTCTACTGGAAGAGGGCGGTGTTCCATTAGCTACGACTGGCAGTGCGATTGGTGTTGTCTCGTTTATCGGTTTCACTCCCGATGTGTTCATGGGCCCACTGATGGGCATCTTGCTGGACAGATCGCCTGGCACATTGGGACACCAGCACGTATTCGCCACAGTGGCAATATTCGGCTTTATAGGACTCGGTGCAACGATCATATTTCGAAGGGTCACTTAACACATTCAGACAAATAATTTCCTGACGTAACTGGACATAACCAGAAATGTCAATTGTATCAAAGGCTCTTGTGTTCATACACCACCTATCTAGATTTATCCCACTATATACGGTGTTTATGGCACAAATTAACAATTGTAGTACATTACTTTATAAGTCTTGCTCAGTGACCGCTTCAGAGAGGCACAAAATATGACCACTCGATCACCTTGGATTTCGTTTGGCACCTTAATTTTTCTGATCCTCCTAGGACCCCAACCCAACAGCTTGTCAGCCCAAGGTATCGGTGTCGCCACAAGAGCGGGAACCATGGGAATCGGGGCTGAAGTCTCACTGGGATTCTATGAAAGATTTGCAATTCGGGGTGGGTTCGGGAAAATGGACTGGGACTTCATGCCAGAAATACCAACGTCTCTTTTTGGTATGGGCTTTGGTATTCCTGGATCTGGTGATGCAACTGCAACTAAGGCTCTGTTTCCAGAAACTATAAATGTTGGCGCCGACATCTACTTGAGCAAACATTTTCGGGTAACCGGAGGGATATTGCTACAGACGGGAGAAACAGGGATCGCTGGAACAGTCAACCCAAGTGGAGGAGATATTACGGTAGGCTCAAAAAGCTATGGAGCAGGCACCTTCGAAACCTTTAAAGTCACCCTGGATGAAAACAAGGACTACATTCCCTACGCATCTATTGGCCTGGGAAACCATTCAGAGCGAGGCTTTGGTTTATTCACAGAACTGGGAGCAGCCTTGATCGGGGAGAGAGTCTTAACGCTCGAAGCCACGGGGAATGGCCAGATACTCGGAGAAGCTGAATTCAAAGCCAATCTAGCAGAGGAACAGGCTTCACTTCAGGGAAAGCTAGACAACCTTAAGAAAATTTGGCCAATATTGAGTATCGGACTTCGATTCAGTCTCTAAGGCCCATTCTTTCACCTACAAATTCAGATGCTTTATTCCTAGCATTTCTAAATTCGTCCTATCATATTGATCAAAAGTTTGTGCTAGTCATTCCGTGTACCTGCACCTAAAGCGGCATGACTGCTGTCTGAGCATTACTAAACGAGAAACCCTTATGAGACCTAATGCCATCCCCTTAATGATCATGCTGATACTGGCTTTAAATCCAATCCAGCTACGTGCACAAACTACAGACGACTTTATAAATGGTGTTATCGGTGTTGTCCCAAGAGTATTCATTGAATGGAATATCGAAGACGGCCTGGAGACAGAAGAAATCTCATATACGAATGTAGTGGAGGAAGAATTCTATCAAGCCCTACTGAGTGGCGGCATCGAAGTGATATCGGTTTACGATTTCGTTGGTGATATCCGAGAAGCCAACGTTCTGGACTGTAACATCACCATCATGGAGAACGACACTCAAGATGAAATCATTGAAGAGTACTACACAGAACTACGACAAATGGTTGTCAAATGGAGTGATTTCACTAATTGGGCCCGATCCTCACTAGAATCCCCAGGAGATTTAGTGCCATTTTTCAATTCCACCGCCACTTGGTCCTCCTCAGGAACTCACCTGTCAGAAGTAAGGGGGTTCGGACCTGAAGGATCTATTAGAATCGGCACCTCCTGTGCCGAAGCTTTCATCGAAGAATGGGATAGAGTAAACAACTAAGGAGAACCCCCCCTTTTGCATTCCAAAAATAAGCTGATTGTTGCATGCATCGCAGTCTCTACACTGGTCGGATTCGAGTACTGGATTCAACAGGAAACAATCAAATGTCCGCCCAATATTCCCATAGTGATCACTGGAGACAGCGAGGTTTTATGGGGCGATATGGGTGACCCATACTTCTCCGCCACGATCACCGCAACCAACGGAGAATGCTCTGTCGATGAGAGGGCTCTACCCGCTCTAGTAATGACTATCGACGTTACGGGATCAGGGTATTTACATGATCCTGTTCGCCTCCAAGCTATAGAGCGCTTAAGTTTTGATATAGTCATTAAGGCCCTAGATGAGGACGGTGCCACGTTAGCTGAACAACTTGTCACGAAAACCGTGTACGCTGAGGATGTTTCGACTGAGACCACCGACGTCGTTTGGTCACAAGATCTCAAAATCGAAGTAAGATACGCCCAAATATTCGATCGCATCATCGTCAGTTGGGCTTTCTAGGATAAGATAGCCCTAACCTTTACAGTCTTATAACACAATCTAAGGATATGTCATGCACAACCTGAAAAATTATTCCTTTATTCTTTTACTTCTCTCGATTCTCTCTACGAACTCTGTTGAAGCCCAAGAGTCTTTTGACCCAATCGGAGCATATCAATTGACAACCTTTATCTCAGAATTAGGCATGAGCGTCTCCGCCAATCTTGAAATTGTCAGTGATGAAGATCAATACGCCGCACGTCTGAGAAGCGACCTTGATCCTGAAGGGTCTGTAACACGAGACGTGACAGTGGAAGGAAGAGAGATAAGACTTGGAGTCGGTACGCCCGATGGAGACATCTCAATTGTCCTGGCTATAGCGAATGATGACTCCTTAGAGGGTAGCTGGAGTATTCCAGGAGCGGGAGGGAGTTTCACTGGTAGAAAGATCCGTTAAAAGATGAAGACCTTCAGGCAAAACTATTCCTTCGAGGTAGAACCAGAATCGTATATAGTTGAACTCCTAGATGTATGCTTTAATCGGGCACAGACTTTTTTCGATCTGGGACCTCGACTGGACTTGATTTTGCTCTGTAATAACGCTTTTGTTATTTCCATGGTTCCGTTGTACTTCGATTTTTGCACTGCAAAATCAAGGAGTGGGTGATCATGGCAGATAGAATGAAAGGAATCCTGGCCTACAGCACCGTTGTCTTTATCTTTCTGTTAGGCTGGTACACCCTGGACATAAGCAACCTCATGGGTAATGGGCCAGATCTGATCTCCAGCCCAACCCTCAGTTTTGTAGCCATAGCTATTGTTACAGGATTATTTTTCGATTTTCTCGTCGAATACACAGGCCTCACTGCGGTTAAAACGGCTATGACCATGGGAGCTGTCAGAATCCTCTTTTACGACATTTTCGGAATCATGAGCGGTAGCCAAGACATTACGGGTGCAGTCGTCGATATTCTTTTTACCCTCATCCTCTCTTACGTGGCAGGAAAGACCTACGAAAAAGTTACTGGACAAACCTCAACTTCCACTTTTACAACCTAAATCAAGGAGTAAGTGATCATGGGTAACATGAACCTGAAGCAAATCGGAGCCTACAGCGTGGCCTTATTTGCCGCCCTGTATGTTTACAACGTAACTCCAGGTGTAGCAAACATGCTGAGTGCTGGGCCTGATTTGATACCTGACGTGATGCTCAGCTTGATTGCACTAGCTGTAGTGGGAGGGTTCTTCTTTAACTGGCTAGTGGGATACACTGGTATGAGCGGGCTTCGCACTGCAATGACATTCCAATTTTCCCGCATCTTTTTTGTAAATATCGTTGGCCTTCTCAATGGTGGACAGAACCCCCCGAGCGTCCTTATCGACGTATCTTTTGGCCTCTTGGTAGCATATATACTAGGAACTGTATACGACAAATTTGCCGAATAATTTCTGACACGAGCAACAAGCTATAGAGAGAGAAACATATAATTCTCTGGCTGGTTTGCTGAAAATTGGTGTACTAGCATAATATGAAGAGTCACCCCGATCAGTCCGGGGTGACTCTTTGTCTTATCGAATGGAGGTTTTTGTGATGAGTTTCAAAAAAACATTAGCTGTTATTGGCACTACTGGTTTAATCATACTGGCTGGGTGCCAGGCACCTAGTGATTCAGAAGGACCCATCACAAAGGGAGGGGACGGCAGAACAGGAGAATACGAAGCGGTAGCAAACTGGTGGAAACCAGCTCCTGATCATGAAGATCCATGGACTTGGGGACAAGTATCCGGGGTAGCCGTAGACACTCCTGATAGGATCATTGTTGGGATTTGGGGCGACCGGAATTCTGACGGTGAAGAGAGAGATGGAGGAACTAATTACCTGGTGGTTGTGGATGGAGACGGCAATATCACTGAGCGCTGGATGCAATGGGATTCGATTTTTAATAAACCTCACCAGATTTATATCAGTCCGTATGACCCCGAGCGCCATGTATGGGTTGTAGAGCGTGGCGGTGGAAGAGGGGTCAATATGCAAATCCTCAAATTCACTAACGATGGAAGTGAATTAGTGATGAGATTAGTGGACTACGACCATCCCACAACTAGAGCAGAAGCTCGAGCCAACCCCAATCCTGGACCTTACACGTATGGAGATCCCGCAGTCATGGCTTTCCTGCCAGATGGGAGCTTCTACGTCGGTGACGGTTATTGGAATTCACGAATTATAAAATACAATGCTGACGGCGAATATCAGATGGAATGGGGAGAGCTTGGAAATGGACCAGGACAGTTTGATTTGGTCCATGGGGTTGCAGTGGACCAAGATCGAAGGGTCTATGTCGGAGATCGGACAAACAACCGCATTCAGGTTTTCACTGAAGACGGAGAGTACATTGAAGAATGGCCGGATATTTCTGACCCCGTAGGCGTGTTCATTGACGAAAACGAATCGGTGTGGGTGATCTCAGCGAGCCTGAACCGATTACTCAAATACAGTAAAGAAGGGGAACTCCAGTACTACCTTGGGGCCTACGGTGGAACCAGGGGTGGTTTTGTAGGAGGGCTATCCCGTCCACATCAGATCGACGTAGATCAAGAGGGAAATCTCTATATCGCTAGCTGGGATGGTGGATGGATGGACAAATACGTCCCTAAGGCTGACAGCGATCCAAGCAAGCTGATCGGACAACCATTGATTCTAGAGCCCTAGTAGCCACTACCAGGCGTTCTCCAAGCAATATTAGAGGTATCTGCGATCCATCCTTCCGCCTCGATGACCTTTTGTGTCATTGAGCGAATCCAATTAGAGATTTCGGAATGTGGCAAAAGTCCCAGTCCCGGAGAATAATCAAGTCCACTCAAAACTTCAGCGTAAGGACCGAATCCAGAGAGACGCAGTTGACTGCATACCCATACAGGCTGACTGACTAGCTAAAAGCAATAATATCCCAATTCGCATATACTATACCCTCAGTTTTTACTTGAGAACAATTCTCACTTGAAGCAATAGTCTACCATAGATGAGAACGATTCTCAAGATATTATTCAGAATCCAAACTGAAACTCACTGCTTAGAAGATGCTACTTTTAAATTACCCCTCTACCTTATAGGTTACTTGAGAGTGGTTTTCATTCTCAAGAATAAAGACGTATCAAAATCACGCACGATTCTTAACTAAGAGGACTCATGGAAGCACTGGATCCAAAACGAGATTCATTTCAACAGGAAGCAACTGAGCTTAGGCTTGGCGAAGTGCAAATCCGCCAAGAAGTGGAACTCGTCATGATAGACCTTCCAGAAGATCAAGCTGAACCACTTTTTGAACGTGGCTTCCTTCCAGGATGTCGTATCTGTCCTGTCCGCTCCTCTCCGACCGGGGATCCAATCGTTGAAGTGGATGGTTCGCTAATGGCCCTTAGACGTGAGACCGCCAACTGCCTGTGTGTCCGTACCCTTAGTGACCTGTAAATCCACTAAAACACTTCAACATCAAGTCTTGTGAATTGAATCCTTTGGACGAGACAGAGCACTCGGAAAGAATTTCCGGGAATACGGATAAAATCCCCTTAGTCGCTCTGGCGGGCCCTCCCAATTCAGGGAAAACCACTCTCTTCAACAGACTGACAGGACTGCGCC
>Ga0310345_10003834_pt1 | contig 14032 bp, 9 predicted proteins | sample HC15DNA20500_MG_FD_204667 | JGI IMG/M metagenome (GOLD analysis project Ga0310345, IMG submission 204667) | Marine microbial communities from station ALOHA, North Pacific Subtropical Gyre - HC15-DNA-20-500_MG | ecosystem: Environmental > Aquatic > Marine > Oceanic | place: Pacific Ocean: North... | reverse complement strand
CCAGGGCCAGTTCGACCACTACCGGGTGTCCCGGAGCACGCACCCGGCCGGCCCGTGGGAGACGATCGCCGAGGTCTGGCCGGGCGACGCCTCGTTCGTCCACAACGGCGAGTACAGCTTCGTCCCCGATGGCGACTACGTCGTGCTTGACCCCGAGCCGACGGTGGGGGAGACGTTCTACTACTCCATCGTGTCGGTCGACGAGAACGGCCGGACGAGCGGGCGGACGAACGTGACCGAGTTCGAGACTCAGCTCGGCGCCGTGGCCCAGCTCGGCGACGTCCACGTGGTCCCGAACCCGTTCGTGGTGAGCTCCGGGTTCGGGGGCGCCAGCGACTCCTCGCTGCGGATCGGGTTCTACGGCCTCCCGGCCCGGGCGACGATCCGGATCTACTCGTTCGCCGGCCAACTCGTCGAGACCATCGAGCACGACAGCCCGACGTACTCCGTGGCCTACCTCCAGGAGACGCGCAACAACCAGCGCCTCGCCTCGGGGGTCTACTTCTACGTCGTGACGACGCCCGAGGGCGAGTCGACGCAGGGCAAGTTCGTCATCATCCGCTAGCCCCATGACCGCCCCCCGACACCTCCTCCGGCTCGTCGCCCTGGTCGCGCTCGTCGCGGCGACGGGCCCGGCCCACGCCCAGAAGGTCGGCACGACGTCATTCCAGTTCCTCAAGGTGATGCCGACGGCCCGCGCGACGGCCATGGGCGACGCCTACGGGAGCCTCGCCGAAGGCGCCGAGGCCTTGTTCTGGAACCCGGCCGGCGTCGCCCACACGACGGGTCACTCGCTCACGGCCACCCACATCCCGTACCTCGTCGACACGCGGATCTCGTCGGCCGGCTACGCCGTGTCGTTGGGGGGCTTCGGGCAGGTCGGCGTCCAGCTCCAGTCTGTCGACTACGGCGACTTCGCCGAGACCCGGACCGACCAGCTCGGGTTCAACGCCGACGGGACCTACAACCCCGGCCTGACGGGGGGGACGTTCAGCCCGTCGGCGTTCGCCGCGGGCGTCTCGTACGCCCGGAGCCTGACCGACCGGTTCTCGACGGGGATCACGGCCAAGTACGTCCGCGAGTCGCTCTACGACGGCGCCCTCGCCGGCGACGTGAACACGGCGGCCGGGGCGGTCCTGTTCGACTTCGGGATCCAGTACCAGACCGGGTTCCGCTCGCTCGACATCGCGATGGCGGTCCAGAACTTCGGGCCGGAGGTGGCCTTCGTCGAGGAGCGGTTCGCGGCCCCGCTGACCTTCCGCCTGGGGGCGACCGGCGACCTGGTCGGCCCGAACGGGATCGTGCGGCAGGACCCGCAGAACCGGCTGACCGTCGCCTACGACCTCCACCAGCCCAACGACTACGACCAGCAGATGCACGTCGGGCTGGAGTACTCGTTTGCCGAGGTGGTCTCGCTCCGGTCGGGCTACAAGATGAACTACGACACCGAGGGGCTCACGTTCGGGGCCGGCCTCAACGCCGACCTCAGCGGCGCCCGCCTCGGCGTCGACTACAGCTACGGGAGCATGGGCGACTTCCTCGGCTCGGTCCACCGGCTCACCGTGGGCGCGACGATCCGCTAGCCCGTGTCTCTGCCTCCTATGCTGCTCCGCACGACCCTCGCACTTCTCGCCCTCGCCGCGCTGGCGCTCGCCCCCGGCGCCGCCTCGGCCCAGGACGCCGCCGCGCCGCTCACGGTCCAGGGCCTCGACCAGCAGGCGGCCGTGGGCGCCCGCGCCCGCGCGATGGGGGGCGTCCGGGCCAGCGGGCTCGGCACGTCGGCCGCGCTGTTCTCGAACCCGGCCGCCCTCCACCGCCTCACCGAGGCGGAGGTCCGGCTCGGCGGCGGCGCCGTCGCCCGGACCCTGAGCCAGGACCAGACGTGGGTGCCCAACCGGCTCTACCTCGAGCTGAGCCTCATCTTCGAGAACGACCCGACCTCGCCCAACCCGACGCGGGCCTTCGACGACATCACGCCCGATTGGGAGGAGGACCTCTCGTCGGCCCGCCCGACGCTGGGGGCGGCGGCGGTCCCGCTCCCGTTCGCGCCCGGCGGCGTCTCCGTGACGGCCGGCCTCGGGGCGGCCCAGGTGGCCGACCTCGACCACTACTTCCAGAACAACAACGCGCTCGACCCCAACATCGGGGACATCCGACCGGCGCCGATCCCGCGCGTCCAGGACGGCGACTCGCTCATGGTGGGGTGGGCCCAGTTCGTCCGTCAGCGGGAGGGGGCGGTCTACGGGATCACGCCGGCCCTGGCCTTCGCGCGGGGCCCGTTCGCGCTCGGCCTCTCGGCGACGGTCCTCACGGGCTCCTCCGACGACGCCGAGCGGACGCTCGACCGGGGCGAGTTCACGCTCCGCTACCAGAACCGCTTCAGCCTCGCCGCGCCGACCGGCGGCGAGACGGCGACCACAGGCACCTCGGACTACTCGGGAACGCGGGCCGCCGTCGCGGGCGGGTACGAGACGGGCGCGCTGTCGGTCGACGCCGTCTGGCAGCCGGGCTACACGCTCTCGCGCGACTGGTCGCGCAGCGACGGGACGGCGGGGACCGACGAGGTCCGGTTCGCCTCGGCGTTCACCGTTGGCGCGGCCGTGCGGCCGAGCGACCGCGTGACCGTCGCCGCGGACGTCGACCTCCGGGCGCTCGGGAGCGCCGAGGTCCTCTACGCCGACTCCACCGAGGCGGAGCGACCGTGGGTGAGCGGGAGCACCGTCCACCTCGGGGCCGAGTACCAAGCGCTGGACTGGCTCGCGCTCCGGGGGGGGTACCGCGAGCAGGCCCAGGCGTTCGCGCCCGCCGGCGCCGCGCTCCTCGACGAGCCCGCCCGCGCCGACGTGTTCGGGGCCGGCCTCGGACTCTCCTTCGGCGCTCTCGCGCTCGACGTGACCTACGAGCTCTCCAGCCTTCGCTACGAGGACCTCTGGCTCTCGAACGGCAACGACAACTCGATCACGACGCACACCGTCCTGTTCGAGGCGGCCTACGCCCTCCCCTTCACCCGCTGATGCGCCGCCTCGCCCTCCTGGCCGCGGCGGCCCTCGCGGTCACCGCCCACGCGCAGACCGACCGCTACGTCACGACGGCCGCCGAACTCGGCGCAGCCGTCCGGGCCTCCCAGCCCGGCGACACCATCACGATGGCGGACGGGACGTGGACCGACACGCCCATCAACTTCGACGCCGATGGCGTCCCGGGCGACTCGATCACGCTCCGGGCCGAGACGCCGGGCGGGGTGGTCCTCACCGGGTCGTCCAACTTGTCCATTGGGGGGGACTACCTCAAGGTGGACGGGCTCCGGTTCGAGGGCGGTGCGCTGCCCGATGGGACGCCTGTGGTCCAGTTCCGGCGCTCCTCCAGCGACCTCGCCAATCACAGCCGGCTCACCAACTGCACGATTGTCGATTACAACCCGGCGAACGTGCGGACGGAGTACAAGTGGGTCTCGGTGTACGGCCGGTTCAACCGCGTCGACCACTGCTACTTCGCGGGCAAGACGAACGAGGGCGCGCTCCTGGTCGTCTGGCTCCGCGACCCGCCCCATGACGCGCCGCCGACGCACCGGATCGACCACAACCACTTTGGGCCGCGGCCCGAGTTCGGCGACAACGGCGCCGAGACGATTCGGATCGGGACGAGCAGCCGGTCGATGCAAGACGCGAACGTGGTCGTTGAACGGAACCTGTTCACGGAGACGAACGGCGAGATCGAGGTGATCTCGAACAAGTCCGGGGGGAACGTCTTTCGGAGCAACACTTTCCGCCGCGTCCGCGCGACGCTCACGCTCCGCCATGGGAATCGGGCCACGGTCGAGGGCAACTTCTTCCTTGGCGAGGGGGTGTCCGGGACGGGCGGCGTCCGGATCATCGGTGAGGACCACCGTGTGGTGAACAACTACTTCATGGGGCTCCGCGGGACCGGCTACTCCGCCGCGCTCTCGATGGTGCAGGGCGTCCCGGACTCGCCGCTCAACCGGTACTTCCAGGTCAAGCGCCCCGTCGTGGCCCACAACACGTTCGTCGACACGGACCGGACGTTCGTGATCGGCGTCGGCAACAGCAGCGACCAGTCGCTCCCGCCCGAGGACGTCACCGTCGTCAACAACGCGGTCCAGACGCGGCTGAGCGCGTCCATCCTTGAGCTCGACCTGGAGCCGGTCGGCACGTCGGACTGGTCGGGCAACGTCTTTTACGGCCGTCCCGACGACTTCCCCGAGGGCGTGACCTTTGTCGACCCTGAGTTGGAGGAGGGCGCCGACGGCCTGTTCCGCCCGTCTGCGACGAGCCCCCTCGTGGACGCCGCCATCGCTGCCTTCTCGCCCGACATCGACATGGACGGCCAGTCGCGCACGGACCCGGACATCGGGGCCGACGAGGTCTCGGCCGACCCCCGGACGCGCGGCCCCCTCTCGCCCGCCGACGTGGGGCCGAGCTACCCCGTCCAGACCGCTACGGGGGAGCGCCCGGCGCGGCCCGCCTCACGCCTCGCGCCCAACTTCCCCAACCCATTCGACAGCACGACCGTGCTCGCGTTCACGCTGGACCAGCCCGGCCCCGCGCGGGTCCGCCTGTTCGACATCGCGGGCCGCGAGGCCCAGCGTGTGCTCGACGGGACGTTCCCCGCTGGGATGACGGAGTTCCTGCTCGACGGCGCCGCGCTCCCGACGGGTACCTACCTCGTCGTGCTCGAGACCGAGGGAGGGCTGGACTACCGCCTCGTGACGCTGGCCCGGTAAGGCGCCCCGCCTTGGCCGGCCCGCGGGAGGACCGAGGCGGACGGAGCCGAGCGGTCGTGAGCACGGTCGACGCGGGTTCTCTCAGCGTCCGGTCCCCTGTCCCCCGCTCCTGCGCCGGATCGAGGCCCGCGCTCCCAGAATTGCGAGGGCGGGCGCCACTACGACCAGGGCCGCCAGCGACGTCGTCACGCCCGGGTTCTCGAACGTGAACGACGACTCCGGAAAGAGCGCCCGGCCGAAAAAGTAGAGGCCGAAGTGGGCCGCCATCGCGAGCGCCGAGACGGCCCACACGGCCGCCAGCGGGACGCGCCGCAGGTACACGCCCGCGACCAGCGGCGGCACGGCCGCGAGCGCCATCCCGTAGACCCCGACCTGCCCGAAGATGCCGAGCAGCCGCGGCGGGTCGAGGCAGATCACGAACGTGACGACGGCCACGACCACGAGGACCACGTGGCTGGCGCGGTACGCGAACCGCTCCCGCGCCTCGGGCCCGAGCGCCGGCCCGAACCGCTCGACCAGCGGCGGGAGCAGGTCGTTGGCCGTGATCGTCGAGAGCGCAACGAGGAGGCCGTCGAGCGTCGACATCGCCGCGGCTAGGAGCACGACGCTGATGACGGTGAACATCCAGTCCGGGAAGACCTCTTGGAGGTAGACCGTCATCACGAGGTCCTGCCGGAACGCGCCCGTCGCGGGGTCCGCGAACGCCTCGACCGGGACGGCGAGACGGGCGAAGAACCCGACCGAGACCAAGAGCGCGAAAAGCGCGAACACGACGGTGAACACGCCGAGGTACTGCCGCACCGCCCGGTCGGTCTTGACGTAGAGCGCCTTCGTCAGGATGTGCGGCTGGCACACGACCACGGCCCCGACCACGAACCCGGAGACGTAGATCGAGAACACGTCGTTGAACAGCGCGCCCCCCACGTTGACCGGCTCCAGCAGGGCCGGGTCGATGGCCGCGAGCCGCTCGGCGAACCCGGGCTCCCCGACCAAGAGCGGCACCCCACTCGCGAGCACGACCACGGCGACGCCGATCATCAGCCCGCCTTGGAGCAGGTTCGTAAAGACGTGCGCGTAGGTCCCGCCAATGAACACGTAGCCCGTCACGAACACGAGCGTGATGAGCAGAGCCACGACGTTCGAGACGCCCAGCAGCCCCTGCATCACGATCGAGATCCCGCCGACGAGCAGGACCACGAACGCTAGGATCAGCAGGTTCACGACGGCGAAGTAGAGCGCGAACGCCCCCGACCCGTACCGTTTGCCGATCCAATGTGGCAGTGTCAGCGCGCGGGCCTCCTCGCCGATCCGGCGAAACCGGAACGACAACAGGTACAGCATCGAGCAGAACCCGAGGAGGAGCGCCGGCACGAAGTGAATCCACGCCGAGAGCCCGTCGACGTAGATGAACCCGGGGTTGATGATGAACGTGGCCGCGCTCGCCGTGCTGGCCGCCAGCGTGATCCCAACGGCGAGCGGCGAGAGGTCGCCGACGCCGATGGCGAAGCTCTCGAACCCCGTCGTCCGCTTAAAGCCGAGCCAGCCGAGGTAAGCCGTCCCGAGGAGGTAGGCGATGAACAGGGTCCAGGCGAGCATCGGTGCGGCAGGGAAGGGTGAAAGGACCGGGCCGGGGCGCGCATCGCGGCCCCGGCCCGGCGGAGGTGCGGCGGTCGTCGGCAGGGGCTGGCGAGCCCAAGGGGGTCGTCAGAGTCCGGCCAACGACGGCCTAGAGGTCGGCGCGTAGCTGGAGCGTGTAGAGCCGGCCGATGGCCGGCGACGCCACGAACTCGCGGACCTCGCTGTCGAACACGTTGACCACCTGGCCCATGACCGTCAGCCGATCCATGAACCGGTAGCCCGCGCTGACGTCGACGTTGACGAAGCCGCCGAGCGGGCCTTCGTTGAAGTCGCGCCCGACGCGCTGGCCCTCGACGACCGGCGAGCCGCCGTAGATCAGGTCCTCGTCGGTGGCCGCGGCCACGTTGATGCCCGAGAAGAAGTCGTATTCGTCGACCCAGCGCGTGAACACGGTCCCGAACGCGGCGCCGCGGCGGCCGGTCAGCCCGAGGCTGGCCTTGTGGGTCGGCGTGTTGAGCGGGAGGTCGTTCTCGTCGACGACGCCGTTGCGGTTGCCGTCATTCGCCGGGTCGTCCTCGTCGAGGTCGAACCCGAAGTACGAGTAGTTGAGCTGGGCGTCGAGCCAGTCGGTGAGGAAGGCGTTGACGCCGACGTCGACGCCGTAGGTGTTGACGTTGCCGAAGTTGAGGTAGGTGAGGACGAAGCCGGGGATGGCGCCGAAGTCCTCGATCGGCTGGTCGCCGCGGTGCGTGACGGTCCGGCCCTCGGTCGCGATGTTGACGAGCGGGCTGAGGAAGTTCTCGCTCAGGTTGTAGTAGGCGTTCGCGTCGACGTAGACGCGGCCCCCGAGGATGTGCTTGTAGCCGGCCTCGAACGTCTGGATCGTCTCGACCTCGAGCGGGGCGATCGTCGACCCGTCGCTGAGCGTGAAGCCCTCGCCGTTGCCCAGGAGGAGCGCGCCGAACAGGTTGCCGCTGAGGTTGAGGATCGTCGGCGCGGCGATGCCCTTGCCGTACGTCGCGCGGAAGGTGCCGACGGGCGAGCTGTACAGGAGGCCGGCCTTGGGGATGAAGTTGAACCCGTACGTCTCGTGGCTGTCGCCGCGCGCGGCGGCGATCAGCTCGAGCCCGCCGCCGAGCGGCGCGTCGACCTGGGCGTACACGCCGACCTGGTCGAACGCGATGGCGCCGTCCTCGTCGAGGAGGTAGGTGTTCCGGCTGTCGGCGAGGTCGCGCTGGACCTGGACGCCCGCCGTGACGCCGAGGGCGCCGCCCGGCAAGAGGTCGGCGTACTCGTTGTTGTACTGGACCTCGGCGTTGATCCGGCGCGACTTGTCGACGAACACGGCGCCGCGCGGGGCGAAGACCATGTCGCCGTTCCCGTCGCGGAGCGGCGCGCCGCCGACGAAGATCGGCTGCTGCGTGAACGACCGCTCGAGCGCCTCGGCCTCGGGCACGCCCGCGAGCCGGAGGAGCTCGTAGTTCTGCGTCCGCTGGTTGATGGCGTACGTGTCGTCGGTGCTGCTCCAGGTGTGGTACGCCTGGGCGAACCAGTTGTCGGAGACGTAGCGGGCCTGCACGAGGTGGATCTGCCAGTCCTTGATCTGGTTGCGGCCCGCGTTCGTGACGGCGAGGTTGTTGTTGTTCGACCCGCCGTACGTCAGGATGAGGTCGTGGCCCGGGGCCGGCGTGTAGTAGAGGGCGGCCTCGCCGGCGATCGAGTCGAAGTCGCGGTCGAGCGCGAGCTCGTCGTAGGCCGTCGCCCCGATGTAGACGCTGTCGACGTAGGCGAACTCCTCGCCCTGCGTGTAGCCGGCGGCGACCTTGAACGCGAACTGGTCGTTGATCACCTGGGCGTGGCGGCCGCGCGCCGAGAGCACGCTCTGGTTGCCGCCGCCCACGACCACCGTCGTCCCCTCGCTGTCGCGGGGGTCCTTCGTGATGATGTTGATGAGGCCGTTGTGGGCGTTCGGGCCGTAGAGCGCGGCCGTCGGCCCGAGCACGATCTCGACGCGCTCGACGTCCTCGGGGACCGTCGTCGAGAGCGGGCCGAGCGGGAGGCCCGTCGCGATGAGCGACGACAGACGGCCGTCGGCCATCTGGAGGTTCTTGGGGTTGAACGCGCTGTTGAACCCGCGCACGTTGAACCCCGTCCCGACCACGCCCGTCCGGACGTAGTCGACCCCCTTCACGCGCGCCGAGAGCTCGCCGAGGTTGGGCGACGGGTGCTCGGCGATGGCCCGCGCCGGGATCACGCCGATGGTGGCGGGCGCGTCGGTGATCTTCTCCCCACGCCGCGAGGCGCTCACGACCGTCAGCTCGCCGAGGTCGAGGGCGGTCTGGGCGAGGGCGAAGTCCTGGACGACGTCGCCGCCGTCCGCCACGGCGACGACGGCCTCGGCCTGGGCGAAGCCCACGAACGTGGCGCGAAGCGTGTGCGTGCCGGCCGGCAGCCCGTCGATGGCGTAGCGGCCGGTCGCGTCGGTCGTCGCGCCGAGCGTCGTGCCGACCATGGCGACGTTGACGCCGGGCAGGGCGTTGCCGCTGTCGCCGTCGGTGACGGTGCCCGAGACCGAGCCCTGGGCGGAGGCGGCGCCGGTGCCGAGCAGCACGAGCGCGAGGAGGTGGAGGAGGGGGCGTAGCCTGGTCATGAGAGGGCCTCGTGGGTGGGGGAGGGCGGGAGATCGGCCGCGCGCACGTGCGCGGCCAGGGCGGTCTTGTCGAGCTTGCCGATGGCCGTCTTGGGGAGGGCCTCGACGACGGTGAATCCGTGGGGGCGCTTGTAGCCGGCGAGCCGCTCGGCGAGGAAGGCGCGGAGGTCGGCCTCGTCGAGCGCGCGGCCCGGCTCGGGCACCACGACGGCGTGGCCGACCTCGCCCCACGTGTCGTGGGGGACGGGCACGACCGCGGCCTCGGCGACGTCGGGGTGGGCGTGGAGCACGCTCTCGACCTCGGCGGGGTACACGTTCTCGCCGCCCGAGATGAACAGGTCCTTTTCGCGGCCGGCGATCCAGACGCAGCCGTCGGCGTCGCGCCGGGCGAGGTCGCCGGTGTGGAGCCAGCCGTCGCGGATGGCCTCGGCGGTCGCGTCGGGGCGGCGGAAGTAGCCGGCCATCACGTGCGGCCCCCGGATGAGGAGCTCGCCGACCTCGTCGGCCTCGGCCTCGGTCCCGTCGGCACGCCGGATGCAGACGTCGACGTGGAAGAGCGGGTGACCGACCGAGCCCGGCTTGCGGCGGACGTCGGCGGCGGGGAGCCAGAAGTTGTTCCCGGCCGCCTCGGTGAGCCCGTAGCCGGTCTTGAAGTCGACGCCGCGCGCCCAGAACCGCTCCATCACGGGCATCGGGCACGGCGCGCCGCCGCTGATCACGAGCCGGAGCGCCGAGAACTCGGCCTCGGCCCAGCGGGCGTGGGCCTGGAGCATCCCGAACGTCGTCGGGACGCCCATGAGGTGCGTGATCCCGCCGCGCGCGACGAGGTCGAACGTCTCGTCGGCGTCGAACCCGCGGCACAGCACGACCCGGCCGCCGACGTGGACGAGCGGGAGCAGGAAGATGTTGGGCCCGCCGACGTGGAAGAGCGGGAGCTGCACCGGGGCCACGTCGTCGGCCGTCAGCCCCCAGCCGGTGACCGTGTTGACGCTGTTCCACGCCAGATTCCCGTGCGTGAGGACGGCGCCCTTGGGCCGGCCGGTGGTGCCGCCGGTGTAGAAGATGGCCCACGGGTCGTCCGGGCCGAGGCCGGGGTCCGGGAGCGGACTGTTCGGCTCGGCGTCGCGCTCGGCGATGTGCGCGGCGTCGCCGTCCCGGCGCTCGCCGATGGCCACGACCGGCGCGTCGCCCAAGACCTCGCGGAGGGCGTCGGCGCTGGCGGTCTGGTCGGGCCCGTAGACGAGGGCGCGCGGGACGGCCTCGGCCACGACCGGCCGGAGCTCGTGCGGCGTGAGCCGCCAGTTCAGGTTGTGGAGGACCGCCCCGAGCTTGTTGCAGGCGAACAGCACGTCGAGGTACGCGGGGCCGTTGCCCGCCAAGACCGACACCAAGTCGCCCTTGCCCACGCCGAGGCGGACGAGGAGCCGGGCCGTCCGGGTCGCCCGCGCGTCCCACGCGGCGTACGTCGTCTCGGCGCCCGTCGCCCAGTCCACGAGCCCGACGCGGTCGGGCGTGAGGGCGGCGCGCTTGGCGAGCCAGTCGGGGGCGAAGGCGGAGCGGCTCATGGCGTCGGGGCCTCCCCCCAGCGGACGACGGCGGCGCCCCACACGTAGCCGATGCCGGCGCCCATCACGGCCACGAGGTCGCCGTCGCTCAGCTTCCCCTGCCGCTCGGCCTCGATGAGGGCGAGGATCGAGTCCTGCTCGCCGATGTGGCCGAAGCGGCTGAGGTAGACCGTGTCGTCCCACGTCAGCCCGAGCCGGTCGAGCAGGTCCCTGTGCGCGCTCGGCTTGACGAGGATGAGGTCCAGAAAGTCGACGTCGTCGCGCGTCAGCGGCTGGCCGTCCGGCCCGAGGCCGCTCTTGGCGAGGGCCCGGTCGAGGCACGCGAGCCAGTTGTCGATCGAGACCTCGCCGAGGCGCGCCTTCATGGCCTCGGGCTCGACGAGGTCGAATTTGAACCGCCCGGCGGCGACGGCCTCGGGCGTCGGGTGCTCCATCGTCCCGCTCGCGGGGACGACTACGTGCGTGCTCATCGAGCCGTCCGAGATGAGGTGGCTCCCGAGCACGTGGTTTTTGGGGTGCCCCTTCTTCAGGAGGACGGCCCCCGCGCCCGCCCCGATGTTGAACATGAACGACGTCCGCGGATTCGTCAGATCGATAAATCGGCTCACGTTGTAGCCGCCCGCGATCAGGACCGTGTCGACGTCGTCGTTGGCGACCATCATCTCGCGCGCCATCCGGAGCGCGGCGATCGTCGTGCAGCACCGCATGTGGACGTCCATGCCCCACGCGTTGACGGCGCCGATTTCGTGCGCGATGTGGATGCCGCACGTCCACATGAGGTACTCGCGCCACTCCTCGGTCGTCGAGATCACGACGTCGATCTCGGCCGGGTCGACGTCGGCCCGAGCGAGGCAGTCGCGCGCGGCGGCGATGGCCATCGCGTTGGGGTGGTCGTCGGGCCCGGCGACGTACTTCTGCTCGATCCCGAGCTTGTCGCGCACGACCCACTCGGGGAGCCCGCTCGCGTCCGCGATCTCGGCCGCGGTCATGACGCCCTCGGGGAGGTGCATCCCCAGGCTCACGATGCCGACGTCGGGAAGACCGTCACGCATGGGCGACCTCCTCGAGGAGCTGGCGCTTGAGGACCTTGCCGGCGCCCGAGAGCGGGAGCGCGTCGCGGAAGACGACGGCGCGGGGCACCTTGTAGCGCGCGAGGCGCCCGCGGAGCGCGTCGAGGAGGTCGGCCTCGGTGGCCGTCGCGCCGGGTGCGAGCACGACGAACGCGAGCCCGGCCTCTCCCCACCGCTCGTCCGGCACGCCGACGACGGCGCACTGGGCCACGGCGGGGTGCGCGCCGAGCGCCGCCTCGACCTCGGCGGGGTACACGTTCTCGCCGCCCGAGATGAACATCTCCTTCCGCCGCCCGACGATCGTGAAGTCGCCCTCGGCGTCGACGCGGGCGAGGTCGCCGGTGTGGAAATAGCCGTCGTCGTCGAAGGCCGCGGCCGTGGCGTCGGGGTCGCGGAAGTAGCCCGTGGTCGCGGCCGGCCCGCGCAGGACGAGCTCGCCGACCGTGCCCGCCGGGACCGGCTGGTTCGTCTCGGGGTCCACGACGCGGGCCTCGACGAAGGCGTTCGGCCGGCCGATCGAGCCGGCCTTCCGCTCGGCGTCGGCGGCGGGGAGCGAGAACGCGCACGGCCCGAACTCGGTCATCCCGAACCCCTGCCGGAACACGACGCCCTTCTCGTCGCGGTACCGCCGGACGAGCTCGACCGGGAGGGGCGCGCCGCCACTCAGGGCGTACCGCAGCGACGAGAGGTCGGCGGCCTCCCACGCGTCGGCGTCGGTGAGGCGCTGGAAGACGGTCGGGACGCCGCCGAAGATGGTGACGCGCTCGGCCTCGATGCGCCGGAGCACGTCGTCGGCGTCGAAGCCCGGGGCCTGGACGACCGTCCCGCCCAGGATCAGGAGGGGGACGGCGAACGCGAACAGGCCGCCCGTGTGGAAGAGCGGGAAAACGTTGAGGACGGTGTCCGTCCCCTGGACGTCGGCGAGGTGGGCGCTAAAGGCGTTCCAGACGATCTGGCCGTGGCTGATCTGGGCGGCCTTCGGGGCGCCCGTCGTGCCGCCGGTAAAGAGGAGGCAGGCCGTCGTCCGCTCGGTGACTCGAGCGCGCGGTGCCGGCGTGGCGGGGGCCGCGTCGCGGAGCGCGTCCATCTCGCCCAGCGACAGGACCGGCGGGAGGCCGGAGCCCCCGCGAAGGTGCTCGGCCACCTCGCCGTCGTCAACGAACGCGAGGGCGGGCTCGGTCTGGCGGATCTCCCCCTCGATCTCGCGCGCGTGGAGCCGGCCGTTGAGGGGAATGGAGGCGGCGCCCAGGATGCCGCACGCGAACAGGAGGTCGAAGTGGCGGACGCCGTCGGGCGCGAGGATCGCGACGCGGTCGCCGGGCCCGACGCCGCGCGCGTGGAGGGCACGCGCGAGGCGGTCGGCGCGGTCGTGGAGCGCGCGGTAGCTCAGGCGCTGCCCGCTCGCCACGTCGACGAGCGCGAGCGCGTCGGGCGTGGCGGCGGCGGGCCGGGCCAGGTGGTCGCCGAGGGCCATCGCTAGGCCTCGGGCTGGAGAAACGCCGTGACCCTCTCGCGGACGGCGTCGGCGACCTCGATCACGAACAGGTGCCGCCCGGGGAACCGCGCGACGCGGGCGTCCGGCAAGAGGGCCGCGAGCGCGTCGCCGTTTTCGGGCGGCACGATCGGGTCGTCCTCGCCGACGCAGACGAGCGTGGGCGCCACGATCCGGGGCGTGTAGTCGGCCCCGTCGTAGGCGTTGCCCGCCAGCATCTGCCGGTAGTAGGCGGCCTCGGGCTGGGGGTGCGCCAGCCGCCACGCCGTGAGGGCGTCGAGGCGGTCGGGGTGGGCGGCGCGGAAGGCGTCGGAAAAGCCGAGGGCGTACGTGTCTTCGAGGCGCTCGCGCCGGGACCGCCCGCGCGGGCGGACCGTCCGGACGAGGACGTCGCCCGAGGGGCCGATCTGGTTCTGCCCGCCGACGGCCGTCGCCGCCAGCACGAGCCGGTCGACGCGCTCGGGCCAGGTCGCGGCGAGGTATTGGGCCACGAACCCGCCCATCGAGACGCCGAGCACGTGCGCCCGGTCGACCCCGAGCGCGTCCAGCACCCCGATCAGGTCCTCGGCGAAGCCGGCGACCGTGTACCGCTCGTCGGGCTTGTCGGACCGCCCGCTCCCCCGGAGCTCGGGCATCACGAGTCGGAAGGACTGCGCGAGCGCGTCGCGCCACGCGGCCCACAGCCACGTCCCGGCGCCGAGCCCGGGGATGAGCAGGAGCGGCGGCCCCTCGCCCTCCTCCTCGACCCACAGCTTGACGCCGCCGAGGTCGACGTGCCGGCCCGGCGGCTGTCCGTCGACTGCATTTTTAGGCATCGCCTGGGGGCTCGCGTCCATCGGGCTAGAGGACGAGGCCGCCGTCGACCGAGAGCGTCGCGCCGGTGATGAACGCCGCGCGGTCGGACGCGAGGAAGACGTAGGCCTCGGCGATGTCCTC